>SL_3KL_010_SEDDRAFT_10000768_pt1 | contig 27772 bp, 44 predicted proteins | sample SodLakKL_010_SED_2_FD_10381 | JGI IMG/M metagenome (IMG submission 10381)
GAGAGACCAATAATTGAAAGCATCACTAATACACCTGCCTTTATTCCAGTGGTTTAAACTTGAAAACCAAAGTTTGTTTGAACTCCAGGCCGGTTTTCTTACTTTTAGTATAGCAAATAGTAAAGCTGCTAACAATTGTTAACTTTACTAGAACCTGAGATTCTCTATCCTGCATTCTAACTGGCATTCTTCCTGTCAAGAAACCAACAGAGATTTTGCTATGTTTCCGGACTGGCTTGACATATTTATGCATATACCCTAACCTATGATCAAACATTATTGATAAAAGTATAAATATGGTTGACAACCTCTTACTTAAATGCAGGCGGGAGCTGTATTCATGGGTAATCAATACCAGGACCTTGAAAATTTTACTTCGGCCATTCAGACTATTTTCCCCAAACTCATGCATTACCTGAATGCAGAAGAAAGCCGTGAACTGACCGGCCTGGGTATCACGCCCGGCCAGATCAATGCTCTGCTTGTGCTTTACTTTAAAGACAGCCTGACTATGGGTAAATTGAGTTCGGAAATATACCTGGCTGAAAGTGCAGCGACCCGGCTGGTTAACCGACTGGTTAATCTTAACCTGGTTAAAAGATACGGGGACGAAAAAGATCGAAGGGTAGTCCGGATTACCCTGACTTCATATGGACGGCAGCTTGCCCGCCTTGTTTTTGAAAGACGTTCACTGCGCTTCAATAATCTGGCCCGACGTCTCGATCCTGCCGAAAGAGAAAGCTTAATTGTGTCCCTGCAGGCAGTAATGCGGGTTTTTGAAGACAGGGGAGATTCAGCTTCCCTGCCAAACAATGAAAGTAATTTCAAATAAAAAAGCAAACTGGTAAAATGAGCAAACATAGTTACCACCCTGACGAGCCCGGTTTGCTGCTGTTTCCGAATTAATAAAAATGTGTTATACTATCTTTAAGGAAATTTAATTATAAATCACAGACTCCGAGCCTGCTCACCTACAGCTGCATGCAAGCTATGGTGGAAGGCCTGGGTTGGGGGAGAAATCCCTCCGCCTCCCGTACTTGGAAAGGAGACTATGCCATCAAGGCCGCGTTTTCTTGATTGTGGAGGCGCGGTTTTTTTATATTGAACCAGAGGTGTTTTTATGAAACTAATGCGGGTAACCGCTCCTGAAGATGTTTTAAACATTATATCCAAACAATTTGCACCGCTGGAATTTCACAAAGTAAGCCTGGAAAAAGCAGGGGGATACACCCTGGGGAAAACAATTAATGCCCCCGAAAATGTTCCTGACTTCAACCGCTCGACAGTTGACGGCTATGCTGTTAAGGCCAGTGACACATTTGGGGCCGGTGAAGGAATTCCGGCCATCCTTGATAATATCGGCGAGGTTTTGATGGGCCGGGTTGCTCCTTCAATCAAAAAGGGCCAGTGCTGCCTGGTTCACACCGGGGGAATGCTTCCTGAAGAAGCCGATGCTGTAATTATGATCGAAGATACTGAACTGACCGGAACTATGATGCAGTGTTTCCGCCAGGTGGCTCCAGGTGAAAATGTTATTCACAGCGGTGAAGATCTGAAAAAAGGCGATGTTGCATTGCTAAAAGGGCGCCGGCTGCGTTCACCGGAAATTGGCATGCTGGCCTCACTCGGCATAAGTGAAGTTGATGTCCATCGTAAACCAGTGGTCGGGTTTTTCTCCACCGGCGATGAACTGGTCGACTACAGTAAAACTGAACTTAGACCCGGCCAAATCAGGGACAGCAATGCTCCAGCTTTGCTTTATCTGGCCAAACAGAAGGGAACCACGGTTAAATACGGCGGTATCCTGCCCGATCAGTTTGAAGTATTTTTAGAAAAAAGCCGATCCATGCTTGATGAAGTTGACTTCCTGGTTTTTTCCGGCGGCAGTTCAGTGGGAACCCGCGATTACACAGCTCGAACAATAGAAATGCTGGGTAAACCCGGACTGCTTGTGGAAGGCATTTCCATTCAACCGGGAAAGCCTACTCTTCTGGGCAGCTGCGACGGCAAGCCGGTTTTAGGCCTGCCCGGGCATCCAGTATCTGCCTTAAATATCTTTGCAATATTCGGTAAAGCAATTATAGATTGCCTGACAGCAAGGGAATTGAGACATTTTAGGCCCTCTGTCAAAGCAGTACTGGCCCGCAATATATCCTCACGGTCCGGACGGACAGATTACGTGCGGGTTAAACTGGAGGAAACACCCGGTGGGCTGAGTGCCATCCCTGTTTTCGGACGCTCCGGCATGCTCCGGACGCTGGCTGAAGCAGACGGGCTGCTGGTTATTGAATCTGCAAAGGAAGGTTTGAGTGCCGGTGATTCTGTAGAAGTTGAAATTTGGGATTGATTGAAAGAAAAAATAATCTCGGAGGTGCCTGTTGCGAAAAGTTTATCTAAGTAACACCCCCAGGCAGGAAGCCCTGGCAAAGTTTATGGCCGCAGTTGAAATACCCCGCCGTACTGAAACTGCTGCTGTCGCTGATGCCCTGGGCCGGATTACCGCCGAAGCTGTTTTTGCCAGATTTTCTATGCCCGCTTACCATTCTGCAGCCATGGACGGTATTGCCGTTAAGGCTGAAAAGACTTTCGGGGCTGCAGATCAAAATCCTCTTCGCCTCGAACCGGATATAGAATACTGCAGCATCAATACGGGTGAACCGCTCCCCAACGGATTTGACGCTGTGATCAAGGTAGAAGACATCCAGTTTCTCAAAGATAAACAGGCAGAAATACTGGCACCGGCTCCTCCATGGCAGTATGTGAGAGCTGTTGGAGAAGATGTAGTAGCCGGTGAATTGATCGTTCCTGCCCGGCACTGCCTGCGGCCTCCCGATCTGGGCGCCCTGCTGGCCGGGGGCATTACGGAACTTGAATTAATAGCAAAACCAAAAGCAGCCATAATTCCCAGTGGAACTGAAATTGTTGATCCCGCTAAAAAACGGGATAAGGGCAGCATACCGGACTTTAACAGCACCGTAATCTCATCTTTTCTGCAGCAGTGGGGTGCAGAACCTGTTATCCGCCCCAGCGTGCCCGACGATCCTGCTTTGATCCGCGAAGCAATAACCGGTGCCCTGGAAATTGCAGACCTGGTTATAGTTAATGCAGGATCATCGGCCGGAGAAAAAGACTATACATTTTCTGTTATTGAAGAACTCGGGGAAGTATTTTTACATGGAGTAGCCACCCGCCCTGGAAAACCGACTATTCTCGGGAAAATAGATCAAAAGCCGGTTATCGGCCTGCCAGGCTACCCGGTTTCTGCCTACCTGAGCCTGGAATGGTTCGTTTCACCACTGGTATTCCGCTATTTTGGTTTACCACTGCCCCAAAGGGAAAAACTAAATGTAACTCTTGGCCGAAGGGTAGTTTCAGAAATGGGGATGGAGGAATTCGTCAGGATGAACGTTGGCTTTGTTAACGGCCGCTACATTGCCAATCCCCTGACCAGGGGCGCAGGAGTTACCATGTCTTTAGTCCGGGCCGACGGCTTACTAATAATTCCTGCCCACTCTCTAGGTTATGAACAAGATGAGACAGTTGAATTGGAACTGTACAGGCCGCAGGCTGAACTAAACTGTAATCTTTTGGCGGCCGGCAGCCACGACCTGATCATTGATCTTTTGGCCACAGCACTTAAAGAACAAGATTCACATTACAGTCTTTCTTCCGCCCACCTGGGCAGTATGGGAGGAATCAATGCCGTCGGACGCGGCCAATCTCATTTTGCCGGGGTCCACCTGTTCGATCCGGATACTGAAGAATATAACTGGCCTTATATAGAAAAAATGCTCCCGGGAGAAAAGGTTCATCTTGTGAACCTGGTCTACAGGATGCAGGGCTGGATCGTTCCCAAAGGCAATCCAGACGGCATAAAAACGGTTAATCATCTGGCTGCAAAAAAAATTAGTTTTATTAACCGTCAGAAAGGTGCCGGCACCCGGGTGCTCTTCGACCACCTGCTCAAGGAAGCAAATTTAACTTCTGACCATATTTACGGTTATGAACGGGAAGAATACAGCCATCTGAATGTAGCAGCAGCCGTAGCAGCCGGAACTGCCCGGGTAGGTCTGGGTATTAAACCGGCAGCAGAAGCTTTTTGTCTTGACTTTGTCCCCCTTATAGAAGAACGTTATGACCTTTTAATGAGTGATCCTTTTTACAACAGCCCTGAATCAAAAATACTGCTTAATATAATTAGAGATCCTAAATTTCAAAAGCAGGTAGAAAACATGGGCGGCTACAACATGAGGGATGCCGGAAAAATAATGGAAAAGAGATAAAAGATAAGGTTTTAAATGTTTGCCTGGTTTACATGTATGATCAGGTTTGTTTTGAAATTGTTTAGTTTATCATATAATCAGAGCTGGAGATGTCATAGCTGTAACATTTTTAAGAGTAAGGAGCTAAAAACCTATGCCATTAATCGACGGACATGGAAGAAAACACGATTATTTAAGAATTTCAGTAACTGACCGCTGTAACCTGCGCTGTTTGTACTGCATGGACGCTGATGGTATCGATCAGACTTCACACAGTACAATTTTAAGCTATGAGGATATTGTTAAAGTAGTTTCTGCCGGAGCGGAACTGGGTATTAATAAAATTCGGCTGACAGGCGGGGAACCACTGGTTCGAAAAGATCTTGTTGAACTGATCAGGAAAATTACTGCTGTTCCCGGAATTAAAGATCTGGCCATGACTACTAATGGCACCCTGCTTCCCCATTATGCTGCAGAACTAAAAGGAGCGGGTCTGAACCGGGTAAATATAAGCCTTGATTCACTTAACCCGGTTAAATACCGCAGCATCACCCGCTGTGGTGAATTGCATGATGCCCTGGAGGGCATTGAAGCAGCCCTGCAGTATGATTTAAAACCGGTTAAACTGAATACGGTCCTGATGAAAGGAATCAATGATGATGAAGTGCTTGATTTCCTGCATTTAGCCTGTGAAAAACCACTGCATATTCGTTTTATCGAATATATGCCGATTGGCGATCATGACCATGGTTACAGTAATCATTACCTGCCCCTTGATCATATCCGGGCCACGGCAAAGAACGCCGGACTCACCTTGACCCCTGTACCACTGCCCGGTGGAGCCGGGCCCGCTGAATCATACAGCATTACCGGGGGCAAAGGGACAATTGGCCTGATTCATCCAATCAGTAAACACTTCTGCAGCACCTGCAATCGCCTGCGCCTGACCCCTGAAGGCTCGCTTAAAGCCTGTTTGTACTGGCAGGATGAAGAACCTGTTCAGCCTTTTATTAATGATAAGAAAGCACTGCAGGCTTTGATTAAAAAAGTATTAAACAGCAAGCCGGCTGAACACCAGATGGATGCTGATGGCAAATGCGGTGCAGTTAAACCGGGGAAAATGCGCACCATGTCCAGAACCGGAGGTTAAATAAATATTAAGGCTTATTTTTAAAACAAGCTAAAATAAGTCTTTATAATTAGAAGCTTTACTGATTAAAAATATCAATTGACGGGGGTGATGATTTGCCGCCAGTAATGATTCATCTGGTATCTGCTTGTTCAAAAACGGGCAAGACAACAATACTCGAAAAAGTGCTGCCTGAATTAAAAAAATACGGCCTGCGGGTAGCTGCCCTGAAAGGACATCTGCAGCATTATGATATTGACATTCCCGGCAAGGACAGCTGGCGTTTTGCCAGGGCCGGCGCCGATATTTCGGGATTAACCACCCCTGAGGGTTACTTTTTATTCGGTTACGACAGGGGCAAAAGCGGTAATGAAGCCGCCGCCGAACTGTTGAGAGATATTGATTTGATTATTATTGAAGGCAATAAAAAAAGTGACGATCCAAAAATTGAGCTTGTTCGCCAAGACCTAAACCCGGAGCCCATGTTGCTTACCAATACTGTCGCGGTTATTACCGACAGAAAAGACCTTAACCTTAGTATCCCCGTTATCGATATATATGACTATACCACCCTGGCTGATTTTATTTACAACCATTTTTTTAAAGCAAACAAGAAAGATATTGCCGGTAACGATCGCTTTGACAGCACTTCTACCGGCTGTGATGAAGAGTTAACCCACTTTGATAAATCAGGCCGTCCCAAAATGGTCGACGTGTCGGGTAAAGAACAGACCAGTCGTGAAGCATATGCCAGGGGTGAAATAACCATGGCTTCTAGAACCCTGGCCCTGATCATGAAAGGCGGTATATCAAAAGGCGATGTACTCAGTGTGGCCCAGGTGGCAGCAGTTATGGCCGTTAAGGATACCGGCCGTTTAATCCCCATGGCACATCCACTGGGTGTTTCCGGGGTAGAAGTTGATTTTGAACCGGTTGAGGAAGAACCGGCAAAAATCGAAATTGGGGTCAGGGTTAAGCTGACCGGTCAAACTGGTGTGGAAATGGAAGCATTAACCGGAGTAAGTGCAGCGGCCCTGACCATATATGATATGTGTAAGGCCGTTGATAAGAATATGACCATTAATAATATACACTTAATAGAAAAGAAGGGGGGGCGCTCCGGGCACTACCGCCGGGAGCAACACTAATGGCTGAAATTGTAGCCGTATGCACCAGTGCGGAAAAGGGGCAGCGCAAAAATAATATTGGCGAAAGTATATTAATTAAAAATCAGGGCCTTAAAGATGATGCTCATGCCGGATTTGCCCACCGTCAGGTTAGCCTTCTGGCAGAAGAGAGTATTGCTAAAATGACCGCCCGGGGTCTTGATGTCGGCCCCGGTGATTTCGCTGAAAACCTGACCACGAGAGGCATTGATTTAGTAAGCCTTCCGCTTGGAACCAGGCTGCAGGCCGGTTCTGATGCTGTTTTAAGGGTAACTCAGATCGGCAAGGAATGTCACGACCGCTGTGCCATCTATTACCAGGCCGGTGATTGTGTTATGCCCCGGGAAGGAATTTTTACCGAGGTTTTACAGGAAGGCAAGATTATGGTTGGCGATACACTGGATATTAAAAATTCTTACCGTTTCGGAATAATTACTGCCAGTGATAAGGGCGCCGTTGGGGAACGGGAAGACCGCAGCGGACCGGCGATAAGTGAAATTTTACTGCCCTGGGGTGATATTATATCTTCAGTAATCATCGCAGACGAACAGGCAGCCCTGGCCGAAGCAATGCGGGATATGAGTTCCAGGGGAATTGATGCTATATTTACCACCGGCGGAACCGGTTTAAGCCCCCGCGATGTTACACCAGAGGCCACCCTTGCAGTGATAGATCGGGAAGTACCAGGTATTGCAGAAGCGATTCGCCGGGAAACAGCTGTGGCAACAGCCCGGGCAATGCTGTCCAGGGGAGTAGCCGGAATCAGCGGATCAACCCTGATCATCAATCTCCCCGGCAGTCCAAAGGCAGTAGCCGAATGCCTGGCTGTTATCACTCCGATTCTTGACCATGCCCTGGAGACGGTTACCGGCCGTGGTGGCGAATGCGCCAGGTAAACGGACGAGCCCTTACTCTTTCAAGGCGCTCAAAATAGAACGTAATCGTTCACGGTAGCCTGCTGTTTCGATAACTGTTCCGGTTACCACTATATCAGCACCAGCCTGGCGCACCCGGCGGGCATCGATTGCCGTTCGGATACCGCCCCCGACAATCAGCGGTACAGTCAGTTCTCTTTTTACTGCCCTGATCATTCCGGCCGGAACCGGCTGGGCTGCCCCGTTACCCGCCTCAAGGAATACGTATCCCATACCCATATACTGGGCTGTAAGAGCATAGCCGATAGCATGCCAAAAGTTATCTCGGGAAACAAGGTCTGCTTCTCCAATCTCACCCATCTTCATTCCCGGTTCGACCATGATATAGCCAATTGATAAAACTTCAACTTCCAGTTGTTTCAGCACCGAAGCCACCTTTGACTGGGTGCCGCTGATAAACTTGGGATTACGTGAGTTAAGAAGACTAAGGAAAAGAAAAGCATCGAGGTTTAGGCAAATTGATTCTGTCCCGGTAGGGAAAAACAATACCGGAATAGATGTCCTTTCTTTAACCATTTTGGCTGTTTCGGTCAGGGAACGCTGGGTAACCCCGGTTGAACCGCCCACAAAAATCAGGTCACTGCCTACTTCCTGAGCCGTTTCAGCCAATCTTCCGGCTGCCTCAGGAACCTGACGGGAAGGATCAATCAGGGTTATATGTACGGCACCCTGTGCAAGCTTCTGTTCAATATACTCCTGAACTATCATTTTTTTACCCTCTTCATTAATGGCTGCCCTGAAATATTCCATTACCGGATAATTTGATCATTAACCATGTTATTATATTTTCAAGGAATCTTAAGTTTATTATAATTGAGATCGCCATATTTGACAACTGAGCAAGAAAGACGGATAGGACCAATAAGAACAGCTCCCGGCAGCCATTCTCCATCTTAGCGTTAATATCTCGTTTAACCATGTTTTGTCAACCGCTGTTAACATATTTTTGAGGCCAAGAAATCCTATCCTATAAATTAAAACCCGCTGCAGTAATCATCAAATGAAACTGCAGCGGGTTGTATGTACAGTATATGCTAAATAAAAATTTACCGCTTGGAAAATTGCGGAGCACGGCGAGCTTTTTTTAAGCCATATTTTTTACGCTCTTTCATACGCGGATCGCGGGTCAGGTAGCCGTTTTTCTTCAAAACCGCCCTGTAGTCACCGTCAGCCTGCAGTAGAGCGCGGGCAATTCCATGTCTGATTGCCCCGGCCTGCCCGGAAAAACCTCCACCTTCCACCTTGGATATTACATCAAAACTGTTCACGGTTTCTGTGGCAACCAACGGTTGTCTGACAATCAGCTTTAATGTTTCCAGTCCGAAATACTGATCCATCTCTTGACCGTTAATAATGATCCTTCCGTTACCGGAAAGCAGACGGACTCTTGCAACAGATTTTTTACGGCGTCCCGTTCCTAAATATTGCACTTCGCTCAAGAGTCAGGGCCTCCTTCCTTATTTTCATCCGGCCCTTCTCCCACGATCAGCGGCTGCTGAGCCTGGTGAGGGTGCTGGTTATCCCTGTAAACACGTAATTTTTTTAACATCGCCCGACCCAGTCTGTTGTGGGGGAGCATGCCACGTACAGCCATGTAAACTGCTTTGTCAGGCTTTTTATCGAGCATAGTGGCATAATTGACTTTCTTCAAACCTCCAGGATATCCGGAATGACGGTAATAGTATTTTTGTTCCGGTTTTCGCCCGGTTAACACTACTTTACCTGCATTTAAAATTATTACATGATCACCGGTATCCAGGTGAGGAGTATATTCCGGCTTATGCTTGCCCTTCAATATTTTTGCTGCTTCTGTAGCCACCCTGCCAAGGGGACGTCCGGCAGCATCAATAATATGCCAGCTTCGTTTAATATCACCAGCTTTAGCCATATATGTATTGTACATTTCTATTCTCTCCTTTAACCTCTTCCAGTAAAGCCACAATCATTATTTTAATATAGCGGTTATACCCTGTCAAGCTAAAAACCCTGATATTTGCCTGTTATTAGCTAAATTATTAATTTACTGCGGTTATAGACATTATCATTAGAAATAAATATCGTTTTTATCAATAATCACGATCATAAATGACTTTTTCCAGGCAGAGCCCCCAGGCCGGGGCTGTAGGACCGGCGGCTGAAGGATTACTGCCCTGGATTGCTTTACTTATCTCCGAAAGACCGAGTTTCCCGCTGCCGGCACGAACAAGGGTGCCCGTGATCAGGCGAGCCATTCGATAAAGAAAGCCGCTGCCTTCAAAGCTTATTATCACTAATTTATCTTTTGGATAGTTTTTTACATCAATGTAGTACAATGTACGCTCCGTTTCCGTAACCTGACTGCCTGCTGCCTGAAAAGCTTTAAAATCATGAGTTCCTTCAAAAAGCAAGGCTGCTTCTCTCATTCTGTCCAGGTTTAGCTTCTCGGGTAAATGCCAGCTATACAGCCTTTTCATTACCTGGGGAAAAGGGGCCCGATCTATCGTATAACTGTATAATTTTCGCCGGGCATCAAACTGGGCATGAAAATCTTCTTTAACCTTTACTGCTTTGGTTATTACCAGGTCAGCAGGAAGCAGAGCGTTGAGAGCATGGGGCAGGTTTTCATCAGCAATGTGAAATGGCGCCATATAACTGGCAGCCTGTCCACGGGCATGAACACCGGAATCGGTGCGGCCGGCACCGGTAATTCGTAACGGCTGCTTGTATATTGTCCGTAAAGCACGCTCCAGGGCATACTGAACAGTGTGTGCATTTTCCTGAATCTGAAAACCACTGTAGTTGGTTCCATCATAGGATATGTAGAGTAAAGTATTAAACACGGCATACTCCTTTAAAGATCCATGGTAAATGATATTAGCAGCAATGCCAAAACAAAGGCAAGCACGACCCAGTCCCTGGGTAAAATAATATCTTCATACATACGAGTCCTTTTTGCTCCAATACGGTAACCCCGTGCTTCCATGGCCAGGGCCAGTTCATCAGCCCGGCGGAAAGCACTGACAAAAAGAGGAACAATCAGGGGGACAAGATTTCCGGCTTTGCGGAAGATCGAGCCGGTTTCAAAATCAGCCCCGCGAGCCAACTGGGCCCGCATCAATCTTTGGCTTTCTTCCATCAGGGTCGGAATAAAGCGCAGGGCTACAGACATAATCATTGCTACTTCTTCAGTGGGTAAACCGAGATAACGCAGTGGCTTCAAAAAGTAACTCATCCCATGAGTTAAAGATAGCGGAGTGGTTGTTAAGGTTACCAGTAGAGAAAATAAAACCAGGGCTGCCAGGCGAGTGACTATAAACAGCCCTTCCTTCACGCCTTCTGATTCTACCGTGAAAATACCAATTCTAAAAAGGACTACTCCACCTTTACTGAAAAAGAAATAGATTATCAGGGCAAAAAGGGCAATAAACAAGATTGGACGTAACCCGCGTAAAAGGTAACGAAAAGGAACTTTAGCCACTGCAAACAGAAACAGGGCAAATCCCAGGTAAGCAGTTAAAGCACCAAACCTCTCCAGGCTAAACAGTAAGATTAAGATTAAAACCAGGGTTAATATCTTCAGACGCGGATTCAGGCGATGTATCAGGCTTTCTCCGGGCAGGTACTGACCCAAAGTAATACTTCTGCTCATAACTAATTCCGCCTCTTAATATTTTTAATTTCTGATTTGGCCTGCTGCAGGGTATAAACTTCTGTGCTAACCGGCAGACCTTTTTCAACCAGGCTGTGCATGATTTCGGTAACCTGCGGAAGAGCCAGTCCCAGTTCGTTGAGCCGCTTCCGTTGGGCAAAGATATAATCTGCTGAACCAAACATGACCAGGCGCCCCTGTTTTAAAACCAGCACCCTGTCTGCAAGGACTGCTGCTTCATCCAAATGGTGGGTAGAGATGATAATTGTCAGGCCATCTTTTTGGTTGAGGTCTTTAAGCAGGTTAAATATATTTTTCTTGCCGGCCGGATCCAGGCCAACAGATGGTTCATCGAAAATAAGTACTTCGGGCTTTAAGGAAAGAACTGCTGCTATAGCCACCAGACGTTTTTGTCCTGCACTTAGCCTAAAAGGATGCCAGCTTTTTACAGTATTTACCTGCATACCAACCTTTTGCAGGGCCTCTTCTACTCTTTCTGCAACTACCTTTTCATCAAGACCAAGATTGCGCGGTGCAAAAGCTACTTCATCATAAACAGATTCAGAAAAAAATTGCTCTTCGGGTATCTGAAAAACCAGGCCGATACGCCGCCTTAAATGAAGCAGCTCACGTTTGTTTGATCCAACAATTGCTCCGTCAAAGATAACCTTCCCGGAGGTAGGTCTGAGCAAACCGTTCAAATGCTGGATAAGGGTTGATTTACCGGACCCGGAAGGGCCTAAAATTAAAGCAAACTCTCCCTTTTGAAAATTGAAAGAAACATCTTGCAGTGCTTCTGTGGAAAAAGGAGTTCCGGGCATATAGGTATGGGTCAGCTTTTCCGTTCCAATGAACACAGGCTGTCCACCAACTCCCGTTTATGCAGTATTTTCAGCGGCAGGGGATAACCGTCTTTACGAAGCAAAGCAGCCAGCTCCACCGCTGCTGTTCCCTGTAATCGTAAACTATGAAGCATGGGAATATCTGCAAGAATATCCTCAGGAGGGCCACTTGTGATCAACTGACCTTGATTAAGAACAATAACCCGATCAGCGTTTGCTGCTTCTTCTGGAAAATGGGTGACATGAATTACAGTGATATTCTGCCTGTGATTTAATTCTCTAACCGTTTCAATAACTTCACGGCAGCCGGCCGGATCAAGCATGGCCGTCGGTTCATCCATCAGGATACATTTGGGCTCCATAACCAGTATACCGGCAATGGCCACCCTTTGTTTTTCTCCACCGGACAATAAATGCGGCGGTTGACAGAGTAGTCTTTCGAGACCAAGCAGGCAGGCTGTTTCTTTTACCTTCCGCTTGATTTCGGCCGATGAGATAGCCAGGTTTTCCAAACCAAAAGCGATATCTTCCTCAACCGTGGTAGCAACAAGCTGATTGTCAGGATTTTGGAATATCATCCCGCAAGTACGTCGAACTTCAGGCAGTGTTTCTTCATTGGTGGTAGGAATACCCCTAACCAGCACTTCTCCGTTAGTAGGGGTCAAAAGAGCATTAAAAAGTTTTAATAAAGTAGTTTTTCCGGAACCATTTGGGCCGATCAGGGCCACATACTCCCCCTGCTGCACCGTAAGGTTAACTCCGGAAAGGGCAGGTGAAGCATTTTCTCCTTCACCCGGGTAATAATAATCTACATTTTTCGCTTCAACTATTATTGCAGAGTAGCCGGCCATTTTTGCTAATCATTAATGAGCTCCAGGATAACCATGGGAGCTCCGTCTCCACGTCTTGGACCTTTGTGGACTATCCTTGTATAACCGCCTTCCCGACTTTCCATCTTCGGACCAATTTTTTCAAAAAGATTAGTAGCCACATCTTCATCCAATAAAAAAGCAAGGGCCTGGCGACGAGCATGCATGTCCCCTCTTTTAGCCAGGGTTATCATCTTCTCAGCCACAGGTCGGATTGCTGATGCTTTGGCAGCAGTGGTTTCAATACTGCCTGACCGCAACAATGAAGTAACCAAACCGCGTAGAAGGGCTCGCCTGGGACCACTTTTTCGACTCAGCTTCTGGTATGACATTCTTTAGTTCCTCCTTGAAGACTTACTAAAAATACTTATTCTCCGCTTTTTTGGAAGCTCAAACCAAGCTCGTCCAGCTTTTGCTCCACTTCTTCCAGCGATTTTTTGCCCAGATTACGTACCTTCATCATCTCATCTTCCGGCTTTTGAACCAGTTCTCCAACCGTGTTAATCCCGGCTCGCTTAAGGCAATTATATGAACGAACCGAAAGGTCCAGCTCTTCTATGGTCATGTCAAGAATCCTCTCAAGATCCTCTTCCTTCCGGTCAGAAGTAATTTCAACATCGTCAACCTGTTCAGTAAGATTAACAAACAGAGAAATATGGGTGCTCAAAATTTTTGCCGCAAGACTAATTGCTTCATCCGGCATGATGCTTCCGTCAGTCCATACTTCCAGTGTCAGCTTATCATAGTCGGTAATTTGCCCGACCCTGGTATCTTCAACCCGGTAATTAACTCTACGGATGGGCGAAAACATAGAATCAACAGGAATTATTCCGATTGGCTGCTGTGGCATTTTGTTTCGTTCGGCCGGGACATAGCCCCTCCCATTTACAGCTGTCATCTCCATATAAACCCTGGCATTTTCTTCTAAAGTACAGATATGTTTTTCTTCACTCAAAACATCTACATCAGAAGGAGCTTTTATATCTTTCGCTTTGACCGCTCCGGCATGGTCTGTATCAATAATCAAAGTCTGCGGTTCATCTGAATGAATCTTTAAAGAAACAGCTTTTAGATTAAGAATTATCTCTATTGTGTCTTCCATTACCCCGGGCAGGTTAGAAAAGTCATGCAGCGCTCCATCGAATTTCACATTGGTTATCGCTGCCCCGGGTAGAGATGATAAAAGAATTCGGCGTAAAGCATTGCCCAGGGTGATACCATATCCTCTTTCCAGGGGTTCAACTACAAACTGACCATAATTATCCTGATCATTCTTCTGCACATACTCAATTTTTGGCTTTTCAATTTCAATCATAATTTATCCTATTTACCCTCCTCGTATTATATATTGAGGGTGCATTATTTAATTACCGGGAATAAAGCTCTACAATAAGATGCTCGGTTACCGGCACATCAATTTCCTCTCGCTGGGGTATTCTTAAAACCCGGCCTTCCAGTTTTTCAAGATTTGATTCCAGCCAGTCCATTGTACCCTGCTGTTCTCTTGCTTCAAATATTTCTTTAAAGACCGGCTTGTTTTTTCTGTTTTCACGGACTGCAACCAGGTCGCCAGCCCTGACCAGATAAGATGGAATGTCCACCTTACGTCCGTTGACTTCAAAATGACCGTGATTAATTAACTGTCTTGCCTCTGCACGAGAACGAGCCAGTCCCAAACGAAATACCACGTTGTCCAGCCGGCTTTCTAAAAGCTGAAGCAAAATCTCACCGGTTACACCTTTACGTCGGTCAGCTTCTTTAAAGTAACGGCGGAATTGTCTTTCCATAATCCCGTAAATACGGCGAGCTTTCTGCTTTTCACGCAGCTGAAGACCAAATTCCGAAAATTTTTGACGTGCCTGCCCGTGCTCTCCCGGCGCATAAGCATGACGCACCACGGCACATTTATCAGAAAAACAGCGATCCCCTTTAAGGTAAAGTTTATCTTTTTCTCTGCGACATAAACGACAAACTGCTCCTGTATGGCGTCCCATTTAAGTAATGTTACACCTCCTTTAGTAAAATAATTAGACCCTCCGCCTTTTTGGAGGACGACATCCATTATGGGGAATAGGGGTCACATCTTTTATGGCATTGACTTCAAGACCTGCTGCCTGTAAAGAACGTATAGCCGCTTCACGACCGGCACCCGGCCCCTTGACGTAAACTTCAACCTGTTTCATACCGTGGCCTGTTGCGACCCTGGCTGCAGTTTCTGCAGCAAGCTGAGCAGCAAATGGCGTCGATTTGCGAGATCCTTTGAACCCGACATTACCGGCACTGGACCAGGCTATACTGTTACCATCGAGATCTGTAATACTGATAAAAGTATTGTTGAATGTCGATTTTATATGAGCAACTCCGCGTTCAATATTCTTTTTTTCGCGGCGTTTAGTACGAGTAGTTTTTTTCTTGACCAATTTAAACTAACTCCTCCCTTCTATGTTGATCTTACTTCTTACGGCGAACACCGACTGTCTTGCGCGGACCTTTTCGAACACGGGCATTGTTCTTGGTTTTCTGCCCCCTGACCGGTAAACCGCGCCGGTGCCTGATGCCGCGATAGCAGCTGATTTCAACCAGGCGCTTTATGTTTAAAGCAACCTCCCGGCGTAAATCACCTTCAACATTATAGTTTTTATCGATAAATTCACGCAGACGACCCAATTCATCTTCGGTAAGATCTTTTACCCTGGTATCGGCTTTTATTCCGGTATGAGCGAGGATCGCCCCTGCCCTGCTTTTTCCTATGCCGTAAATATAGCTCAACGCAATCTCCACTCTTTTATCACGCGGTAAATCTACACCTGCAATTCTAGCCAATCGTTAAACACCTCCTTGGGCATAATCCCCTGAAACAGTAAATATTAGTTAACAGTGGTTTATGATTAATTTAACCCTGTCGCTGCTTATGTTTCGGGTTCTGGCAAATAACTACAACCCTGCCTTTACGCCGAATTATCTTGCATTTTTCACACATTTTTTTTACTGAGGGCCTCACCTTCATATTGACGAACCTCCTTACTTGTAACGGTAGGTAATGCGCCCCCGAGTTAAATCGTAAGGCGATAATTCAACCAAAACCCGGTCACCCGGTAAAATGCGAATAAAGTTCATCCGAATTTTGCCCGAAACATGAGCTAAAATTTTGTGCCCATTTTTTAACTCTACCCGAAACATGGCATTCGGCAGCGGTTCAACCACGGTTCCTTCCACTTCAACTACATCCTTTTTATTGCTCATGCTACCACTTAAACCTCCTTTTCGGGATCCCCGCTTTTTGGTTCCAATTGTTTTAAAAACTCGATCACCTGGTTATCATTTATTCTTTCTGAATCAAACGGTTCTCCCGGTTGAGCCCTGCGCTCATAATGCTGAAGATGGGCTTTATTTTTCTTTTTTGGCCGGTTAACAGATCGAATGCGTCCATCAACCAGGAGCACATGCTTGTGATCTAATTCCCTGAGAACCAGGTAATGTTTCCCCTTGTCACGGCCGGCCAGGGAACGGACCAGTTGTCCCGGTTGTAGCTCCATCATCAATCTAGCCTCCTTAAGAAAGGCCGTTAGAAGTCAGTATCTCCGGACCATTTTCACCGAGTGCTACTGTATGTTCAAAATGAGCGGACAAACTGCCATCACTGGTAACTACTGTCCATTGATCATCTAGAACTTCAACTTCCCAACTGCCGGCATTAACCATCGGTTCAATTGCCAAAACAATTCCCTGCTGCAGTATAGGCCCGCGACCCGCCAAACCAAAATTTGGCACCTGTGGTTCTTCATGCATCTGCTCACCTATACCATGCCCGACATAATTACGTACCACCGACATCGAATTCTTTTCAACATAAGCCTGAACAGCATGTGAAACATCAGATAGCCTTTTACCGCTTTGCATCTCTGCAATAGCTTTATGCAGTGATGTTCTGGTAACATCAATTAGTTTATGCGCCTTTTCCGTTATTTTTCCTACCGCAAAGGTAGCTGCGGCATCACCATAATAACCCTTGCGGCGAACACCGACATCAATGCTGATTATATCGCCCTCTTTGAGTCTGCGCAAGCCGGGTATACCGTGCACAACCTCGTTGTTTATAGAAGCACAAATTGATGCCGGAAAGTTATTATAGCCAAGGAAAGCTGGTTCGGCNCCCCGTTTACGGATATATTTTTCTGCAATACTATCAAGTTTTGCAGTGGTAACACCAATATCAATCCCTTTTTCTATTTGCTGCAGCACTTCGGCAACAATTTTACCTGCTTCACGCATCAATTGAATTTCTTTTGATGATTTGAGTTTAATCATAATCCTACTCTATTTCATAAAACCGCGATAGCTGCGCATTAACATGTGGCTTTCAATTTGTTTGAACGTTTCCAGGGCAACCCCAACCACAATAATCAATCCGGTACCGCCAAATATAATGTTCATTCCGGTCATACGTTCCAATAAAATTGGAAAAACAGCGATAAAAGCCAGTGAAAATGCTCCTGCTGTGGTCAACCGCGATGTTATCCGGGCCAGGTAATCGGCTGTAGGCCGACCCGGACGTAAACCGGGAATAAAACCACCATATTTCTTGATATTACCGGCAACCTGGAAGGGATCAAACTGCACTGCCGTATAGAAGAATGTAAACAGGATAATTAAGGTCATATATAATATCAGGTTCAGGTTACTGCCCCAGCCGAGGCTTTCGGCAATCCTCTGCGCCACCGGATGCTGAATAAAGCTAACCAGTGTTTGTGGAAAACTTAAGATAACCGAGGCAAATATAACCGGAATAACCCCTGCCTGATTAACTTTCATTGGAATGTGCGTAGACTGACCACCATACATCTTCCGACCAACTACGCGTTTACTGTATTGAACATTGATTCGCCTTTGTCCCTGATCCAGGCCAATAATACCCACGATCAGGGCAAGTAAAATAGCCAGAACTAAAACTATCACCATCAGGTTTATTTCGCCAAAACGATACTGCTCGGCTACCATGGCAACACCCACAGGAAAACCGGCAACAATACCGGCAAAAATAATCAGGGATATACCATTGCCAATACCTTTTTCAGTAATCAACTCACCCATCCACATAAGAAATGCAGTTCCGGCCGTAAGTGATATTATAATTGTAATATAGGAAAGCAAGGTTTTGTCAACCACAGCCTCACCGGCAATTATTGTCGACAAGCCAAAAGCCTGGATAAGGGCAATTACAATTGTTCCATAGCGGGTAATCTGGGTCATTTTTTTACGGCCTTCCGGGCCTTCCTGGCTCCACTCTTTTAGTTTCGGAATAACTATAGTCAAAAGGTTCATTATAATGGAAGCATTGATATAAGGCATAATTCCAAGAGCAAAAATGGTGAAGTTAGCCAGGTTCCCACCACCAATTATGTTAACAAAACCAAAAATATTATCCTCCTGGAAAAATTCAGCCAAAAGGCTTGCATCCACACCGGGTACAGGAATGGCAGAACCAACCCTGAAAACCACAAACATGGCCAGGGTGAAAAGGATTCGTTCCCGCAATTCTTTAATCCGCCACGCTGTACGAATTGTTTCCAGCACTTTAAATCACCTCTGCCTTTCCACCTGCTGCTTCGATTTTGGCCTGGGCCTGTTGACTAAATCGATGAGCATGAACCTCAAGTTTGCGATTCAGCTCCCCATCCCCCAGCACTTTCAGGGGATCATGCAAATTTTTTAATATTCCTTCTTCCAATAAAAGGTCCGGTGTTACTACTGTTCCCTCTTTAAAGGAGTTCAGGACACTTAAATTAATGGTATTCCATTTTTTCTTATGTATATTGGTAAAACCACGTTTTGGCAAACGCTGAAAATAAGGCATCTGCCCTCCTTCAAACCCGCGACGAATCCCGGAACCCGAACGTGACTTTTGACCTTTTTGCCCCCGGCCGGATGTTTTGCCCAGCCCTGAAGCCATACCTCTTCCTTTACGTTTAGCCGCTTTCCTGGCTCCCGCAGGAGGCCTTAATTCGTGTAAACGCATCGGCAACACCTCCCTGTAAAACGCTTCTCAGATTACTTATGTTCTTCTACATTGATTAAATAACCTATTGTATTGACCATACCCCGGATTTCTGGTTTGTCTTTATGTTCAACCGTTTGACCGATCTTTTTTAAACCCAGTGCCTGCACTGTACGACGATGTTTCGGAGTGCGGCCCAGCGGACTGCGAACCAGGGTAATCAGTAATTTTTTTGCCATGACTATTAACTCTCCTTAACCAAGCAGCTTCTCTACTTCAATTCCACGCAAAGAGCTAACTTCTTCAGCCCGTTTTAGCGATTTCAAACCTTCTATAGTAGCATTAACTATATTTATGGCATTGTCAGAACCCAGGGACTTAGTAAGAATATCCCTGACCCCGGCCAATTCCAAAACGGCCCGGACCGGACCCCCGGCAATTACGCCGGTACCTTCAGAAGCAGGCTTTAACAGAACTTTCCCAGCGCCAAAACGGCCTGTTACTTCATGAGTAATTGTTGTCCCGGACATCGGTACCGTAATCAGATTCTTCTTGGCATTTTCTATGCCCTTCCGAATTGCTTCCGGCACTTCACCGGCCTTACCCATACCTGATCCAACCACACCGCTATAATCGCCTACAACGACCAGTGCACTGAAGCTGAAACGACGGCCTCCTTTAACAACCTTGGCCACACGGTTGACCTTCACTACTTTTTCTACTAACTCTTGTGATGGTTCTACTTTTGACACCCGTGCAATTCCCCCTTTCTAGAATTGTAAACCGGCCTCGCGGGCTCCATCGGCCAGTTCTTTAACTCTGCCGTGATAGAGGTAACCGCTCCGGTCAAAAACAACATTTTTAATGCCCTTATCCACGGCCCGATTGGCCAGCAGCATTCCGACTTTTCGGGCAGCTTCGCTATTGCCACCATGATCCAGTTCCGAACGAAGCTGTGGATCAAGACTGGAGGCGGCCGCCAGGGTCCTTCCTGATTGGTCATCAATCACCTGGGCATAAATATTTTTACTGCTGCGGAATACATTTAACCGGGGGCAATCCGCTGTTCCATTAACCTTGGTCCGGACTCGCCGGTGCCGTTTTTTCCGGTTGATTAAACGCGATTTTGCTTTAAACACAATTTTACACCTCCAGGCGACTATTTGCCCGCTTTACCTGCTTTCTGGCGGACCAGTTCATTTTCGTAACGTATACCCTTACCTTTGTACGGTTCTGGCGGGTAAGTTTTTCTAATTACAGCTGCAAGGTTACCCACCTGCTGCTTGTCGATACCTTTAACCACAATCTTGGTTGGGCTGGGCACCTCTATAGCCATGTTGTCACCGGGAGTAAAGATAACCGGATGGGCAAATCCTACATTCAATACCAGTTTATCTCCTTCAAGTGCAGCCCTATAACCAACTCCGACCAATTCAAGGCTGCGGCTGTAACCCTCGGTTACCCCTTTAATCATGTTATCAATAAGGGTACGGGTCAGGCCATGTAAAGCCCTGTGCTGGGGGTTTTCGGAAGGCCGCTTAACCATAATCCAGCCTTCATTTTGCTCAATAATCATTTCCCGGTGCAGCTCCCTTGACAGCTGCCCTTTGGGCCCTGTGACGGTAATATAATTACCTTCAAACTGTACCTTTACATTTTCCGGTACAGCAACAGGCTTTTTACCGGTTCGAGACATCGGTAAACCTCCTCGCTATGCTACCAGATATAGCACAAAACTTCACCGCCACTACCCGTTTCCCGGGCCTGGCGATCACTCATTAAACCCTGGGAGGTAGAGATAACTGCAATTCCCAAACCTCCCAGGACCTTGGGCAATTCATCTTTTTTAACATATACCCTCAAGCCGGGCTTGCTGATCCGTTTCAGGCCACTGATTATTTTTTCCTGATTTGGACCATATTTCAGATGAACACGCAAGATGCCCTGTTTTTTATCCTTGATATATTCAAAATCTTTGATGAAACCTTCCTGCTTTAAAATGGTTGCAATAGAACGTTTAACATTGGAAGCAGGAATCTCCACAGTTTTATGCCGAACATTATTGGCATTACGCACCCTTGTCAGCATATCGGCAATCGGATCTGTCATCATTGGCAGTAATAACCTCCTCTCATTCTTTCATCATCTACCAGCTGGCTTTTTTAATACCTGGAATTTTACCTACGTTGGCCAGATGACGAAAGCAAAGGCGGCAGAGGCCGAATTTGCGCAAGTAAGCCCTTGAACGCCCGCATATATAGCATCGATTGTAACCACGGACCGGAAACTTAGGCTTTCTCTTGGCCTTGGCAATTAATGATTTCTTGGCCATCCTTTCCCTCCTTAAAATACCGCGAAAGCTTCTGCTAAGCAGCCCTGAAGGGCATGCCCATTAAATTTAAAAGCTCGCGTGCTTCTTCATCAGTCTCGGCAGTGGTAACAATGGTAATATCCATGCCAAGTATTTTTTCTACTTTACTGTACTCAATCTCTGGGAAAATCAACTGTTCTTTGACTCCAATAGTAAAGTTACCCCGCCCATCAAAAGAATGCGGTGATATGCCTCTGAAATCTCTGACCCTGGGCAGTGCTATACTAAAAAGTTTATCTAAAAAATCATACATCCGGATCCCACGCAGAGTCAGCTTACAACCGATAGGGTTGCCTTCACGAACTTTAAAACTGGCTACGGAGCGGCGAGCCCTGGTTATAATCGGCTTCTGACCGGTTATTATTGAAAGGTCATTTGCTGCAGCATCGAGTATTTTCGGGTTATCTTTACCTTCACCCAGGCCCATGTTGATAACCACTTTTTCAATGCGCGGTGCCTGCAGTGTATTCTTGTAATCAAACCTTTTCACAAGAGCTGGCCTTACTTCTTCAAGGTATTTCTTTTTTAGCCGTGACATATCTTTATTTTAACCCTCCTTACTTATCCAGCGATTCGCCGCACTTACGACAAGCCCTGATCCGGCTCTGATCAGGTAAAGATTTTTTAGCAACCCGGGTAGCTTTATTACAAGATGGACAGAGAAGCATTACTCTTGATGCCGGAAATTCAGCTTCCATCTCTCTGATTCCTCCCTGGGGAACCCTGCGTGTCGGCTTGGCATGTTTCTTAATGATATTTACACCTTCCACTTTTACCCGGCCAAGGCGGGGAAAAGTGGCGATCACTTTACCTTTTTTCCCTTTGTCTTTACCGGAAAGGACTAAAACTTTATCTCCCCGGCGAACAGCCATTTTTTTTACTTCCACCACTTATTCGCCACCTCCATAATGAACTGCTAAATTACTTCCGGAGCCAGGGAAACGATTTTCATAAATTCTTTTTCTCTTAGCTCCCGGGCAACAGGACCAAATATCCGTGTGCCCCTTGGATTATTCAGTTCATTAATAATAACAGCTGCATTTTCATCAAAATTGATATGGGATCCGTCTCTGCGGTTAAGCCGGCTCTTTGTGCGAACGATAACAGCCCGGACAATTTCACCTTTTTTTACCACTCCACCCGGAGTAGCTTCTTTAACCGAGCCGACAATGATATCACCGATCCGGCCTGCTTTACGCTTCGATCCCCCCAGGACTCTGATGCACAGGATCTTTTTTGCTCCCGAGTTATCAGCTACCTTTAACATACTCTCGGTTTGAATCATTGTTGCCTCTCCCCTTTCATCCCCTTTTCGACAGGCTCATCGAAAAGAGAATCCTACAGCTTCGATTTCCGCACGATTTCCACCAGCCGCCATCTTTTATCCTTGCTAATCGGCCTGGTCTCCATAATTTTGACTATATCGCCTACTCGGGACTCGTTTTCTTCATCATGCATTTTATACTTTTTAGTCCGACGTATAATCTTACCGTATAACGGATGACGGGTAACTCTTTCCACAGCTACCACTCTTGTTTTTTCCATTTTGTCACTGACTACCCGACCACTCCGTACTTTACCTTTAATTGTAGTCAAACCGATGGGCCTCCCTTCCTTTTCAAGCTCAGCTTAGGGCCCTTTCCCTGAGCACTGTTTTAACCCGGGCAATATTGCGACGGACCTCTTTGATACGCATTACATTATCCAACTGACCGGTGGCTTGCTGAAAACGGAGATTGAAAAGTTCTTCTTTTAACTCTTTCACTTTATCCTCCAGTTCCTGCTCGTTAAGTTCATGTACTTCTTTTATTTTCACTCGGAACCACCACCCGCTTCAGTTCTTTTTACAAACTTGGTCTTGATTGGAAGCTTGTTGGCTGCCAGACGCATGGCTTCTTTAGCTACATCTTCGTCTACCCCGGCCAATTCAAACATGATCCGACCCGGTTTAACCACGGCCACCCAGTATTCAGGAGAACCCTTACCTTTACCCATCCGGGTTTCAGCCGGTTTTTCTGTAACCGGTTTATCGGGGAAAATGTTAATCCACACTTTACCGCCTCGTTTAATTGACCTGGTCATGGCAATACGGGCTGCTTCAATTTGCTGGCTGGTAATCCAGGAGGGTTCCAGGGCCTGCAATCCGTATTCTCCATACTGGATTACTGTTCCGCCTTTAGACCGCCCTTTCATACGACCGCGGTGTTGGCGGCGATATTTTACCCGCTTAGGCATTAGCATTAATATCTACCTCCTCCGCAGGCTTCTCTTCACTTGGTTTCGGGGGCAATATTTCACCTTTATAAATCCAAACTTTAACCCCGATTCGCCCGTAAGTAGTCTTAGCTTCCACAAAACCGTAATCTATATCGGCACGTAAAGTTTGCAACGGCACTGTCCCTTCATGGTAACTTTCATCACGAGCCATTTCGGAACCGCCGAGTCTACCGCTGCAGGCAATTTTTACCCCTTTGGCTCCATTACGCATGGTCCGGAAAACAGCCTGCTTCATAGCCCTTCTGAAGGCTATACGTCTTTCCAGCTGGGAAGCAATGCTTTCAGCAACCAGCATTGCATCCATTTCGGGCTTTTTAATTTCAATTATATTCAGATGTATTTTTTTATCAGTCAATTTTTCCAACTCTTTACGCAGTCCTTCAACACCTGTACCACCCCGGCCTATAACCATGCCCGGCTTTGCGGTATGGATATTGATGCGCACATTATTAGCTGCCCGTTCAATCTCTATTCGCGATACAGAAGAACCTTCTAATTTTTTTTGAATGTAATCCCTGATCCGCAAATCTTCATGAAGCTGATCTTTATAATGTTTACTGGAGTACCACCTGGCATCCCAATCCCGTATAATTCCAATCCGAAAACCGATGGGGTTAATCTTTTGTCCCATGTCTAGACCCCCTTTCTTTCTTTAACTATAACAGTAATATGACTGGTTCGTTTAAAAATCAAAAAACGCCTTCCCCGCGCTCGCGGTTGGACCCGCTTCATAGTGGGACCTTCGTCAACATAGGCCTGATCAATATAAAGTGAGCCACGCTTCATCTCCTGATTATGGACTGCATTTGCCGCAGCGGAATTTACCACTTTGGCAATCGGTGAAACAGCGCCCCGCGGGGTATAACGCAGTATGCTTAAAGCCTCATCGAGGTCCTTATTTCTGATCAGATCAATAACGGCCCTTGCTTTACGCGGCGCCACTCGTACATAGCGAGCCTGTGCTCTTGCTTCCATTAATCATCCTGCCTCCTCTACTCTACTTGATTGTGGTAGAGCGTTCGGTATGGTGCCCGTGACCCCGGAAGGTGCGGGTCGGGGCAAACTCACCAAGCTTATGTCCAACCATGTCTTCACTGATAAAGATGGGCACGTGCCTTCGCCCGTCATGAACAGCAATAGTATGTCCGACCATATCAGGAAAAATTGTTGAACGACGGGACCAGGTCTTGATAACCTTTTTTTCTCCCTTTTCGCTCATTTGCTCAATTTTTTTCATCAAACTGGCCTCGACATAGGGGCCTTTCTTTAGTGAACGAGACAATATAAACAACCTCCCTTAAAGCCAGAAACCTGATCTCTAACTGCTTAAGTAATCGGGTTTTTCTGACTACTTCTTACGACGACGGACAATAAGCCTGTCTGAATCTTTTTGTTTCTTTCTAGTCTTGTATCCTATAGTCGGTTTGCCCCAGGGGGTAACCGGCCTTTTTAACCCAATTGGTGCTCTTCCTTCTCCACCGCCATGCGGGTGATCACAGGGATTCATAACCGAACCCCGGACTGTCGGCCTTATTCCAAGCCAACGGCTGCGACCTGCTTTGCCAATCGTTAAGTTTTCGTGTTCGACATTGCCAATCTGCCCGACTGTAGCCCGGCAATCGATCGGGACCAGGCGCACTTCGCCTGAAGGTAAACGTAAGTGGGCCATTTTTCCTTCTTTTGCCGCCAGTTGAGCTGCTCCTCCGGCTGAACGCACCAGTTGGCCGCCGTAACCTTGTTTCATCTCAATATTATGGACAAAGGTCCCAACCGGTATCGAACGCAGGGGCATGGCATTTCCAGGTCTGACTTCTACCTTTAATCCTGAAACAACATTCTGCCCGGTGCGAAGTCCCATAGGGGCCAGGATGTAGCGTTTTTCACCATCAGCATAGTGCAGCAGGGCTATATTGGCAGAACGGTTTGGATCATACTCGATTCCGGCAACTTTTGCCGGAACATTATCCTTGTTGCGTTTAAAATCAATTATCCGGTAGCTGCGCTTATGGCCGCCACCCTGGTGTCGAACGGTCATCCTGCCGTAAACATTACGACCGGCTTTTTTGTGCAAAGGCGCCAGGAGCGATTTTTCCGGCTCCTTTTTTGTTATTTCTTCAAAAGTCGAAACGGTGACAAACCGCCGCCCGGGTGAAGTGGGTTTAAAACGTTTTACAGCCATTTGCAGTAATACCTCCTTCTACTTCTAGCGGCTTTCAAACAGCTCTATTGGCTTGCTGCCTTCGGCCAGAGTAATGACAGCCTTTTTCCAGGCAGGGGTTTTTCCCTCCGGGAAACGACCCAAACGTTTAGCTTTACCCTTGAAATTAGCCGTGTTTACCGACTTAACCTGTATATCAAATATCTCTTCAAGGGCACGTTTGATTTCAATTTTATTCGCTTTCCTTGATACGACAAAAGTATACTTGTTCTGTTCCATCAGTTCTGTGGATTTTTCACTAATCAGCGGGCGGATAATTATATCTCTTGCATCTCTCATCCGCCAAACACCTCCTCAACCTGCTGCAGGGCATCTTTGCTCATAACCAAATAATTATAATTAAGAATATCGAGCACGTTCAGCTGCCGGGCCAAAATAGTCTTAACTTTCGGCAGGTTTCGAGCTGATTTAACCACGTTAAGATTAGACTGGGCATTAACTATTAATGCTCCTCCATCTACTTTTAAGTGGTCAAGTAAAGCTACCATATCTTTTGTTTTCGGCGAATCAATGGCAAAATCATCAACCACCAAAAGCTTACCTTCGTTATATTTGTCGCTCAACGCAGATTTAAGGGCAGCGCGGCGCATCTTTTTCGGCACCTGGTTTCTGTATTTATGCGGTTTTGGACCAAACACAGCTCCACCACCGACCCAGATCGGGGAATTTACACTGCCGTGCCGGGCTCGGCCCGTTCCTTTTTGCGACCAGGGCTTGGCTCCGCCGCCCCGTACCTCGCCACGGCCTTTACTCGAAGCTGAACCCTGCCGGCGTCTTGCTGCCTGGGAAACAACAGTCTGATAGAGAGCTCCTTTTTTTAACGGCGCCCCAAAAAGAGCGGCCTGAACTTCCATCTCATCGACCTGCTCACCATCTCTATTGTAAAGTGGTAATTTAGGCATATTAGGGCATCTCCTTTCCTTGGGCTATCCGTTTTTTTCCCTCTTAATAGATTCTTTAACCTCTACCAGGCCGCCCCTGGGGCCGGGTACTGAGCCTTTAACCAGTAAAATATTTTTTTCTGCATCAGTTTCTACAACATTTAGACTTTGGACAGTGCGCCGCCAGCCACCCATCCTGCCGGGCAATCTTCGTCCTTTAAAAACCCTGGCAGCATCAACAGATCCCAGCGAACCGGGACCGCGGTAATAGTGAGAACCATGTGTCTTGGGACCCCGGCTAAAGCCCATTTTTTTAATCGAACCGGCAAAACCTTTGCCCCGGGCAGTCGCACTGACATCAACATAATCTCCGGCAGAAAAACAATCCACCTTAATTTCCTGACCGGCACTGTACGAACTGGAATCATCTACTCTAACTTCTCGCAAGTACTGCTGCGGTTTAATTTTTGCCCGTTTAAAATGACCTTTAAGCGGTTGGTTAACCCGGCTTTCTTTCTTTTCTTTAAAACCAAGCTGAATGCTGTTATAACCGTCTTTGTCCATGCTTTTAACCTGGACCACCAGGCACGGACCGGCTTCTAAGACTGTTACCGGTACCACCCTTCCCAGTTCATCATAGACCTGAGTCATTCCAACCTTGCGTGCTAATATTGCTTTACCCATGATAAGGCACCTCCCGTCACTCAGCTAGAGCTTAATCTCAATGTCCACACCGGCGGGCAAATCAAGCCTCATTAAAGCATCGATCGTCTTTGGTGCGGGTTCAAGTATGTCTATCAACCGCTTATGAGTACGCATTTCGAATTGCTCCCGGGAGTCTTTATATTTGTGCGGTGCCTTGATGACTGTATAAAGGCTTCTTTCTGTCGGTAAAGGTACCGGTCCGGAAACATCTGCTCCTGTACGGCGCGCCGTCTCAACAATCTTACCGGCAGACTGGTCCAGTAAATGATGATCATAAGCTTTCAATCTGATCCTGATTTTTTGGTTAGCCATGGACAAATCCTCCTTATCCCCTGATTAAATCAGAGCTGCTCCGTAAAAATTACCCGGTTTTAAAACACCGGCAACCTTTTACATCATCGCTTAGTCTCAGTCTATGAGACTGCCTTTTAATTTTCAATTGAAGTGACCACTCCGGCGCCGACGGTGCGGCCGCCTTCACGAATAGCAAAACG
>SL_3KL_010_SEDDRAFT_10000769_pt1 | contig 27771 bp, 21 predicted proteins | sample SodLakKL_010_SED_2_FD_10381 | JGI IMG/M metagenome (IMG submission 10381)
GAAGAAAAGGCAACAAACAGCATCGAAGGGATTGGGCATAGTCTGCTGAATGCAGAAACCTCAAAACTGTTATCCGGATCAGAGAACTATCGAATTTGGGTGATGCAATGCACAAAACAGGTGACTTCACGCCCCTTTTGTATAAGCTCAGATTCAATTTCCTCATTCTTATATTGAACTGACGTTATTATTGGTCTGTAAGATATTGAAATTCAGTACCCATCTCATATAAGTGTGTGTAATGTTCGAATGATGATCGAAATTTTTTTAGTTCAAATCACTACACCAACTCCAGAGTAATCTTTCAACATTTCCTCACCCTCCACCTTCCTTCTCATCCGGTAATTTCTTCTCCTCCATCAGCTTCTTTCTTCGGTCAATATCCCGCTGGCTGCCCAGGTTGTAGCGTAAATATTCTGTGAGAAATGCGGCTTGTTCGGCTATACCCGAGGCATAGTAGTGAAACCATGTGGCAATTTTACCATCGATAAGCGGTTCTCCGTAACGCTCTGAGTATTGCCGGTTTATTTGCCTGAAAGCAGGCGGCTTCAACGACCGGAAAAAATTGTAAAACCATAAACTGCGGTTTTTCTCTTTTCTCCAGGAATAGAAATATCCTCTGCCTGTCCGGATTTTTTTCCGGTAGAGGTTTTTTACCGAGCGTGCCTTTTTCCAGACTACCGCTTTTGAGCAATAACCAATGGTAAATCCCGCCTCTTTCGCCTTTAGTGTAAACCGGACATCCCCGCCGGAGCGCACCCCTTCTTCAAACAATCCTATCTCATCAAATACTTCTTTCTTCACAAACAGGTTGGCTGTATAGGCAGCACCCCGTTCTTCGATTGCTTTTTTCATGTTGATAGAACGCAGAGCATCCACCTTTTTAGCAGCAGTGGGTCTGTCTCCAAATTCGAATTTTACAGCACCACCAGCTAATTCACTGCCCGATTCCACCAGGCACTGGATTCCTTTACGGAGCCAGTCTTTGGCGGGAATAGAATTTGCATCAATGAAAACCAAAACCTCTCCCTTTGCAGATTCAATTCCTCGGTTGCGTGCGGAATAGGGGCTGTTTGGATAATTCTCCTCTGCAAGCAACATCACATCTTTTAAAAAAACTTCCGGATAATCGAATTCTTTGGTTGATCCATTGTCAATGCAGATGACTTCCATTTTTTCGGCGGGGTAGGTTTGCCTTTTTAACTCCTGACAGAGAGCAATCAGTTCATTCTGATTATCCCTGAATGGAATAATCAGCGAAACGCCGGGTAAATTGCTTTTTTCAACTTTGGGTGAATCTGTCATCCGCTGCTCAGAAAGGTTTTCAATTATTCTCGCAATTTATCATTTCTGAAGAACTTTTTGGTAAGCTTCAGCCGTTTTCCGGGCAATGTTTTTCCATGACATCTCCCTGCCGGCAAATTCCTTGTTTTTTTGGCCATGGCCTTTTTCCGCAAGTCTGAATCCCTCACGGATGGCCTCTGCAACCGAATCTAACTTATAAGGATCAAATACGGGATTATCCGCAGCCGTCAGTGTTTCGCCGATAACTCCATAGCCTGGCCCTGTTACCACTTTACCAAAAGTGAAACCGAGAGCCACATTGCCGGAATTCAGTGTATTAAAACGCGGGATAAACACCAGGTCCGCTGATTTCAGATAGAGCTGAACCTCCTCCGGGGCAATCGGATGTTCCGCTGTTTTGATGCTATTGTCAAAATAGCTGGCATACAGTTTTTTTCTTACGGTAAAATGCTTCGGCTGCGATTTGTAGGGATACGGCAGTGAACCGGCCATCAGATAGACCGAGTTTTCTACATCTGCTTTTTTGAAGGTATCAATTCCGAGGTTCAGTTCATTCTCATCCCGAATGGCCCCGAAAGTGAGCATCAGTTTTTGGCCAGGCTGAGTGCCGATTCTTTTTCTGCACTCTTCGCGGGTTAAATCATCGGCAAAAAAGCTGTAATCTCCGTGCGGAATAATAAACGAGGGGTTGCCGTCTGACTCGTTAGGAAAATTTTTCTCCAAAAGAAGTTTCGAACTTTCACCCATGTGGATGAATCCGTCCATCAGTTGATAGAGATCACCAAAGTAATTCTCAAACAAACCCTGCTTGTCTCTGTGCGGCTTTTCGTTGTGGATAGTGATAACAAATTTTGTGCCCTGCTTTTTCCGGTGTTCAACCGCCCGGAGAACCCGGTCAAAATGGTGTTGGCTAATCTGATCTGTCCTCGACATATCAGGCAGCTGGGATTTTACCAGCAATTCGGGCCAGTGCAGGTGCACCACATCAAAAACATCAGGCTCATACAGCCAGCCGTATCCGTGCTGAATGGAACTGATCAACTCCTGCTTCGCCAGATCCCGCATCAGCAAATAGAGAAAAGGATTTTTCATTCCGGTGGTGGTGATGTCGTATGGAATCAGAATTTTCATTCGGTGTTCAGATTACAATTGTTAGCATCAATGCAGGTGAGACATCAATTATATTTCGGAGGTTTTGATCGATAATCTTTAAATAACTTTGAATAAATGTCTTACAAAATAATATTTGCCATTACTATTTTAACCGCCCCGAGGTATCGAGGGCAGGCTGAGTGCGCTGTAAACCGCAGAGAATTTTTTGAATAGATCTAATCAGTTTCTAAGGTTCAAATTTATGATTCTGCTGGAAACTTTGTGGGTAAATGGTTTGTCAAACCAAAATCATCCCCTCTTGAGAGGGGAAAGGTTAGTCAAAAACACGACTTGTCGTGGTTTCTTGACTGGCAAGGGGTGTGTTCTTTGGGGCGTGAAGCCTGATTCAGGGACACACCCCTCGTTCGATATACCGCACTTCGCGCTTTCATCTTCACATTTCGCTGTCGCGTTCAAAAAATGTGCCCCTCTCAAGAGGGGATTCATATAATTTCGAACAGATTACCTGCAAAGTTTCCAGTAGAACCATATTTATAATTATCTCACAATCATCTATAATAATGATTCTCTGATTACCGAAACATTTTCCTCATAAATTTTTGTAATGGCCTGCTCCAGTGTTTCAATTTGATGTGTGATTTGTCCGGGATTATTTAGTAGCTTTTCAAGATCATCTGTCCAGATTTCTGCATTATCGGAGCAGATCAGCCCTGTTCCGATCAAATCAGTCATGCCTGATGCACCGGCTCTGGTTGCCAGCACAATTTTGCCGTGTGAAAGCGCCTCGAGTGTTTTTATTTTGAGGCCGGTTCCATGCAGCATCGGGTTGATACAGATATCCGCCTTCGAGTAGATTTCTTCCTCGGTGTCGTACCTTCCATAAAATCGAACACCTTTGATGTCTCCGAATTTCGATTGTTCATTGCAGATGGAACCTGCCACAATTAATTCTGCATCTTGCCGGCGCCTATAGAGTTCGGGCCAGACCGATTTCAAAAACCAGGCGAGCCCGTCTATATTCAGTTTATTGTCTGAACCGATCAGCAGGATTTTTCGCTCCGTATTCTCAGCCGGGATCCGCTGAAATGGAGTTATATGCCGCAGGGTTTTGACTTTTGTCGATCCCCCAGCCGTCATTTTTTCATAGTGCCGGTGTTCTTTTCCGGTAATGGCCCATACTACATCAGCCTTGTTCACTGCCCATTTTTCATCATCATACCGCAGGCTGTGCCAGTTAACCGGCTCTTCACCCTGATCAAGATAAATTTTGTATCTGTCAGCCAGTAAATCATGGGTATCCAGAATTTTGATTGTATCGGGGCTAAAAAGATCAAAATAGAAAGCATAAACGGCGTAGTTTAAAATCACGGCTTTATATCGGTTTTTGAAAAGCTGAGATCTGAGAAGTTCCAGTTTGTTCAGGTTTTTGTACTCACTGATGCTCTTGTTATACCTGGCGGATTCCGGGCCTTCAGTCAGCCTGCGCCCTATGCGATCAGTTTTTATCCGAAGCCCGTTCCTGAGTTCTTTTAAACGCAATAGAGGATGTTTCGTAAAGCTGATTTTTTGATCTTCAGCTTCGTAATCAAGAGTTGTGCCATTGAAAAAATCAACCTGGGCTGAATCCATCCTGTTTTCATAACCGATATAATAAAAATCCACGGTAAACCCCATCTGCATCAGTTCTTTGCAGATATTTTTGATCCGTTTTCGGTTGCCCGAATGCCCCGGAAAGAGCCAAACAGGACTTATGACAAGAATCTTTTCACCCATCCTACCAGTTTACTTCTTTCTTTTTTCATCCGCAGGTAATACTTCCAAACATTTTTTTCGTTCCGGCTCAACTTTCGCACGGCATCTATTTCATCAAAAACGCTGAGGTGATTCTGCAGCGAGCGTATCTGCCGCACATACCACGATGCCGGAAGGTCGGCCGGGGCAAGCTCCTTTTTGATTTCATCTTGCTCCCTAATCCAATCTAAGAATTGACGGGATGCCTCCAGCTTGGTTTTTGCGGCATTTTTATTGGTATTTGATGAGATGCTTTTCCCGCTGTAACGCCAGTGAACCTGTGCATCCGGGATGGTGCGCACCGGCTGCTGCATCGCAATTTTTGCCCAGAACAAATCGTCAGCCGCCCAGGCAAGCGGAAGGTCTGGAAAACCACCCGCATTTCGAAATGCCAATCTCGAAAAAATCCATTCAACCACATAACTCTCCTGCTGATATGAGAGTTTGATATTCAGAAACTCGGATGCCCCGAATGTTTCAGGAAAACTATTTTCCCGTATGGTTTCTCCTGAATCATTAAATTTCCTGGAGTTGAATCTGTAAGCAGCATAACCGGAATACTGGTCTTTTGCCTGGTAAAACTTCTCAACACAGTGCGGGTTCATCAGATCATCATCCGAAAACAGCCAGATCCATGGTTCAGCGCCGATACTATCCACACACCGGTTCCAGTGAGCTGTGAGTGAAACCTGCCCCAGGTTTTCCTCAAACCGGTGATAATCAACCTGATCAAGCAGCCCTGATTTTTCCAGGAGAGATTTCAGATCATGAGAACTGGCATCATCAAAAATATAAACGTTAAAGCGATTGTTCGTTTGATTGAGAACACTTTGAACAGCCTCAACAAAATAATCGGGCTTATAGGCCGGAATGATAATTGCCAGATCATGACTCATGGTTCATCTTACAATAATCCAAAGATTATTTCTATTTATTGATTCACAAACGGATTCCTTAGATGTTTTAATTAATTTTTTAAAAATATGTCCCTTACAATTTTCGCTATAGCGTTGAAAAAAGAGTTTTGTTCTTTTGCCTTGATGCAAAAGAACCAAAAAATCAAGGCGGTGAATTGCTTGACGGCGGGCTTTTCATCTACGCGGCACAACTTCAATGGTCCATCAGGCTAAAACGCAGTAATCAATACTTATGGCCGGTATGAAATTGTGCCAGAGCGTATCTGAAAATACCCTGTTCCCGCCAACCAATTCAAGGCCGCTTAGCATTTAAATTCAACCATTTCAACTAATTAATTTTTCATCATTATAATAACAATGATTAATCGGGCAATATGAAAAATATTTGAACAACTTCCTGAATTACTAAAACCCTCAAAGGCTCTGGATTGCCACCATCTTCGCGAACCGGCTTTTTCGATTCAGCGTCAGTTCATCGTAGGTTCCGTTTTCAATGATGTTGCCGTCCTCAATCACATAAATCAAGTCGGAATTTTTGATGGTTGAGAGCCTGTGAGCAATAATCACAACCGTCATGGAGCCTTTCAGGGCATCAATACTTTTCTGAATGAACCGCTCCGATTCAGTATCGAGCGAGCTGGTGGCCTCGTCGAGTATGAGCAGGTTCGGATTTTTGTACAGCTCCCTGGCAATAAACAGCCGCTGTCGCTGACCACCAGAAAGACGCACTCCCCGATCACCCACAATGGTCTGATACCCCTGGTTCAGGTTTTCAATAAAATCGTGTGCATAGGCACGTTTTGCTGCCTTTTGCACCCGTTCCCTCACCTCTTCATCGTTCTCGAAATCTCCTTTCCAGAGACAGATGTTGTTGGCGATGGAGTCATCAAACACAACCGTTTCCTGCGAAACGTACCCAATCTGGCTGCGCCATGATGGAATATCAATCTCTTTCGAGTTGATGTTGTCGATGTAAATTTCTCCCTGCTTAGGCCTCAGCAGAAGTGTCATCATGTCGATGAGGGTCGATTTTCCGGCTCCCGATTCACCCACAACGGCAATCATTTTGTTGACCGGAATGTTAACATTCACATTTTTCAGTACATAATCGTCTTTGCCTTCATACTTGAAATAGACATCCTCAAACCGGATTCCCTTAGAAAGTTCGCCGATTTTTATGGGGCCACTCTGTTCTTTATTCTCCTCAAGTATCTCAAACTCATTGACAACCATTTCAAGCGACCCGATTTTTTCCATGGTGCGCTGCCAGTCGTCCTGGATTCCAATCATGTGCTGCATTCCCCTGTGGAAAAGAAGCAGAGCCACAAAAATTGGCGCGATGGGTGAATCGAATACCATCACCTGGATGATGATGACGAAAAGCAGGAAAATAACGGATGCAGGCTCCCTGATGGCCTGTGTGAAAGCGTTGGCAGCTCCCTGGCGAAACATATAACCCGCCAGCTTTTTGATGCTGTTCATCACCCCGCCGCGAAGATACTGCATCTGATTAGTGGACGTCAGGTACTTGAACGACTGCATTGTCTGAACCAGAAATTTGTTCAAAATGCTCTCCTCAGAAGCCGTTTTACGAGATAATTCCTGTACATAGGTGTTGAGGTATTTGAAAAGAAACAGGAGCATAATGCCCACACCGATCGCCATCAGCGCAAAATTCCATGCCAGCAAAAAAGCAATGGAGAGATAGGAAACGGTGATGATGATCATCGAAACAAACCGCGTGAATGTTTCAAACGAGCGGATGAAGTTGTTGACCTGCCCATTGATCACATTAATAAAATGGCCGGTATTATTATGGGCGTAATAATTATAATCCATTTCGCGGTAGGCATTAAACATTTTGCCTTTTATTTCGCGAAGAAGCTGCGCCCGCAGGTAGCTGGCATATCCGCCTTCTACAAACTTCAGCATTCCTTTCCCAATAAATACTACACCAATAAAGATGAGTATTCCCACAACTGATTCTTCAATCCCAATAATACGGAGCACACCATACAGAAAACGCACGGCCGTACTGCCACTATCAAGCCCACCGTCACCGGCATCGGCGGCTTCTATCAAAGGCAGAATGAGCGTAATGCCAAAACCTTCGGTGAGTGCGGCGGCAGCCGTAAGGGCGAAAACAATATAGAGGCGTTTCCCCAGAAATTTTTTATACACCCCAAGGTAATAGGTAATACTTTCAAATATCTTCAAATTCAGGTCAGATAAGGTTTGGGATCTTTATTTATGAATTCATCCCGGTATTTATAATAAACTCGTCTCAGATAAAGTGAAGCTATTCCAAGGAAAAAGCCTACAAAAATGGAACCACCAAGAATTCTGGCAGCACTGGGCTGAGACGGACGTATGGGAATTGTTGCTGGTTCGTGCATCCGAAAGACCGGGGTTTCTTCCTGAACCTGGATTCTGGCTTCCTGAAGCCGTCTTGCAAGAGTGTTATAGAGGCTGTATGCAAGTTCATAATCTAACTGAAGCCTCTGCTCCGTTACTACAAGTGTCTGCCTCACCGGATTTACATTACGGTCCTGAAAAGCTGCCAGTGAATCCTGCCGGGTGTAAAGAACAGCTTTTGCTTCTTCATACTGGCTTTCTATGAACTCAAGATTAGTCAGTGAACGTTCTGTTCGGTAGTCTATCACATATTCCTGCAATAAATTTTTAGCAATAATCACCCCTTCCGTTGCGGCATGCGCATCCGGAAAAGACATTCCGATGTTGATGAAACCTGTCTGAGGTTCCCGTGTAACTGTGATATAATCACGCAGGATTGAAGCTACCCTGCGAATTCGGCTATCAACCATTTTGGGTTCGTCAAAATCCCGGAATTGAGAAAAATCGATCGGAGGCACTTCATCAGCAGAATCGGAAAAAACCGAATTTATAAAACTGTTCAGTGTGCGGGGCAGACCAAAAGTATAATCGTATAAAAACCCGGAAGCTCTCTGAACAAAACTCTGTTTATAATGATCGTTAAAGTATTCAAATATGGTAACACGCTGGTCGATATCACCAAAATAGACTTCATGCTGCATCAGCTCAATCTGGAATTCCAGGCTTTCCACAATATAGGGATAGGTAGAAACCCGAATATCTTCCTCTTCCATACGCCTTTGAATAGCTACAATATTTTCATATTGTTGAAAAACCTGTCCGAGTTGACTACTTGTCGAACTTGTTTCAGGCATTAATTTGGCCTCTGAGTAGTAAATCCGCTCGCTACCTGCGTAAATAATGATACCAAAAAAGAAAACAGCAATTGCTATCGTGAGGATAAATTTCCGGTTTAACCATAAATCTTTCAAAATTCCAATGACATCTATATAGTCGTCATCATCACCATAATTATATTCATCAACAGGAATTAGGCGATATTCCTCTACAAACTCTTTTTTTTGTATTGATTTTTCCCTTTTCTTCGGCTTACCGGAAAATTCAGAATGTTCGGGATTCTCGTTATTCAAGTCTGACACGTTTTATCTGTCTCATTTTTGACATCGCAGCAATTGATCTATCTGCTGCAAACTAATGGAAATTAATTAAACCAATGTCTGTATTGATTAGTATAACTACAATAATTTAAAATCATTATCAAAAAAGAGCATCTTTTTCTTGAGTTCAATGATTTTAAATATACTGCATGTCAATAATTTATCACCTTTTTCTGCTGATATTGATACGTCGGCACGATCTGTTTAATTGCCCGTTTAATCTTATCGATATCACCATTTCTTGAAACATCCATCAAATGGTCCAGTTTTTCAGATAGATCGTGTATCGTATCTACGCTTTTTGCTACATAAATTTTTTCGTGCTGTGTCATATCTGTTCCTTCTTCTGCAGTCAGAAGCTCTTCGAACAGCTTTTCTCCTGGACGCATCCCACAATACTCAATTTTGATATCCTTGTCGGGATCAAAACCGGAAAGTGTAATCAGGTCTCGTGCCATTTTTTCGATATTAACGGGTTCACCCATATCCAGAACCAGCACCGAGCCGTTCATCCTCAATGCACCGGCCTGAAGCACAAGCTGCGATGCCTCGGGTATCGTCATAAAATAACGAATCATATCAGGATGTGTGATAGAAACCGGACCTCCGCGTTTAATCTGCTCTTTAAACTTGGGTACCACACTTCCCCTGCTTCCAAGTACGTTGCCAAACCGAACAGAAACATACACCTGTCCGTTGGTTGACTGCCCGGCTCCCCACTGCACAATTTGTTCGGAAATTCGTTTTGTTGCACCCATCACGGATGTCGGTTTCACGGCTTTATCAGTGGAAATGTTTACAAAATGGCTGACTTTATACTTAACCGACAAGTTAACGAGGTTCCGGGTTCCTTCCACGTTGTTGAGCACAGCCTGCTCCGGATTCGACTCCATAAGCGGCACATGCTTGTGAGCTGCCGCATGAAAAACAACATCCGGTTTATCTTCAATAAAAATTCGCTCAATTGTGTGATAATCCCTAACATCCCCTATACGAATAGAATAATTCAGATTTGAATGGTTAAAATCAATTTCATTGATAAGATTATGGATACTGTTTTCGCCCCTTCCTAAAATAACAACTTTTTCAGGGTTGAAACCTGAAAGTTGTATCACTATTTCAGACCCGATTGAACCTCCGGCACCGGTAACAAGGACCACTTTACCCTCAATGTAATCTTTGATAAGTGAAGTATTAAGCTCCACAGGTTCACGCCTCAGAAGATCTTCCACATCCACATTTCTGATCTGATTGATGGTAATTTTTCCACTGATCAGATCATAAATACTTGGAATGATTCTGTATTTTGCTTTGGTTTTTCTGGCATTATTCACCACCCGGCGAATCACCTTCCCGGATTCCGATGGCATGGCAATCAGCACCTCATCAATTTTGTGATTGATGACAGCCTCCTCCATATCATCGATATTACCAACTACCGGAAAACCTAAAAATTTCTGACCGTGTTTCGATTTATCATCATCCAGAAAAGCAACGGGCTGCATTCCTGCTTCAGGATGTCTCAGCATTTCCCTTACAGCCATATTCCCGCTTTCCCCGGCTCCTGCAATCAAGATTCTGTGCCGTCCTTTAATCTTTTCCTTTCCGGGATTCCAATATACCATAAAGAATCGTGTTCCTACCCTTATGCCAGAGAGTATAAAGAGTGAGAGAAAAAATTCAATAATTGGTACAGAAAGAGGAATTGTTACCTGGGGACGCATTAAAAGCGCGGCGGTTAAAAAAAGAAATGAAATAAGCGAAACCGATTTGATGAGGGCAAATAAATCCCGAAAACCGGTATTTCTCCACGATTGCCTGAATGTACTATACCAGTAAATTGCTGCTGTTTTAGCAATGAAAAGGTAGAAAGTGCTTTCCAGTACAATCGTTTCGTAACCGGATATATCCCCATCAAGACGCAATAGAAAAGCAATAACTGTAATAGATGTCCAGGTAAAAATCTCGAAAAAAAACTTTAAGAGGTCTCTGTAATTATTAATTTTTTTTAACATATAATAATAAAACTCCCTTCTGCCCGCACAGGTTAATGAATATTATAAAACTTTATTTCTGCATAAGCTAACAAATAATTTACTATCATTTTAGAACAATTTATTTATAATAAAAATGTGTCTTTCTATTACAAACGAAAATGTAAATTTTTTTGAAATTATTCATTCGACAGCATAAAAATTTGCTGTGATCAAACACCATAATAATCTTTATACCAATCAACAAAATATTTCACACCCTCCGGAACTGAAATCTTAGGTCTGAATCCGGTTAAATCGAACAGATCGTCAACATATGCCCAGGTTTTAGGAACATCACCCGGCTGTATCTCCATCAGATTTTTTTCAGCACTCACTCCAAGATTGGTTTCAATTTCTCGGATAAAGTCCATCAACTTTACCGGACTGCCATATCCGATATTAAAAAGCTGGCAAGGTGCTTTTGAATTTGGCGATTCACCGCTGTTGTGTACTACGGGGGATTTTGTAATTAAACGGACTACACCTTCAACAATATCATCCACATAGGTAAAGTCACGTTCCATTTTTCCAAAGTTAAACACATCTATGGGGTGACCTTCAATCATCGCTTTGGTGAAAAGGAAAAGAGCCATATCGGGCCGTCCCCAGGGTCCGTAAACCGTGAAAAACCGCAAACCGGTAGTCGGGATATCAAACAAATGCGAATAGGTGTGAGCCATCAATTCGTTCGTCTTTTTGCTTGCGGCATACAAACTTACCGGATGATCAACCCTATCAGTTGTCTTGAACGGCATTTGCCTGTTAGAGCCGTACACTGAGCTTGAAGAAGCATAAATCAGATGCTTAACTTTATGATGGCGGCAGCCCTCGAGAATATTCAAAAAACCCGTAATATTACTGTCCATATAACTTTGAGGATTTTCCAGGCTGTAACGTACGCCTGCCTGTGCTGCCAGGTTGATAACCACATCAAATTTCTCAGACTCAAAAAGAGAGGATACCACCTCCCCATTTTCAAGATCGGTTTTTATGAAACGGTAATTCGGATAGATCTCGCTCTTAATAATCTTGTTCACCGGGGTTGAAACGATTCCGGTTTCTTTGAGCCGGTCTTTTTTTAGCTGTACATCATAATAATCGTTGATATTATCAAGGCCAACCACATCCACTTCCTGCTCCAGAAGCTTTTTGGCCAGGTGAAATCCGATAAAACCTGCTGTACCGGTAATAAGTATTTTCATAGTAATTTTTGAGCTTTTTTATAAATGCTTAGTCTGCAATGATACATCCATTCTAATCACGACTTTTTGGAGTTAATCAGATCTTTTTTTAACTAACAGGTTAAGCCTTCCATACATGGCCGTTTTTCTGTTTGATGTGTTTCATTGCGTTCCTGGTATCCACAATCAGGCCGTTCCAGTCCGAAAGTTGTCTGTAATCAATTTCTGAATGGTTGGTTGAAATAACCACAACATCAAAGTTTTTAACGGTTTTCTCGTCCCAGGTGATCGATTTAGTACCGGCCCAGTGAGAATGTTCCCGCGATGGTTTGATCTCAGGTACATATGGATCGTAATACGAAACAATGCCGCCCAAAGAACTGAAAGCGTCCATCAGTTTATATGTCGGGGATTCCCTGTCGTCATCCACATTGGGTTTGTAAGCGAGTCCTATTAAAAGAATTTTACTGCCATTAATTGCTTTTTTAACAGAGTTTAGAGCTCTGATGGTTCGCCGAACTACATAATCGGGCATCGAAGTGTTGATCTCGCCTGCAAGTTCAATGAACCTGGTATTTTGTTCAAATTCTCTGGCTTTCCAGGTCAGATAGAATGGGTCAATCGGGATGCAGTGTCCGCCAAGGCCGGGGCCGGGAGTAAATTTCATGAAGCCGAACGGTTTTGTTTCTGCTGCATCCAATACTTCATGAACATCAATATCCATCTCTTTGAATACCACTTTGAGCTCATTTACCAGGGCAATGTTCACGGATCTGAAAATATTTTCCGTTAACTTCACAGCTTCGGCTGTTTTTGTGTTACTTACAGGCACCGTTTCCACAATCGCCGTATCATAGAGATCGCAAGCCAGTTTCAGGGCATCTTTGCCATGGCCACCCACCACTTTTGGGATTCGGGCAGTATTAAAATCCGTATTGCCGGGATCTTCCCTCTCAGGGCTGTAGGCTACATAGAAATCTTTGCCAGCTATCAGATTGCTGCCTTTTTCCAAAATCGGGATAATAAGCTCTTCGGTTGTTCCCGGCCAAGTAGTTGATTCAAGTACTACAAGCTGGCCTTTTCTAAGATATTTTGCCACAACTTCTGTGGTGATTTCAACAAACTTCATATCCGGCTCGCGGTGTTCGTCCAGCGGGGTGGGGACGCACATCAGTAAGGCATCTGCCTCGCCAAGCCGCTCAAAGTTAGATGTGGCATCACACAAATCTGATTCAGCAAGAGCCTGCATTTTATCTTTTCCAAGATGTTGGATATATGGCGTTCCTGACTTGATACAATCTACTTTTTTTTCATCAATATCAAAGCCGATAACCGGCATGTTTTCCTGATGAAATGTCCACATCAGCGGCAGCCCCACATAACCCAGGCCTATGATTCCAACTTTATACTCTCTTTTTTTAATTTTTGTTCGCAGTGCCTCAATACTCATAAATGAATTCTGTTAGTTCGGTAATTACTAAGTTAGTTGATCTGTTTTAACAAAAGAATATACGCTTCTTATCAAAGTTAGAGAAATGAAAAGTGTACCAAACTTACTTCTATTTCCCAATGATTAAAGGCACAAATTAGCAAAACCTACCTGATGACAGATGAATTGATTTATCTTAAGATTATTCTTGGTCTGCCAGTTGATTTAATGCACCTTCTTTACTGCTCAGCCCGTTAATTTCACCGTTAAATGTGTAGGTGGGAACCAGTTGCTTAATTATTTTCCGGATAGCTTCATGGTTATTGTATTTCATTTCGCGTTTCAGCTTGGCAACCATTATATCCAACTCATTATTACTGAGCTTTTTTCCGCAGATAGCTTTATGAATCAGTTTATGATTAGTGCTCAGGACTCCCTCTTCAGCCTGCAGCAGTTCTTCATACATTTTTTCTCCCGGGCGCAAACCGATAAACTCAATATCGATATCTTTATCAGGCTTCAGTCCGTGCAACTGAATTAATTGTTTGGCCATATCAAGAATTTTAACAGGTTCGCCCATATCAAGAACAAATACTTCACCCCCGCTGCCCATTTCACCTGCCTGCATCACCAAAAGAACAGATTCAGGAATGGTCATAAAATATCGTTTAACTTCCGGATGTGTAATAGTGATTGGACCGCCATTTCGAATTTGATCAATAAAAATAGGCACTACCGAACCTCTCGATCCCAGTACGTTTCCAAATCTTACAGAGATAAACTTCGTCAGGCAGAGTTCGTTGTACGAAAGACAAATTTCTTCGGCAATGCGCTTGGTTGCACCCATTATGTTTGTCGGATTCACAGCTTTATCTGTAGAAATCAGTACAAACTTATCTACTTCGTGTTTACAGGCAAGGCTTGCCAGTACACGGGTACCCTCAACATTTACCTTCACGGCTTCATCAGGAAAAACCTCCATCATAGGTACATGCTTGTAGGCAGCAGCGTGGAAAATTACATCCGGCTTTTCATTTTCAAAAAGCATGTCAATTCTTTCTTCATCCAGAATATTTGCCACGCAAGGCACAACACATTTGTTCGAATTTTGAAATTCTTTCTGGATATAGAAAACTTCGGTTTCGTCGATATCGAGTGCAATCAGCTTTTTGGCATCGAGGCTTGCACACTGGCGAACAATTTCCCGGCCGATTGAACCTCCGGCTCCTGTTATAAGCACGGTTTTGCCCATCAGGCTCGACCGGATTAATTCCAAGTCAATTTTGGCTGGTTCGCGGCCTAAAATATCATCAATACTAATTTCCCGAATATTTTTCACACCAACGGGATCATCAGACAGCAGGTGGAAAGATGGCAAAACCTTAACTTCAAGATTCGGTGTAATGCTTTTTACCTTTTTAATCACAGTTTTCAGTTCCGGCTTGGAAAGTGAAGGAATTGCAATAATCAATTCATCAACATCATTATATCGCAGGAATTGATACATTTGGCGGCGATCTCCTTTAATCAGAACACCATGCATCGATAACCCATGAAGTTTTTCGGAGTCATCAAAAATGGCAATGATATTTAAATTCCAGTGTCGATGACGGGTAATATCCCTCATGATCTGATCACCCGCATTTCCTGCTCCAAATATAATGGCACGCTTTTTAAGGTAAGGTTTTTTCAGTACTTCTTTGCTCATCCTCTTACTGATTCTAAACGCACCGATATATAGAATGCTTTGAATAAACACCAGCGCAATATATGAAACGTGGAAGATTGTAAGTGCGCTTGTGGAAAAAAGAAACACGAGATAAATGAGAGAAGAAACTGCCAGCGAATTTACAATCATCATCAGCTCCCTGAGACTGGTAAACCGCCAGCTCACCTGGTACATTTTAAATGACCCAAGAAATGTAATGGATAGAAGTATAATGGCAATGGAGCTTATAGTCGGATAAGAATATGCAAAATCTGAGACAGAATTGATGATGAGATAGGACATCAAAGATGCTAAAAATATTGCTGCTGCATCGCCTATAATGAAAAAGATGGTGCGAGTAAAATAGTTCTTTAGCAAACTCATTAATTTATAATTAGAATAAATTAGTCAGATTCAACATCAAGCCAGTCTACTTAAAAATCGTATATCTTGATTTAAAATAGCAAAATACAGGACTAAATGTCCTTAATATTGAATTTTCCAAACAAAGCAACTTTCTGATACTGTAAAAAGTAACTTTATTCTTGTAAACTGCAGACATTCAATTATTTACCTAATTGATTACCCGATGCAACTTAAAAAAAAAAGCAGTTCAATTAACTCACTGTTTCATTGGCAGTTGAAATTGAATGTACATATCGTGCAAAAATAAATGATGCAACCAATAATGTAGCAAAAATTACAATCCGAATAAAATCAGGTGCCATTATAAATGCCACTGCCAAACCTATGCAAACAAGTGATATAGATAAATATAGCTTTGAAATGCCTGAGTGTTCCCACCCGGCTACATTTAACTTTTGATAGAGATGAGTTCTATGTGCTTCAAAAACGTTTTCTCCTTTGTACAATCTCCGAAAAAATGTAATTGTCCCGTCAAACAAAAACGGCCATAACAATATACCGGCAAGCCAGATAGTTTCCCCAATCGATACCTGATCTGAATAGTAAGCTGCAATAAAAGGCATAATTGCAAATAGAAACCCCAGAAAAACACTGCCCACATCTCCCATAAATATTTTAGCAGGTGACCAGTTGTAAACCAAAAATGAGACAATACCGGCCACTACAAAAATATTAACCGCAAACAAAACGGGGACTTGCCATAAATATGCAAATATTGTCCAACCGATAGCAGCACTCAGGGCCTGAACGGATGCAATTCCATCCACACCATCCATAAAATTAAAGATATTAGTTGTGGCTGTTATCCAGAGTAATGCCAGAAATGCCCCAAATAATCCAAGATTTAGCAAACCTACAAACGGTATGTAAAAAAGATCCAGGTTTGAAATAAATATTATCACCAGAATTGCCGCGGCCGATTGAACTGCAAACCTGAACTCCTTTGAAAGATCGTTTTTATCATCGAGCCATCCAATAAATGCTACAAGAGTGCTTGACATCAAAAAGACCAAAAATTCCGTTTCCAAAAGTATGTTATTGAGAAATGCATATACGATAAGCGCAGAAATAATAAATAGAACAAAACCGAAACCCCCTCCTCTCGGTGTGGGCACATTATGGGAGCTTCTTTTGTTTGGATAATCGGTTATACGTTTAATTTTTGCATACCGAATAAACCATTGCGTAAAATAAAAGTTGGCTAATCCGATAAATAGTACTAAAGCAACAAGTGTTAGATCTATCAAACTTATTCTATTTTAAACTCAAAATACACTGGTCAGAAAATTTCCAAATGTAACCTTTTTTGAAATTAATTCTTTCACATTACTAACAAGTTCCAAAGCTCATAAAATGTTCTTGAAAGACAAGTTGAAGCCGATACTCAGAAATAATTCAAAACAGAAGATATCCGGCAAATCCTATTTAGAGGATTTGAAACTATACGGATGTCCAATACTTTGGCTTCTTGTCCAATTGGCACAACATTATATTTATCATCATAAAAAATTAGTGTAAATATTGTTGATTACCAATAATAAGCTGAATCTTTAAAAGCTGATGTAATAATTTTTTGGAGGGCTTCTATTCATATTTATCAACCATAGTATTTTATAATCGGGTAGGAAGATAGGGATTACAAAAAAAGGCCTCCCTGCCAGGAAAGCCTTTTTGCCGTTATTTGATGTCAATACTACACATTGGAGTTACTACCTCAAACATAAGCATGCCACATTAACAAATTGTTAGCTTATTATTAAATGAATAATATTTGATAAGTTAAATGTATGATTGAGTTGAAAAATTTTATTACCAAAAGTGCAATGAAAATTCTGAGTAAGCACCAATTGAAATTAAATAGAACTTATTTCGTCTAACTTATGCACTTTTTAAATTTTGCTTTTTTACTCGCATAACCTTTTTAGGGAATGGATTTATTTGGCTGATTTGCTGAAAACAATCCAAAATTTATTTCACTAAAAATTTTTAAAACTAATTCAAATTAAGTTGGGTATTATATCTTTTCTTCAATCAACTCTAACACCTTGACTAAATCTTTTGGTGTATCAACCGAGATAGTATCTGAAGCCGTTTCAATTAGTTTAATTTTTTTGCCGTGTTCGATAAATCTCAGTTCATTTATTTTTTCAATTTTTTCTAAAGGTCCTGGCGGGGTATTGCAAAAAAATTCAAGAGCTTTAAAATTATATGCCAGAACACCAACATGTTTCATATAAGAAAACTTCATACTTGAATGAGGAAATGGCACTGGACTTCTCGACATGCAGATGCTGTCTCCATTTTGGTCAGCTAAAACCTTGATATTTGATGGGTCAATCACCTCGTTTGCTTCTTTAATTTTTGTAATTAAGTTAGCTACAAAAAAATCTTCTTGAATAAATTTTTTATGATTTGGTAGTATGTTTTGGAGTGTTTCCGGTTCAATGAGTGGTTCATCTCCATTAACAACGACATATAAATCTGCTTTATAGTTTTTTGCCACTTCAAAAACCCGCTCGGTACTGGTACTGTGTTTTTCCGAAGTTAATACTACGTTCAGATTATGTTTATTACAAGCATCTTCGATTAATTCACTATCAGTGGCTACTATTACATTATCAATCCCTTCTACCTTTGATACTCTTTGATAAACCCACCAGATCATAGGTTTTCCACAAATATCCACTAAAGGTTTTCCTTTAAACCTTGTTGATTGGTATCTTGAGGGAATTACAGCTAAAATGTTCATCTTGTATTCTCTTTTTTTTTTTATATAAATTTTGAACTCAGTTATTTGAAGTGTGTTAATTTTAAATGTTATATAAAACAAAATGTTTATTTGTGAAAACATAAAAAAAATAATTAAAACCAATTTGTATAATGTAATTTCTTTAAGAGATAAAAAACAAGTTAAATCAGATGGTAGTTATGTTTCAGAAGGCGATTTGCTAATGGAAGAAAAAATCATGGAATTTGTTTCATCTCTTGGAACCGGTTATTACCTGATTTCGGAAGAAAAAGATAACAGCGATTTTACATTTGACAAATGGGACACTGCTATTGTAGTTGACCCGATCGATGGAACCGAAAACTTTGTGTCGGGCCTAAAAGAGTGGGGAGTAGGGGTTTCTGTATACCAGTATGGGATTCATGTAGAATCTTTAATTGCTCTACCTGAACTTGATATTTATTTAAAAAGTGGTGATACTTTTCCAAGCTATAATTCTCGTATTTATGGAATCTCAAGCTCTCTTTCCAAAAAAGATATAGAGGATTTAGAAGTTGGGTATGAGTATAGAATTATTGGGTGCTCTATGTACAATATGTATAATGTAATCACCGGATCGTATACAGTCTTTCAAAATCCTAAAGGTGTATCGGTATGGGATATTTTACCAGGCTTTAACCTGGCTTTGGAAAATAATTGTAATGTAATAGTAGAAGGCAAGAAATATAATGGAGAATTCTTACCACCAGATAGAAAATATCGTTTCAGAATCGAACACTAAAGACATTCTTATTCTTGGGAAAGGGCCTAGTGCAATGGCTCTTCCTGATCATATTTTTGAGAATTACTTAGTCATTAATATCAATGATTCCGAGCTTATTTATCCCGGGACATTTGCGGTATTTCATCGACAATGGGTCTATGACAACCTGAAAAAGAATGGTTTTAAGAATCGATGCTACATATCTGATATATCTTACGATGATTTGGACGATCAAATTACTGTACCTTACTATCCTTTTGCAGAAGGCAGTCTTGAACTTTTAATGCAGAAACTACACTCCAAAGAGCTTTTTATAACAGATTTCCTTTTTATAAGTGCTATTAAACTTGCACTAATAGTTGCAAAATTTTCTCCAAAGAATCAGATAAATGTTTTTTTTCTTGGGTTTGACTTTGATTTAACTGAAAGTAGTGGAAAATCATTAAGAACAGATCAAGATGATTTAGAGTACCGAAATGCATTTCTTCAAACCCAGGAATCAATTTTCAGGTATACTGTTCAGTTTTTTAACAAAAAAGAAAGCAGTATTGAAATAAAACATATTGGCAATAAACCCTACAGTTCAATTTCCATTGATGATTTTATCAGTTTGAATAAAGTTGATAAAATCAAAAGAAAAAAGAGCCTGGAAAATTATAACAGCCTGCTTTACGAAGAACTCAAACAGCAGGCTTTGAACGGAAAAACTCTTGTTGTTGCGGAACTCACAAATAATCATGTGGGTGATCCAAACCGACTGAAAAATATGATTCATCTAGCCAAAGATGCTGGAGCTGATCTCATTAAAGTCCAAAAGAGGGATGTTGATAACTTTTATACTAAAATGGAACTTGAAAGTCCGTATAAATCCCCATTTGGTAACACCCTTGGTGATTACCGTAAAGGTGTTGAATTGGGAGATGAATTGTTTAAAATATTAATTAAAGAGTGTTCGGATCACGAAATTGCATGGTTTTCCACTGTATTAGACTACTCTTCTTTTGAATATGTTCAACAATTTGATTGCCCTCTGATTAAACTTCCCTCTACTATATCGAATCACAGAAATTTCATTCAAGAGATAGCGGAGATTTATTATGATGATATTGTGGTTTCTACGGGCTATACAGACCCGCAGTATGAAGATTTTATTTTAAATAATTTTTGCAACAATCAAAGAATCCTGTGGTTATTACAGTGTTCATCAAGCTATCCAACCCCACCAGAAGCAGCACAAATTGCGGTTGTACGCCATTATGATCATTTGCGTGAGAACAAACACCCCAATTTGATGCCTGGATATTCAAGCCACGATGTTGGTTCACAAGGCTGTATGCTGGCAGTAGCATCCGGTGCCAGGATGGTAGAAAAACATGTAAAACTTGGCAACCTTGACTGGGTACATTTTGATGGAGTAGCAGTTGATTTATACAATGATGAGTTTAAAACATTCGTATCGAATGTAAGGAAAGCTGAACTTATGTGTGGTGACGGCACCAAAAGAATACATCCACGCGAGAACCATAAATATGTGCCGAATTTTATTCATAATTAACAAAACTTTAATTCATTTTAACATCTACAATTTTAATCAGTAATCTGTACTTTTTACCATTATAAATTAGTTTTAATATACCATTCTTTAAAATTGTTAAAAATTGGTTCATCGTCATTAGAGTCTGAATCAATATGAAATAGTTTATCAGATTCATCAATTTGCAAGAAATCAATTTTTACTTCATCATTATTCATAGCATTATTTTTCCAATCTACAAGAAATTTGAAATAATTAAATTCCGGATGCCAAACAATGCAATTTCTGATTTTGCCTTCAGATATCGCAGCAATATTGACTATTGAAGTTGAACATGGTGAAATACAAAGATTTGGAATAGTTTCATTTTTTACAACCTTCATCTCAACTGGTATCAATCGGGAATCAATTTGACATCCAATAGAATTTTTAATTATGCTAATATCTTCATTTGATTCTTTAATTGGATGAGGTATATAAATCATTTTCGAGCTATCAATTTCTAAAACTCTGATAATAGTTTTTAAATAGCTAATATAACTCGCAAGTTCAACTCCCTTAGTCATCTTATAAATGGGTGAACTTATTAGTACAGCATAATCATCTACTTTCTTTCCGCGTATAAGATCCCTTTTATAATCTTGCTCATTTTTAATCAGCTCGTGCTTGGTATCAGCTATATCAGCATAAACTGTAAATAATTTTGTTTTAGTTCTATCAAATACTTTAAATCCAATTAGCTTAAAAATTATTTTTCTTAGCCTCTTTCTGCGAAATCTTCTGCTGTAATCTATGTACCCGCCATTATGAATTTTTCCCAAAGTCATGCCCGAATCCATGAGATACAATTCATTAGGTTCCAAAGATGCTGCTAAATGCTCTTGTGTATTTTTATGTCCTGAAAAAACTTTGTTTAATGGCTTATATTTTTTTGCAATTTTGTCTATGTTTAATTTATCTATTTTATTATAGATGTATTCTCTAAATTTTAACACTTTACCATAAACATATTTACTCTTCTTTTTTAATTTTAGCTCAGGTGGATTATAATTACTTAAAGTCTCAATCCAAACTATTTCTTCCCACTTATTTTTATCAATAATATTATTTAATGGCTTCACAGCTTTATTTGGATCTCCTTTTGGTATTATGATAAATAAAAACGATCCCTCTTTTTTTCTGGTGAATTTATACCATGCTTCTTCTGCACTTACATATGTTTTGGGGTCTTTAACTATAAATGCTGTTCGATGATTTTTTTCCATTTTTGATTTTAAGTTAATTTCAAATTATAAGCTTAACTGCCTGTACAGTTTTTTAACAACTTTCTCAAGAACTTGATCTTCTGTATCCAATAAAATTACATTTTCATCAATTGATTCTTCATACATCCCATCAAACCCCGTCAAATTCTTAATCTCACCTCGTTTGGCCTTTTCATACAATCCCTTCGGATCCCGCTTCTGAGCAGTTTCAGGACTGCATGTAACGAAAATTTCGTAAAAACGGTCTTCCGGAAAAAGTTGACGAACCGCGCTCCGGTCTTTTCGATAAGGCGAGACAAACGTACACAACACAATATTTCCATGCTCAAAAAAGAGGCGGGCAACTTCTCCTACTCTTCTGATGTTTTCAGTTCTGTCTTCCGGCGAAAATCCGAGATCACCACATAACCCGTGCCGAACCTGGTCGCCGTCTAAAAGCATTGTTTTCTTGCCCTCTTCCCACAGTTTTTTCTCGAGAGCCCTTGCAATGGAGCTTTTCCCGGCGCCGGATATCCCGGTAAACCAGAGAACCATCGCTTTGTGGCCGTTTCGTTTTTCCCGTTCCTCCCGGGGTATATTCCAGGGTTCCCAGACTACGTCTGGAGAGACGGGGGACCGGGGACCGGGGACCGGTCTTCCGTCTTCTGTCTTCGGTCCAGGTTCTTCAGTCTCCTGTCTTCGCGTATCTGTCTCCAGTCCGAGGTCGTTCGACTCTGTTGAGCCCGCGCGAATCATCCCCGCTCCCACTGTTACATTGGTTGCAGGATCAATCAGCACAAAACTGCCGGTTTTCTGGTTGATCTGGTATGGATCAAAAAAGAGCGGCTGTGAGGTTTGAATTTTCACACGCCCGATTTCATTTAGCTTCAATTTACCTGCATCTTCACGGCTGATCGTATCCACATTCATCCGGTAGATGATTTCTTTCACAAAAGCCTGTGCCGTACGGGTGGTATGCATGATGATATACGGTTTATCGGGCTCCATTTCCTCCTCGTTCATCCAGCATAAATAAGCCTCAAACCGGCTGTCGATATTGGGGATATTTTTCCTTCGCACAATCATATCGCCCCGGCTGATGTCGATCTCATCATCAAGTGTAAAGGTTACAGAATCGCCCGGTTCGGCTTCATCATTATTGCCATCCCGTGTCACAATTTCTTTAATTCTGCTGGACTGTTTTGACGGAAGTGTCAGGATTTCCTCTCCGGGCCGGATTCGGCCGGAAGCCACCCGGCCTGAAAACCCTCTGAAATTCTGATTTGGACGAATCACATATTGCACAGGGAAACGGAAATCAACCACATTGTCAGACGAATCAACTCGAACATTTTCTAAATGATGAAGCAAGGTAGGTCCGTTGTACCACTCCAGGTTTTCGCCTTTTTCCACAACATTATCCCCATTAAGGGCAGATATCGGGATATAGGTGATATTATCTATCTCAAGTTTTTTGGCAAATGACCTGAAATCGGAGACAATACTGTCAAACCGTTTTTGGTTGAAATCAACCAAATCCATTTTATTGATGGCAACCACCAAATGCGGAATTTGCAGCAGAGAAGAAATAAAGGCGTGCCTTTTTGATTGCGTTAACAGCCCTTTGGTTGCATCCACCAGGATAATGGCCAGTTCAGCGGTTGAGGCGCCTGTAACCATATTTCGGGTATACTGGGTATGCCCCGGGGTATCTGCAATGATAAATTTCCGTTTTGGCGTGGCAAAATAGCGATACGCAACATCAATGGTGATTTTTTGCTCACGCTCGGCTTTCAACCCGTCGGTTAACAGTGCAAGGTTTACCTCTTCCTCACCACTGCTGCGGCTTGTTTTTTCGATGGCTTCCATCTGATCCTCAAAAATGGACTTCGAATCGTACAGTAATCGGCCGATCAGTGTACTTTTTCCATCATCCACGCTTCCTGCTGTCGTAAAGCGGAGCAGGTCCATGTCGAGATATTTATCGTTGAAATCGTTTGTCTGTCCGTTGGAGTTGCTCATGAATTGTTTGGTGCTGATTTAGTAACAGGTATTTAATTTATGTAAAATGATTTTTGGCTTATTTTAAAACGACCGATGACGGAGGACAGATGACCGGTCTTCCGTCCCCCGTCTTCCGTCCAGTTCATCTCAAGACAATGCATTTCTAAAAGCTTGCAATTTTATGAATAGTTTATGGCAAAGCTCTTCTGTACTGCTTTTTAAATCTGAAGCGTGCAAATATTTTCTTCTTTCCATAATTCTTAAACACGCAATCACTTCGATCAATGAACGTATTGCATAACCGATAAATCGAGACTGTTCAGCATTCGATTGTGAAGTTGATCCTTCAGCTATATTCAAAGAAATGGACGTCACAGCACGAATAACCTGTGATTTAAGATTAAATTTTTCAACCTCTGGCAGCATCTCTGAGATTTCGTAAATAAAATCTCCCAAATCCAATGATAGCTTCCAAACCTCCAAATCCTCAAATTTATATCTCATAATATTTTGTTGATAATAATGTTCAGTTTTTATGTCATAGCTAATCTTACCCACCGCCGGTCACCGGTCATCCGTCCTCAGTCCTCCGTCTCCAATCACAAAACTAAAAATACCCCTGCCTCTTCCGGTCTTCCATAGCCGTTTCACTTCGTTTGTCATCGTGCCGGTTTCCGCGTTCGGTTTGTCTTGCAGCGGAGACTTCTTCGATAATTTCCTGCAGACTGGATGCACCTGAAAGAACTGCGCCTGTACAGGTTGCATCCCCGATAGTCCGGAACCGTACTGTTTTTTCAACCACTACTTCGTCATCCTGCCGGTTAACAAATTCGGTATCTGCCAGCCACACGCCGCGCCGGTTAAACACCTTGCGTTTATGGGCATAATAGATAGTCGGTATCTCGATTTCCTCCTGGGCAATATATTGCCACACATCCATCTCCGTCCAGTTACTCAGTGGAAAAATTCTGAAGCTTTCACCGGGATTTTTCCGGCCGTTAAACAGGTTCCAGAGTTCCGGCCGCTGATTTTTAGGATCCCACTGGCCGAACACATCCCTGTGTGAAAAAAAGCGTTCTTTTGCCCGCGCTTTCTCTTCATCGCGCCGCCCGCCGCCAATGGCCGCATCAACCTGATGTTCTTTCAGCGTATCCAGCAGGGTTACCGTTTGCAGGGCATTTCTGCTGGCATCCGGGCCGGTTTCTTCCTTCACCCTTCCTTTATCAATCGACTCCTGCACACTTCCCACAATCAGATCCACACCGTGCTTTTCAACGAGATTGTCGCGAAATTCAATGGTTTCCGGGAAGTTGTGCCCGGTATCCACATGCATCAGCGGGAATGGTATATTGCCGGGATGAAACGCTTTAAGTGCAAGATGAAACATACAGATGGAATCCTTGCCTCCTGAAAACAGCAGCACAGGCCGTTCGAACTGTGCCGCCACTTCTCTCATGATAAAAATACCTTCATCTTCCAGAACTTTTAGGTGATTATTCGCTTTTGTCATAAATTACTTTTTCGGCTTTATTTTTTGAAACGATTGATGAATTTGACAATCAGATGTTAAGCGAGTCAAAATAAGATTTTTATCAGCTCTTATCCATAGCTGCATCCACTCCGATTATGAATGCGCCATTTTTTAAATCCGGTTTATTATAGCGAAGGGGCGATTGGTTTGGCCCATTCCTCCCCGAATATCGGTATACCGCATCACCTGCCGCTGTATCCCATTCCATGGTAGGCCCCATTCTTGGGTACAGGTCGGCTGCACCTTCTGCCACCAGGCAAAATTTGAGTGAGCTTCCGGCAGGTATTTGTTCTTTTATCGTTATACCGTACCGGCTTAGTTTTTCTTCCAGTTGAGCCGATTTATGAGAGCGACTGGTAACAACTTTCAAGGGATTTTGAATGTCAGGTTGGCCCGAAAATATTTGTATTTTGTTTCCAGATGAATCAATTTTGAATGAGTCCTGGCCTTTCTGCCCGTAATAAGTGATATTTTTGGCAGGAATATAGACAACTCCGAAGGCTGGCACCTCATTTTCAATAAGTGCAATGTTTACGGTAAACTCTCCATTTTTTTTAATGAATTCTTTGGTTCCGTCAAGCGGGTCAACCAGCCAGAATTGTTTCCACAAACTTCGAACCTGAAAATCAGGCACCCCGCTCTCTTCCGAAATGATGGGAATATTCGGAGTGAGCTCTTCCAGGGCTTTTACAATAACATGATGTGCTGCAAGATCAGCTTTGGTGAGTGGCGATTGATCCTGTTTAATTTCAACTTCAATCTCTTCATCATAATATTCCAGAATCTCATTTCCGGCTTGTTTAACAATTTTCAATAACTCTTCTGATGGTATCAACATTTATTAATTTTTTGATTTAAAATGGCCAGATCAGCGGTACTAAAAGTAAGGTTACGGCTGCAACAATCAAATTGAGCGGCAGGCCGATTTTGATGAAATCGTTAAACCGATAACCACCGGCTCCGTAAACCATCAAATTGGTTTGATAGCCGATCGGGGTGGCAAAGCTTGCCGATGCTGCAAACATGATGGTCATCACATACGGCATAAAATCAACCCCGAGCCCGGCCGAAATGGATATAGCAAAGGGAAAAATCAACACGGCGGCGGCATTGTTTGTAATCGTTTCAGTTAACATCCAGGTCACAAGGTAAGTAGCTATCAAAGCAAGATATGGGTGGTTGCCTGCAAATCCGAGAAATGCCCCTGCAATTGTTGCAGCGGCGCCTGTTATTTCAAGCGCATTCCCGATTCCGAGGGCCGACGCAATCACGATCAGCACCTGCCAATCGATACTGCTTCGCGCCTCGTTTACTTTCACACACCCGGTCAACACAATAGCCGCGGCAGCCAGGAAAGAGGCCTGGAACATCGTCAGTATATTTGTTGTGGCCAGCAACACCATCCCGAACAGGATGCCCCAGGCAATACCGCTTTTTTCGTAATTAAGAGTTCCTTTGTTTGAAAGTGTACTCACCAGAAGAAAATCACTCGAATATTTGTAACGCCGGGCAAAATCGCGCGGGGCCTCCATCAATAAAATATCACCGGTCTTCAGCTCAATATCCCCAATTTTTTTGTTGATTCTCTCACCCCTTCGTGATACGGCCACAACCACGGCGCCAAAGCGATTTCTGAATTCTCCTTCTTTTATCGTCATCCCGTTCAGCGGATTGGTTTGTGAGACAACCGCTTCAACTATATGCCGGTCACGCCGGGGAGTATCCAGCTTAAACACCTGGTCGGTCGCGGGTTCAAGCCCCTGGATAGTCTGCAGATCTGCAATTGAATCCACAAGCCCGGTAAAAATCAGGCGGTCGTTGCCCTGAAGAGTTTCATCAGGCTCAACGGCGGCCAGAATGGTTCCATCACGAATAATCTCAACCAAAAACAAGCCAGGCAATTGCCTCAGCCCGGCCTCCTCAACCGAGCTACCAACAAGGGGGCTGTCCGGCCGCAGCATCATTTCGATGGTGTATTCACGGGTATTCTCGAAATTACTGAGTGCTGTTTCCTTTTTCGGCAACAGTTTATTTCCAAAAATCATCAAGTATAAAAAACCGGCCAGCGCTATCGGTACACCAACAAACGCGGGATCGAACATATTGAGATGCAGACCTTTTTCAGAAATCAGCAGCCCGTTTACAATCAGGTTCGTACTTGTTCCGATGAGTGTGCATGTTCCTCCCAAAATAGCAGCATAACTGAGGGGAATCAGTAATTTTGTGATTGGAATTTGATATTTTTTTGCCCAATCCTGCAGTGCGGGAATGAAGGTTGCAACAATGGGGGTATTATTTAAAAAAGCACTCATTCCCATAACCGGCGGGATAATACGTGCCTGAATTTTAGCCGGGCTGCTTGAATTTCCCAGCAATTTCTTGATGATCAACTGAACGGCCCCGGTCTCCTTCAGCCCCGTTGCCACAACATAGAGTGCACCAACGGTAAGCATCCCCTGGTTTGAAAAGCCCACCAGTGCTTCTGTGGGTGAAACGATACCAAAAACCACAATCACAGTCAGAATTCCGATAAAAACCAGGTCGGCGGG
>SL_3KL_010_SEDDRAFT_10000770_pt1 | contig 27763 bp, 20 predicted proteins | sample SodLakKL_010_SED_2_FD_10381 | JGI IMG/M metagenome (IMG submission 10381)
TCGCGATCTGAACCTGCTTTTGGTGGATGCGGCCAATCCGGTGGGAAATGGATATATTTTTCCCAGAGGCCCTCTGAGAGAACCATCGGCTCACTGGGAACGTGCAGACGCCCTGGTTATTACCCGAACGGAAGCGAAAAAATTTGATCCGCATCTTTTTAATGAAAAATTAAGGGTATCCGGCAAACCCATTTTCAGATGCCGGCATGTGCCTGACGTTTTATCGGTTTTGACACCCGAACATCAGTGGAAAAAATGCAAAACAGAAAGCATCAGGGATAGAAAATGCGTAGCTTTTTCCGGGATCGCCAAAAACGAAGATTTTTTAAAAATGCTGTTGGAGTTGGGTTGCAGAGTTGAAGACTTTGTTGCTTTTGCGGATCATCATAAATTTTCAGCGAAAGATGTGGAAATCGTTTTAAATAAGGCTAGAAAATCAGGAGTTGAATTTTTAATAACCACTGAAAAAGATCGGGTTAAATTGCCAAACCATATGTTTTCGGCAATAAGTCTCTATTCTTTGGGAGTACGCATATCATTTATTGGCGAAGACAAAATTCGGTTCAAAAAATTTGTTTTTGAAAAGCTATAATAAGAGCTATATTAATGACTGCTTTAAAAAAAGTTCCTGACAACATTGAAAATTTGTTGATTCGTTCTGCCAATTGGATTGGTGATGCTATCATGACCACCCCGGCAGTGCGAGCCATAAGAAAAAATTTTCCCTATGCACAGATCAGTGTTCTGGCAAAGCCCTGGGTGGCTTCCGTTTTCAACAACAACCCCCATATCGACCACGTTCTTTTATACAATGCTAAAGGCCCCAGGGGAACATTCGAAGTTGCCGGCATGCTTGAAAAGCACTGTTTTGACGGGGCGATCTTGTTCCAGAATGCTTTTGAGGCTGCATGGGTGGCGTATCTGGGAAAAATTCCGGTTCGAGTCGGCTATGACACTGATTTGCGTAGAACTCTGTTGAGCCATCCGGTTAAACGTTCATCGCAAATATTAAAACTGCATCAGATTCATTATTACAATGGGATCTTGGAAGGTGTCGGATTAAAAACCGATGGCATGCGGATGGAACTTTATTTATCCGCTCATGACCACAATTCGGCCTTGAAAATTTTAGAAGCGGCCGGGATTACCCAGGCAGATCGGTTAATCGGAATCAACCCCAGTGCGTTTTTTGGTACGGCAAAACAGTGGTTTCCTGAGCGTTTTGCTCGGGTGGCTGACCGGATAAACCAAAAGTTTGGCACTAAAACCATTATATTTGGGGGACCAAATGATCAGGAACTTGGCGGAAACATTTTGACCATGATGAAAACCTCTGCGATAAATCTCTCCGGAAAAACCACACTGGAGGAAGCCATGGCGNTCATTGCCCGCTGTCGATTGTTTATTACCAANGATTCAGGNCTGATGCACATTGCCGCAGCNNTGAATNTTCCGGAANTTGCCATATTTGGATCTACAAACTTTGCTGTCACAGCCCCCTGGAATCCCAGAGCAAGGGTNGTACGAAGCCGGGTGCAATGCAGCCCCTGTATGAAACGCCAGTGTCCTTTCGGCCATAAAGAGTGCATGAAAAATATCAGTGTGGAAAAAGTATTTTCCGTGGCATGTCAGTTAATTCAATAACATGTACGAATATGCAAAAAAAATATGGATGGGTTTCCGGTTGCGGCTGCTTCCGGAGGCTGATCATCCGGCCTTTTTGAAAAAGTGCTGCAAACATGATATCGAATCAGACACTGATTTTAAAAAGGTTCCAAGCTCCCCTTTTACGAGGGTTTATAAGTTCGAATTTAACGGAATCCCTTATTATTATAAAAAATTTTTTCCCCGGAATGTTTTTGAACCCATTAAAAACCTTTTCCGGGGCGATCGTGCCTTTCGTTGCCTTAGAGGAGATCTCTTACTTCTCCAAAATGGTTTCAATGCCCCGAAATGTATGCTGATCGGAAAAAAAGGCAGTAATGTTTTTATGGTTTCCAAAGCCGTGAAGGGAGGAAAAGATCTGATTCGGTTCGCAAAAGAAACATTTCCTGAAAACATGAGCCGATGCAAAACAAATAAAAAAAGAGAGCTTTGCAAACTGCTGGGAAAACACATTGGAAAACTTCATGCTCACGGCATTATCCACGGAGATCTTCGATGGGGAAATGTGATGATTGAAAAATCACCAGCTTTTGAAACCCGGATCTGGTTTCTGGATAATGAACGCACCACCACTTATTCGTCATTGCCTGAAAAAATGCGAATCGTCAACTTGGTCCAGATGAATATGATTCCCGCCTCAATTTTAATCAAAAACACCGATCGCATGAGATTTTATAAAGCCTACCTTTTCCAAAATCCGGCCTTGCTGCCCCAAAAAAAGAGTTTAGCACTAAAAATTATACACAAAACCGCCATTCGTTTAAAACGAAAAGCAGCTAAAAAAGCGCCCGGCTCATAAAAATAACACCCAGAAATACGCCCCTGTGTGAATGAATTCACACCTAAAAGTTAAATTAAAGGGAATGTCCATCCAATAGAATGCATTTTCCCGTATTGACATTGATTTAGTAAAATGATATAGACACGAAAAATTTATTATTCGTGTCTGTAAATTCGTGAATTATTATTGCCAGTCACCTCATATTTGGAGGCATTATGTATTTTCCCATCGCCGAAATAGATGTCGCTCCATGGATACCTTTTACAGCCGGGTTTCTGGTTGCTTTCGTGTGCAGCATGGGCGGGGTGTCCGGCGCCAACCTGCTTTTGCCCTTTCAGATTAGTTTTCTTGGATTTACCACGCCTGCCGTAAGTGCAACCAACCACCTGTTTAACATTATTGCTATCCCCAGCGGTGTTTATCGATTTATCAGGGAAGGGCGCATGGTCTGGCCACTGACCTGGATCGTTATCGCAGGCACTGTGCCCGGCGTTTTTATCGGGGTATTCGCACGGATTCACTATCTTCCTGACCCTACTCACTTCCGGGTTTTTGCCGGAGCTGTCCTTTTATATATCGGCTTTGTCATGGTTCGCAGTCTGATAAAAGGGCCAGTGCCCGGAACTGAAAAAGACTCTGCGGAAAAACGCTTCCATGAATTGGTACGCAGTTTTCAAAAAAAAGATGCCGCCACGCGGGAACCCCTGCCCAGAGTGAAACTCAACCATTTCGGGCTTAGAATAGTTGACTATACTTTTTATGGTGAAAGAATAACTGCTCCGACCATCGGCATTTTTGCACTGAGCACGATCGTGGGAGTGGTCGGGGGAATTTACGGTATAGGCGGCGGAGCGATTATTGCCCCATTTTTTGTGGCAGTTTTTCATCTACCTGTATATACGATTGCCGGGGCGTGCCTCATGGGTACATTTATCACTTCTGTGGTGGCGGTCCTGTTTTATCAATTTTTAGCACCCTTCTATCCGGAACTGGCAGTGGCCCCGGATTGGATGCTGGGTGTGCTTATGGGAATCGGAGGTATGATCGGCATGTACGCTGGAGCCAGAGCACAAAAATTTATTCCTGCAAATCTTATCAAGTGGATCCTGGCCTCTCTCCTGGTCTTCACAGGCAGCAGATATGCCTTGAGTTTTTTGTTTTAAGTAAATGGCAAAAATCCCTTGTTTACAAAGAACAGTTTTGTGTTTATTTATGTGTCTGAAACGTGGTTTATAACTGTAAACAGAAAGGGGCTGCAAATGTACAATGAAGTTGTTATGGATCATTTCCGGAATCCGAGAAATGTGGGAATAATAGATGATGCCGATGGAGTCGGGGAAGTGGGAAATCCGCTTTGTGGCGATATGATGACCATTTACCTGAAAATAGATGATGACCGCATCAGCGATATCAAGTTTCAGACCTTCGGGTGCGGATCGGCTATCGCCGTATCCAGCATGCTAACAGAACTGGCAAAGGGCAAGACTGTTGAAGAGGCCAGGAACATATCCAATAAAGATGTGGCTAATGCTCTTGAGGGACTGCCAAAAAACAAAATGCATTGTTCCAATTTGGGAGCTGATGCGCTTCATATGGCCATACAGGATTATGAAGATAAAAAAGCCGGGATATCCCGGCCCGGACCTGCGCGCAAGGAAATACACGAACATGCACCGGGTGAAAAATGTTACTGCCCCTATTGTGATGTGGAAATTGAAGAGGCTGTAAAATTTTGCGAAGCCTGTCACCGTGAACTTGAAGAAGAGCACTGAAAACATCCAAGATATTCAAAATAGGGGGAAGTTATGAACATTGTCAATCTGGATCATATTTCATCGAATCCGCTGCTTTCCGAGGTCAAGGAGGCAATGATCGATGCCATCCAAAACGATCTGCACAATCCGTCGAGCCAGCATAAGGCTGGAGAGCATGCTGCCGGTCTCCTGGAAAGTGCCCGTGAGACATGCTCACAATTGATTAATGCTTCATCAGCAAGAGAAATCGTGTTTACTTCCGGCGGGACCGAATCGGTCAACCACGCCTTAAAAGGCGCAGCATTGGCCAATGGGAACAAGGGCAATCATATCATCACAACCAATATCGAACATAATTCAGTGATCCGCAGTTTGAAACGCCTGTCATCGCAGGGATTTCAAATAACCTCCCTGCCGGTGGACAAAACCGGCAGGGTTTTGCCGAAAGACATTTCCAATGCGATTACCGATAAAACAATTCTGATTTCCGTGATGCACAGCAACAATGAAACCGGAATTGTTCAGCCCATCGAAGAAATCGGAAAGATAGCACGCGAAAAAAAAGTACTTTTCCATACGGATGCCGTTGATTCCGTTGGTGTTCTCCCTGTTGATGTTAAATCACTCAATGTTGACCTGCTTAGTTTTTCATCCAACACATTTTACGGGCCGACGGGGGTGGGAGGTCTCTACATAAGAAAAGGTGCCCGGGTTTTTCCGCTCCTTGACGGCGGAGTTCAGGAAAACAACAAACGGGCCGGCACCCAGAACCTGATCGGCATTATTGGTATGGGAAAAGCAGCAGAGCAGGCTATTGTTCATATGGATAAGCGTATGCAACACCTACAAGAGCTGAAAAATTATCTGGTTGAACAACTGCCAAGCTATGTGGATGAATATCTTGTCAATACGAACCTGAAACACAGCCTTCCCAACCTGCTTAATATTTCCCTGAAATATATCGAGGGTGAAAGCGTAATGCTCATGCTGGATGACGAGAATGTGGCGGTTTCAACCAAATCTGCCTGTGCCACTGGCTCGCTTCGTGCATCCCACGTGCTGCTTTCACTTGGATTGAGCCACGCCGATGCTCAGGGAACCCTGGTTATTTCCTGGGGTATCGACAACACAAAAGATGATATGAACAAGCTGCTCAGTGCCCTGAAAAATGTGGTTGCTACCCTCAGGCACATGTCCCCTCTTTACAAAAAACAGAAGGTAAAAATATAGTCAATCCTCTCCTTGAAGAGTGTTTTCAGTACTCAATAAGGGATTTAAATCTCGAACACCTCAACCTCTTCTGAAACATTTTTGAGTTTGAAGTTCCCACATAAGTCCGATAAAAACAACATTGCAAATTTGTAAATAATATTTACTCTTGCTCATAACAGATTTTTTCAGATAAAATTTTGGTAAAAACATTTGACCGGCTTGCAAGTAAGAGACATAATATGACTCTAAGTATAAGACAATTTGAATGATATAAAATTCCCAAAATTATCATGGAAATAAAAAAATGAATCAGACATTATGCAAAAGGAGGTAACTGATGGATGTTAAAAAAGTTCTTTGGCCGACAGATTTTTCCGGAAACGCTGAGAAAGCACTTCCTTATGTGACATCACTTACTGAAAAATATGGAACGGAAATCCACGTTCTTTATGTAATTGAAGACATCGCAAATCATCCGTCTTGGTATGGTGATTTTGAAAAAGACCGTATTAAGGAGATTTTGGAGTGGGAGGAAAAAACAGCCAAAAAGCGTCTTAAGCAGACATGCGAAAAGTATCTGCAAGGTTGCCCGCTTTATATCAGACATATCGCCATTGGTGATCCTGCTCAGGAAATTTTAAAGCTCATTGATAAAGAAAATGTCGATATGGTTGTCATGGCCAGCAGCGGCCATAAAGGCAATTTCAGGTTTGGAAGTGTGGCTGAAAAAGTGGTTAAAAACGCCAAAGTCCCTGTTGTTACTATACCGGTGGAACCTATCTGAGAAAACATATTTTTTCCACTGAGCTGCCGGTTTAGTGGGCAGCTCAGTGGAAATGCAACAGGAGGAATCTAAAAATGAAAGTATGGCCGGGACAGCCGTATCCTTTAGGAGCTGTTTTTGATGGCTCCGGAACGAATTTTTCCTTGTTTTCAGAAATTGCCGAGGGTGTCCAACTTTGTCTTTTCGACGAAGAAGGTCAAGAGACACAAATCGACATGCCCGAGGTAACTGGCTATTGCTGGCACGGGTATCTGCCCTCCATCGGGCCCGGCCAGCGTTACGGGTATCGTATCCATGGCCCATGGGAACCCGCGCATGGCCACTGCTGCAATCCGGCCAAGCTATTGATAGACCCATACACCAAAGCCATCGATGGGCAGGTTCAATGGCACGAGGCTGTCTTTCCTTACGTTTTCAGCGAAGGGCCCGAAGTGCGCAGCGACAATGACAGTGCACCATTCATGCCCAAATGCGTGGTTCATCAACCCCATTTTGATTGGAGCGGAGATCGACGCCTGCAACTACCCTGGCACGAAACCATCATTTACGAAACCCATGTAAAGGGTCTTACCGCCCGCCATCCTGATGTTCCTGAGGAACTGCGAGGTACTTACGCGGGCCTGGCACAGCCACCTGTCATTGAATACCTGAAAGAACTCGGCGTTACAGCTGTGGAGCTGATGCCAATCCATTTTTTTATCCATGACAAGCATCTCGTGGATCAGGGACTGAGAAACTACTGGGGCTACAACTCCATCGGATATCTTGCGCCGCAAAACGAATATGCGGCCGACAAACGTCCCGAGGGTGCGGTAGCCGAATTCAAGCAGATGATAAAAACCCTTCATCAGGCCGGCATCGAGGTTATTCTGGATGTGGTTTATAACCACACGGCTGAGGGAAATCATCTGGGACCGATGCTTAGCTTCAAAGGGATCGACAACGCCTATTATTATCGCCTTACCGATGATCGGCGGTATTACATGGATTACACCGGCACCGGTAACAGTCTGAACATGCGCAACCCCCATGTGCTGCAACTTGTCATGGATTCCCTGCGGTATTGGGTCCTGGAGATGCATGTGGACGGATTCCGGTTCGATCTGGCATCTACCCTGGCCCGGGAACTACACGATGTGGATCGTCTGTCGGCCTTCTTCGACCTCATCCAGCAGGACCCTGTAATCAGTCAGGTCAAGCTCATCGCCGAGCCCTGGGATGTGGGCGAGGGTGGCTATCAGGTTGGAAACTTCCCGCCAGTCTGGACCGAATGGAATGGCAAATACCGCGACTGCGTACGCGACTTTTGGCGGGGTGAAGATCAGACCATGGGCGAGTTTGCAGCCCGTTTTACCGGCAGCTCCGATCTGTACGAAAACACTTCCCGCCTCCCCTATGCCAGCATTAACTTCATAACAGCCCACGATGGTTTTACATTGAATGATTTGGTTTCCTACAACGAAAAGCACAACGATGCCAATGGTGAGCAGAATCGCGACGGAGAAAGCCACAACCGCTCATGGAACTGCGGCGCCGAGGGGCCAACGGATGATCCGGAAGTAAGCCGTCTGCGCGGCCGTCAGAAAAGAAATTTTCTGGCAACATTGCTGCTTTCCCAGGGCGTGCCCATGCTTTTGGGGGGCGATGAAATGGGGCGCACCCAGGAGGGCAACAACAACGCTTACTGTCAGGACAATGAGATTTCCTGGTACGATTGGGAAAAAGCTGAAGAAGATCTTTTGTTATTTTGTCAAAAACTTATCCAATACCGGAAAGATCATCCTGTCTTTAGCCGCCGTGGATGGTTTCATGGCCGGGCAATTCACGGAAGCGAGGTTAAAGATATCGCGTGGTTCACCATGGAAGGAGACCAGATGGCCGAAGAAGACTGGGGACAGGGATTTGCAAAGTCCCTTGGGGTTTTCCTGAATGGTGCCACCATTCCGAACCCCAATCCGCGAAGCGAGCCGGTGACTGATGATGACTTTTATATGATTTTCAATGCACACAATGAACCATTGGATTTTATCCTTCCCGGTGCTAACTGGGGAGAGAACTGGTTCAAGGAAATGGATACCGAAAGCGGATGGCTGGAAGATGAAACATTATTAAAGGCAGGCGATCAAATCAAGGTGGAGGCCCGTTGCCTGGTGGTGCTGCGGCATGTATCCCGAAGCTGAGGTGACCGGTAAAAAATAACTTGAGTGTAACCTGTTTCAGACCGGAGTGCGAAAGTTGTACTTTCGCCAGACCGGCTGCAATCCGGTTCACCACAAACAAGAATGAGTCAGGGTAGAAACGGGTTACTATTTGCGGGTTATACCGGATTTTGGTGGGTGATTTAGTTTATAGAATATCAACAATGGAAAGCTGTAGGGGCGGGTTCCAAACCCGTTCTCGTTTCAAATTCCTCGAGTGTTGCATTGTGCCCTATATATTAAGTTGCCTCAAACGTCATTTAATTCATGTAACCAGAGAATAATTTTATACCCTGGTTTCCACGCAAAGCATGGCAACGGGAAAAAAATGCAAAAGCACAGCTTTTGCACTCCTTCAACAAGTTACCCCCAAATCCGGTATAACCCGCAAATTTTCCAGTTTCGTACTTCGTTAACCGTTCAACATTCGGCGCTGCAGCAAGGATTGCATGTCGCGACGGCCATCAACTATCAATAGAACGTACACGTTATTGCCCATGATTCGGTAAATGATGCGGTAAGGCTTGAAAAAGATCTCTCTGTATTCCCGAATCCCCAGCGCAAGTAACTCTTTTGGATAGGCACCTCGCTCTGGGAATTCGGAGAGACTGGAGAGTACTTTTTCGATCTGCTCCAAAACGTAATCCGCTTTTTGAGGCGAATCGTGGAAAGCAATATAATCATAAATCTCGTCAAGATCCCGTGCCGCATCATGGGTCAAAAAAACTGCGAACACCATCACCGAGACTCCCGTCGTTTACGCAGTTGCCTTATCACATCCTCAGCGGGCAGAACCTTACCTTCCTCAATTTGTCGCAACCCGAGCGCCAGTATTTTTAAGAAAGCCATAGTTTCCTGAGTCTGCTCGTAGCTCTCGATATCTTGTATGACTACTTTGGCTTCGCCATTCTGGGTAATGATTAATGGCTTGCGATGTTCGCCTAATTTCCTGACAATTTCTGCAGCATGGGCCTTAAGGTAGCTGATAGGCTTGATCTGGTTCGATAATTTCATGATGAACCTCCATTTCTTTGAGTATGACTGAATATAGTCCATAAACAGGTCAATTGTCAATATTGAAGGAGGTTTGTCCATCGCTATGTAAGCGAAAGTGGTACTTTCGCCAGGTCGGCTGCAATCCGGTTCACCACAAACAAGAATGAGTCAGGGTAGAAACGGGTTACTATTTGCGGGTTATACCGGATTTTGGGGGGTGATTTAGTTTATAGAATATCAACAATGGAAAGCTGTAGGGGCGGGTTCCAAACCCGCCCTCGTTCCAAATTCCTCGAGTGTTGCATTGTTGCCCTATATATTAAGTTGCCTCAAACGTCATTTAATTCATGTAACCAGAGAATGATTTTTATATCCTGGTTTCCACGCAAAGCATGGCAACGGGAAAAAAATGCAAAAGCACAGCTTTTGCACTCCTTCAACAAGTTACCCCCAAATCCGGTATAACCAGAATAAAGCTTATCGGTATGCGTATCTCAGCCGTGCGAATGAATTCGCACCTACAGATTATTTGTATCTTTTTAGAAAAAAACCTGGTAATCCTCCCAGGCAACCCCGAGTCATCCGTTTAAAGAATTCAGTTTCAATATCAACGGACGATCTTCAATGTTGTTTCCGCTTAAGACATTTGGGCTGGCAATTCTATAACACTCTTTTCCAGGAACCGCGGCCAACCATTTTTCCCTGAGTGATTTTACAACCTGAAAGGCCGTGGATTTGACATCCACGATACTTCTTTCAAGTACCAGCTCAAGTTTTCCTTTACGCTCTTCCAGGTGCATCATGGGTGCAATGGGAACGCCCATGGGTTCCCAGCGGTCAAAACCGTGTTCGAGATTACGAATAGTGGCCATCTGCCCTGTGGCCCCGTTGGCGATCAGACTGAAAACCGTAAGCCCTAAATTATAGGTGTATGTACAGTCAAACCACGTAGGGTCGCTTCCTCTTCCATCATAACCATAAAAATGGGTTTGAGTCTTGAATTTTGGCACAGATTTTTCAAAAACTTTTTTTAAGGGCTCTGGAACATTTTTATTTTCTTGCAACATACCCTCATTTTCTAAAACCTGTTTCAGGGTTTTTCTTGATATGATTTCGGGTTTAATCATCAGAAATTCCGATTGACCATAATTATTAAAAAGCAGCGGACCGTATATATCCGGGTCAGCTCCACTTTTGCTCATGGTTTTCTTATACCAGCTTTCGGCAATTCCTATCTTGTATCTTCCCTCATCTCTTAAAATTACAAGATAGTTTTTCACCAGCTCCATTAACACCTTTTCGGTGGGAACCTGGGAAAATTGGAAATTGCCGTGAGCATCCCGCTCGGTAAGCAATCCTTCCTGAAAAAAAGCCGGGATATCATTGAACAAATCGTCATCACGGGTGTTCCATACCGAAAAATCCGATTTTTCCCGGGACATCCTTGCCAGTCTTCGAAGGTAATCCAGTTTATCTTCAAGTAAAGGGAATTCCTCATGAAAGGGGATATCATAGATTCTGTTATAATCGGCGATGATGGTATTAAGCTTAATAATAAACGTCTGGATCTCATTGATAAATTCTAAAACGCCTTCCGGAATGACCAGAACACCGTAATTTTTACCCACTGCGGCACGGCGGACAATGGCATCACACAATACCCTTGACAGATGACGAAGGGTCATCCCAAAAGCCGTGTAATCTACCGTATTTTCTTTTTCTGCTTTTTCAATTCGCCTATGATCTATATAATCGGCAAGGTCTTCGCCGATCAGGGTGATATTCGGATGGCATTGCAAAGCCGTTTCCAGTGCCAGGTGACTTGCCACCCTCCCCATGACTTTGCATACATGCCAATATTTTACATCTGAACTGCAATCGGTGGCCAGATTGCTGATTGATTTGGCAAAAGCATGAGCGGCGGAATGAAATCCAAATGAAATGGCACATAACACATTTGCCTGGCTGTCTCTGACCTGAATATCCCCATCGATGGTTTTTGGCACTCCAATAATCTGAACCTTTTTGTGGTACATTTCCTGGGCCAGAAATGCCGCGTTGGTGTTGGAGTCATCGCCTCCAACCACCACCAGAGCATCCATCTGAAGCGATGTCAAGGTTTGGGAGGACAAGGCCATTTTTTCCTGTGTATCAATTTTGGTTCTGCCGGTTTTGATCATGCTGAACCCACCCAAATTTCTGTGGCTGTCAACAAGGTCCTGGGTCAACTCGATGGTTTCATTTTCAATGATTCCGTCAGGCCCCATAAGAAATCCAAAAACACTTGATTCGGGATTCGCCCTTTTGGCAGCATCAAAAAGTCCTGCAATAACATTATGCCCACCAGGTGCAGGACCGCCGGAAAAAACGATTCCAATATTGCGCTTGCGGGTGTAATTATTTTTCCTTTCCAGGTCGCCAAAATCCGTGCCCCTGATAATCTGCACTTTATTGTTGATTATGTCAGGCAACTGCTTTCTTGCTTCAGGATGAATTTTAAATTCAAAATGATCCGTTTCCTCAAGAAACGTGCATGGGCTTTCAAAAACGTCACACCGTTGGGGAATAAAAGATTTTCTACTGATGACTTCCGTACTGATGTCCGAAATGGCTTCACTTATAATGGGCATTTTTAATATATCTTGTGTTTCCAAATTTTTACGGACCTCCATGGCAATCCTCCGTTTAAATCAAAGTTTTTTGTTCTTTAATTTTTTGGTTGTTATTTTTGCTTATTATCCTTGCCTTATTCATAGATGTCAATATGAGTGTAACCTGTTTGTGGAAAAAGGCTTGTGCGCTCAATTGCAGGTGCGAATTCAGCCGCACAGCGTAAACCCGCTTCTGGTTAACACATTTGTTTTTCAGGTGACCGGCTTGCAGCCGGTATGGCGAAAGTACAACTTTCGCACTCCAGCCTCACGGGTTTAAAGAGGCTTTACGCGCGCTGAAGTTGCAAAACATACCATACTCAGCCTATGGCAGCGGCCTGGGTATTAAAACCCTCTTTCTGCCGTGCCGCAATAAAGTTCTTGACGTCGTCTGATTATTGTACTAAGAATTTTTTTTGCTATATAGACACTTAATTATTATACCATCGGCTCTCAATACCACGGTCCGGGGGTTTTTATTCGATCCTCTCTGTTGTTGCAGTGCAATATTTTCAGAGATATAGCATGAACTAAAATGAAGGATTGATTTTCTGTTTATTGACTATTTTTTATTTTAAGGAGTGATTTATGCAAAAGCAGTGGGTGTATTTATTTGACGAAGTGGATAAGGCCGAGAAATATGCAGGAGGCGTTTGGGAAAAAGTTCGGGCCCTCCTGGGTGGAAAAGGTGCCAACCTTGCCGAAATGACGAGAATCGGTGTTCCGGTACCTCCGGGTTTTACAGTGACGACCGAAGCGTGCAACGAATACCTCAATTCCGGGGGAGGTTTTCCAAACGGAATGTGGGAAGAAGAACTTCAGGCGCTGCGTAAAATCGAGGAAACCACCGGCAAAAAATTCGGGGATCCTGAAAATCCGCTGCTTGTTTCTTGCCGCTCCGGAGCCAAGTTTTCGATGCCCGGGATGATGGATACGGTTTTAAATATCGGGCTGAATCAGGATACCCTTAAGGGTATGATCAAGCTTACAGGCGATCCACGGTTTGTATATGACTCCTATCGTCGTTTGGTTCAAATGTTCGGTGCTGTGGTAATGGGAATCGAGGATGATGATTTTGAAAATATAATTACCGAGGCCCGCCGCAATGCCGGAGTTGAAACAGATGCCGAGTTGAAAGTCGAAGATTGGAAGAAGATTGTAGAAAAATTTAAGGCCATATATCGTCATAAAACAGGACATGATTTTCCTGAAAATCCCTATGATCAGTTAAAAATGGCCACTGAAGCCGTATTTAAAAGCTGGAACGGAAAACGGGCCAGAGATTATCGCAATGCTTCCAATATTCCTCATGATATGGGAACAGCGGTCAACATAGTTACCATGGTATTCGGCAACATGGGAAATGACAGTGCCACAGGTGTTGCCATGACACGGGATGGCTCCACCGGAGAAAATGTTATTGAGGGCGATTATCTGACCAACGCTCAGGGTGAAGATGTCGTCGCGGGTATTAGACTCACTAAAGACATAAACATGTTAAAAGATGAAATGCCCGAAGTTCACAAGGAATTCGAAACAATTTCCAAGCGTCTTGAAAAGCATTATCGGGAAATGCAAGATGTGGAGTTTACCATCGAAAAGGGGAAACTCTGGATGCTTCAAACCCGCGATGGCAAGCGGACCGCCAGGGCGGCTGTTCGGATTGCCGTGGAAATGTGTGAAGAGGGCATCATCAGCAAAAAAGAAGCCCTGATGCGGGTCACTGCCGAGCAGGTGGATTTTTTTCTTCACCCGCAGTTTGACCGGGAGGCTGTTGAGGAAGCAAAAACGACAGGCAAGCTGATAGCCTCGGGTTTGAATGTTTCTCCCGGGGCAGCTTATGGCCTGGTGGCATTGGATGCCGATCTGGCCGAATCCTGGGCGAAAGAAGGGAAAGATGTCATCATGGTGCGACCGGAAACCAGGCCGGACGATGTTCATGGTATGCTTGCATCCAACGGAATTTTAACCAGCCGGGGGGGACGGACCAGCCATGCTGCGCTGGTGGCCAGGCAGTTCGGCAAACCAGCGGTGGTGGGTGTTTCGGCACTTACCATCGATATGGGAAAGCGCCGGATGCTTGTCAATGATGAAACAATTCATGAAGGCGATCCGATTTCTATCTCAGGAAATACAGGAGATGTTTATCTAGGAAGGTTAAAAACAGTCGTACCCGATTTTAATGATCCCTGGCTGATGAAACTGCTTACCTGGGCTGATGAGTTTCGAAAACTTGGGGTATGGTGCAATGCGGATTATCCAAAGGATGCCACGCGTGCACGGGAATACGGAGCAGAAGGCATTGGCCTGTGCCGCACTGAGCATATGTTTCTTGAAACCGAAAGACTTCCTTTTGTTCGCAAAATGATCATGACCGATCTTCCTGTAGAGCGCCGTGAAGCTTTGGATGCCCTGCTTCCCTTTCAAAGAGATGATTTTATGGGGCTTTTCAGAGCCATGGACGGGCTGCCGGTTATCATCAGACTTATCGACCCGCCGCTTCATGAGTTTTTACCCAGCCACATTCAACTCATGCGAGAACTGGCTGATTTCAAAATTCGTCTTAAACATGCGGCCAATCTTATGGAAATCGATGATATTCTTCAGAAAATAAGAATCAATGAAAGGCTTTTAAAACGAGTGGAGAGTCTTCGGGAAGAAAACCCCATGCTGGGTCTTCGCGGGGTGCGCCTGGGCATACACATTCCAGAATTGACCTCTATGCAGGTAAAGGCCGTATTTGAAGCTGCATGCAAGGTGAGCAAAGAAGGTGTCGATGTTCATCCTGAGATTATGATTCCACTGACCAGCCACGTAAACGAGCTTATAAGGCAGCGGCAGGTACTTGAGGAAGAGGCCAAGGCGGTTATGGAAGAACAAGGAGTCGTTATTGATTACAAGTTCGGCACCATGATTGAAATCCCCCGAGCTGCTTTGACCGCCGATGAAATGGCAGAACATGCAGCATTCATATCTTTTGGAACAAACGATCTTACCCAGACCACATTCGGCATCTCCCGCGATGATGCTGAAACAGGGTTTCTTATTGAATACATGGAGACAGGCATTTTAGAGGAAAATCCCTTCGCCGTTATCGATGAAAACGGTGTGGGTCAGCTGATGACCATTGCCGTCGAAAAAGGACGGTCGGTTCGCCCGAATCTTGAAATCGGTATCTGTGGTGAACACGGTGGGAACCCAAAATCAATCGATTTTTGCCATCGCCTTGGTTTAAACTATGTGTCATGTTCACCATTTCGTGTTCCTGTTGCACGATTATCCGCAGCGCATGCGGCCATAATTAACAATTAAAAATAATAAATACAACAAAACCTCCAAGTTTTTATATTGATGCGCGTACTATATTTGTGTTAGAAACTCGGGTGACTGGCAATAAATAATTGTCAGTCACCTTAAGGCAAGAAACTTCATCTCCATAATGCTGTTAAAAACATTGTTCTAAACAACAAAAAAAGAAACGGACGTGAGTCAAAGCGCCAATAAACGGCTCAAGCACAGACCCAAATCCGACCACCGGAATCCGGATCAGGAAAGGGTTGTTGAATTTTTCCTCAATCTCTACAAAATCCAGATACAAGCTCCTCATGATGCACGTAAGGTTTTCAAATTAAAAGAACAGCGTCGAGGTGCTGAATATACTTATGAACTCCGAATAAACCGCTATGGCAGATGGTTGTCAAGGCCGATGGGGATCTTACCCATCGGAGAGGAAACCGGTAAAAAGAGCACTTGTTTCAAGGTTATTTACGACGATGTTTTAGTGGTAAAGATTCCACGAACTCCCATCCACGACTTCGAAAAATATATTGAAGTCATTGGCAATGAAAGAAAAATCACCAATACACTTCATCCGGACATTAAATGCATTGTCCCGGCTGTATCATCCTTTTTAAAAAAAATTCCCTCCTTTTTTGAAGGAATGCACTGGGTGCCTGAAGAGGTCGAAAATAAATGTATTGAGCGGCTCAAACAATTTCCGAGGTTTCAGGACTATTTAAAAATAGAGGGAAAATTCGTTTTTTTTATGGATATTTCCCAATATTCTTTTCTGGCTCAAATTCTCGACAATATTTTCAACTCAGGCCAAAAAATAAAACATGAAATTGTAAAACATCCTGATTTTTTGCTAAAATTTCAAAAATTCGAAGAAAGATACGGGATTGACAATGCATCGGTATGGCTTCAGATGAATAACATTTTTCAAAAATATCAGATTGAAATCGATTCTGTTCTGAAAACTCACAGACTTGATACAGAGGTTTACAATTATAGACGAAGACAGTGGTTTTTGACATATCTGGCGGAACAAGAGTTAGTTGCAGATGATTGTTTAATCTCTGATGATTTTTTTTTCGATCTTAATCAAACTCTTGCAAAATTAAGATCATTGCATGGAACTGTTTTTCGTGATTATAGAAATACCGTGGAGGCGTATATAAAAAAAGAGGCGTTCAAACAGGCCCACCTGCAGATTTGTGAATTAGTGGCGGCTGTATTGAAACTTCTTACCCTATTGCGAGAAAAAAAGGTGAGTGTCAGAGACCTGAAACCGGACAATATTTTTTTAACCGTTAATTCTCCGGATATTTCAACTGCATTTGCACCAAAGCAAAAAGTGCACTTAGGTCTTATTGATCTTGAAACATCTGTCAGCATACATGTAACAAAGCTAAAAAAACTCGAACAACCACTTCCCGGGGGCACACCCTCTTATGCAACACCCTCCAATTTTGTTCAAAACATTGTGCTCGAAAAACTATTTAAAGATGTTCCCAGGATTTTTCATCTTCAGGACTGGCATGCCTGTATATCCATGATCTATTTCACGATTACCGGGGAAGTTCTTTTCAGCCGTACGAAAAATCTTTTATATAATTTTGTCAATGTCGTTCAAAATATGCAGGGAGATACCACAGCCGTTTTATCTTTGTTTAAAGAACAAAATCGGCTTTTCTGGAAGTCGGCCCAAATTGAATTTGGTGCAAAAATTGGCAAAAAGCAAGAGTTGCTCAGTGCCATTGAAGTAGCTGTTCCTAATGGGGCATCCACTATGTTTTATGATGAAGCTATTGAATTAAAAAACGCCTTGGATTTGAGAATTAAACGTGTTTTGAATTCTCAAAAAATTTTCACCACCCACAGAAGTATTGGGAATCTTTTGGATGTACCACCTGAAATGCTTTGTCACCTCCGTGAAAAATACCGAAAGGCCAATCTGGCAGGAAAATGTTCATCAAGAGTTTATAAAGATATCGTGATTTTATTGGAAAAACTCGAGGATCTAAAAACGCTTTCTGCCAGGCTGGAAAAATGGATAGGCCATTTTAAAGGCCAACCTTTGACAATCCGCGCAGATATTCTCCTTGAATTTATGTTCAGTGTTGTTAGTGACGCCATGGCCTTAAAACCGCTCAACGCGCATCGAGACCATTAAATTCGAGCTATCCGGCTCGATTTCTTAGAGAAGGCAAGCCATATGAGTTCGTCGCCCTACGAAATATTTTATGAATTCAGGTTTAAAGACAGTATAAGAAAACATTTTAAAATCTCACTTGACCCCCAAAGCATTTCCATTATTGCGCCGGATTCGGTCAGAAAAAGTGATTGGATGCGATTGGAAAATCAGCAGTGCGAATGTTGTCCGCTTATCAGCAAGACCCATCCTTATTGCCCTGTGGCAATCAACATCGGTGAAATTGCTGAAGAATTTAAGAATATGGTTTCTTATGAAAAATGTCTGGTTTTGTGTACGACCAAAGAGAGGACTTATCTCAAAAATACCACTCTTATGGAGGGACTGGCGTCAATTTTTGGTGTGATTATCGCCATCAGTGAGTGCCCGGTCATGAAATTTTTCAAACCTATGGCCCGGTTTCATCTTCCATTTTCCACTACAACAGAAACCATATTTCGTGTAACATCCATTTACATGCTTCGCCAATATTTTAATCGCAAAAAGAATCTTTCACAGGACATGGATCTGGAACTTTTGGATGATCATTATCAGAAAGTGAGGATGCTCAACCGAGGCCTTATTTCCCGCATAAATACCGTTGTTGTCAATGATGCCGATAAAAATGCCATCAATATTTTATTTTCCATCTCACAAATTCTTTCGCGGGAAATTAACTACAATCTCAGTTCGGTAGAGTACCTTTTCGATTTATATGAATAATCTACTGCCTTAGGGAGGTGTTCACATGACTAACGAACCCGTTGTAATTATCACGGGAGCGTCCAGGGGAATCGGTGCCTGGGTAGCAAGGTGGCTCAACGAGGTAAACGCAAGGCTGACACTCGTTGCCAGAGCTTCAAAAGATCTTGAAAATATTGGAAGAGAAATAGAGGCCAATAAAGGCAATGTTTTAATTGTCCCGGCAGATGTTGCTGATTCGAGCGCCTGTTTGAATGTTGTGGAAAAAACCCTGAAAAAATTCGGCCGAATCGATGCTTTGGTCAATAATGCCGGTATACTTGAGCCTGTTTCTCATATTGCCGACTGCAAACCGGAGCAATTCCGACATAACATACTGGTTAATCTTCTGGGTCCTTTTTATTTGACTCAGGGGTCAATTTCCGCTCTCAGAAAATCACAAGGCCGTGTAATCAATGTCAGCAGCGGAGCGGCAACCAAACCCATCGCTGCATGGAGCGCTTATTGCACTGCAAAAGCGGGTTTAACACATTTTACCCGTGTTTTGGCTCAGGATGAACCACAGATAACAGCGGTTTCTATCAGACCCGGAGTGGTAGATACCCATATGCAAGAACTTATTCGTCAAAAAGGGCCGGAAATCATGCCCCCCGATCTTGCCAACTATTTTATTAATCTGAAAAAGGAGGGTAAACTCGAACCCCCATGGGTTCCGGCACGGACTATTGCATGGCTGGCCCTGAAAGCACCCCTGGAAATAAGCGGAGAGTTTCTCGACTATGATGATCCCAGATTTTTCAAGCAGGCAAATGATTTTCTGGGAGCACAACCCCCTATCTAATGCCTGTCCGAAAACTTTTCTCCCTCCGGGAGAGGTTGGGGAGGAAAAGGTTACCTCCTGATATCATTCACCCCCACCCCGCCCCTCCCCCAAAGGGAGAGGGAAAAACAGAGTTTTCAGACAGGCACTATCTAAACATTAAACCGGATGGTAATAATATCACCGTCTTCGACCACATAGGTTTTACCTTCGAGTCTTACAGTACCTCGTTTTCGCGCTTCGGCAAAAGAACCGGCTGCTATGAATTCATCAAATGACAGCACCTCTGCTCTAATAAACCCCTTTTTCAAATCTGTGTGGATGACTTCAGCGGCATCAATGGCCTGAGTTCCTTTTTTTATGGTCCATGCCCGAACTTCGTCATCTCCCACAGTAAAAAAGGAAATGAGCCCCATCAGCGCATAAGATTTGCTGATAACCCTGTCTTTTGCCGATGAAGCGATCTTAAATTCGGAGAGAAAATCCGCAGCTTCCTCAGGGGACATTTGAGCCAATTCCTGCTCCAGTTTCGCCCGAATAACCATACAATCTTCACTGCCTGAAAGTCCTTTTATATGAGGAATTTTTTCATCATCATCCTCATTGTTAAACAGCACCAGCATCGGTTTTGCCGAAAGAAAAGCAAATCCACGCAGCAGCGGTGAATTTGCAATATGGGGAAAGTTTCTCAATGGGAATCCATCATTTAAATTCTTGCAGCACTCGGTCAACAAAGCGAGTTCTTCGAGGGATCCTTTCCTGCCCTTTTTGCTTTCGGCCGTCAGCCGATCAAGACGTTTTTCGGCGACCACCAAATCTGAAATGATTAACTCCTGCTCCAAATTGCGAAAATGATCATAAGGGTCCGGGCCTTTCAAACCATAGACTTTAAAATTTCTGATGACATGAATCAGTGCATCACTTTCTCTCACGGCATTCAAAAAATCCTGTTTTCCCGGCAGTAAATATTCCACCTGCGCATAAATGGTTTTTTTGGGTTTAAAAATCCGGCTCAGCACACCTACCCGCTTGTCAGGCACATGACTGGTGGAAATTCGGGTTCCTTCCTTTTTTCCAATATGAGTAACTCTTTGGGTCAAAGCCTCAAAAACAGTGGTTTTACCGGAACCCGGAAGACCGATTATACCGAGTTTCATATTTTTGTTTTCCTCCTATTTGTTCAGGGAAACTTCAGTTGCGAGGTTTCAAAAATGCTTGGTTCATAAATAAAGGCCTTGGTTTTGCGCTCCTGAAATCCAAAACGCAGCATCCGCGGCCAAACTTTTTGCATCCATTATACCCTGAAACCAAATACGTCAACCCGCATTGCTTCCTCTCAGCAATTCTAATTTTGCAGCACAAATCAAAATTCGTTCCCAAACAGGACCGAACATTGAACCTGGAGTACGAAAGTTGTACTTTCGCCAGACCGGCTGCAAGCCGGTGCACCTAAAAAACAGGTATGTACGAATGTTGGTTTACATGTAGGTGCGAATTCATTCGCACAAAGGCGCATATACAAACAAATGCGCAAAAAATAAACCCCACCGGTACATTGACATCAATCTGAGGGACTGTTTTTAAGAATGTTTGGAAAGTCGAGTTGATAAACAGTAAAGGGAAAAGATGAACGCAAAAGTTTTCCCCTTTGGAAAAGAGGAAAAAGGGGGGAACTTGAGGCTTTTTTAAATCCCCCTAAATCCCCCTTTTCCAAAGGGGGACTTGCTGTACCATCCCTTGGGTTATCGCCTATGCCCCACCCGTATGCGAAACACCGCATTGCGAATAAATTCGCACCTACATGTTTGCATCGGGTGAAAATAAACATTGACACTTTCCCTTTGATATTAAATAATGAGTTGTTAATATGAGGGATATGGCAAAAAATATTATAGCTTTCCAGAAAATGTTTTTGGCGGCGTTATCGGTCGGAGATATACGAAAAAGTATAATCTCCTTCCTCTAGCCTTGAAAATCATTTTCTGAAAAGCTATAGTATATTCACACACCTGCGCTTATGACCGTGCGGGTTTTTTTGTGGGCGATGGAAATTGAAAATCAAGTCGGGGATATCGGAAAATAAAAACTGGCTGTTAGCCATTTTAAGTGGTTTTCTTTTAACGCTCGCATTTCCGAAAGCGGGGTTTTGGCCGGTGGGGTGGATTGCACTGGTACCTCTTCTGGCCGCCGTTAAGGGCCTTTCTTTTGGAAAGGCTTTCCGAACAGGCTTTCTGGCAGGATTGGTCCATTATCTTTCCCTTTTGTATTGGCTGGTGTATACCATGCAAACTTACGGGGGGCTTCCTGTATACCTGTCCGTGCCGGTGCTTTTTTTGCTCTCGGCCTACATGGCTTTATATGTCGGATTGTTTTCGGCATTCATCAGTCACCTGAAAACTTCCGAATATAAAACATATCTGCTGGCAATCCCTGTGCTTTGGGTCTTTCTGGAATATCTTCGCGGGTTTTTGTTTACAGGATTTCCCTGGTCATTTCTGGGATACTCTCAGTTCAAACAATTGAATATCATCCAAGTTTCGGATATATTCGGGGTATATGCCATAAGCTTTTTATTGGTCCTTTCCAGCGGGGTAATTTTTTTAACAATAGACAACACTTTCAGCCGGAAATTGAAAAAGCAGACATATCGCCACACCAATAGCATCATAGGGGTAATTATATTGATTTTCCTGCTGACAGCCACCCTGTCTTACGGAAAATGGCGTATATCGAGTATCCAGGAAAGTATTTCCAAGGGGCCTTTTCGACAAATAGCGGTTGTTCAGGGAAACATTGATCAGGCCATTAAATGGGACCCGTCGTTTCAGGTGGAGACAACTGAAAAATACCTTCGATTATCACTTTCAGCCAAAAAACACGAGCCGGATCTGGTGGTATGGCCCGAAACCGCCACCCCCTTTTATTTTCTTTCGGATACAGTACTTTCGCAAAAGGTTATAAAAACAGTATTTGAAATGGATACGGATTTTTTGATCGGAAGCCCATCATTTAAGATCGGTGAAGATACAATTGAATATTATAACAGTGCCTATTTGATTGATGCCGGGTCAAAAGTCATTGACAGATATGATAAGGTCCATCTGGTGCCTTTTGGAGAATATGTACCTTTTAAAAAATGGCTTCCGTTTCTTGGCAAGATGGTTGAACATGTAGGCGATTTCAAGCCCGGAACGGCAGGTGATACACTTTCATGGAAAGAGCGAACGCTGGGGATACAAATTTGTTTTGAAATTATATATCCGGGTCTTTCGAGGGCCATGGTTCAAAATGGTGCGGATTTTCTCATCAACATCACAAACGATGCCTGGTTTGAAAAGACATCCGCACCCTACCAGCATTTTTCCATGACCATTTTCAGGGCGATCGAAAACCGAAGATCCTTGGTACGTGCAGCCAATACCGGCATCAGTGGCTTTGTGGATCCTGTGGGAAATATAATGGAACAAACCGAACTTTTTCATGACGCCGTTTTAAGCCGGGATGTTCCAATTTATGATGAGTTAAGTATTTATACCCGTTTCGGAGACTTTTTCGCTGTCATATGCAGTTTGATCTCCGTTTTTTTAATCGGTTTGCGTTTTACTGAATCAAACTTTTGGAAGAAAAAAAAATATAAAATAAATAAGGAGAAAACAAAATGATAGATGAACTTGAACAGTCCATTATTGAATTAAATCGCAAATTACAACAATTGAAAGGCTATCTTTGACCTTGCTGCTAAACAAAAACGATTGGCGGAGATTGAATCGATTATATCCAAAGACACCTTTTGGGACGATCCTGAAGCGACAAAGCCTATTTTAAAAGAACGCTCTTTTATTTCAAACCGGATCGAAAAATTCGCATCCCTTGAAAAAGACCTGGAAGACAGTCAGATACTTTTAGAGCTTGGAAAAGAAGAATCCGACCAGCAAAGCATCAGTGAAGTTGCACAAGAGATCAAAGATCTTGAAAAAAGGATCAACAAGTTATCCCTTGAGCTTATGCTGGGTGGTCCCGATGATCCAAACAATGCTATTGTTTCCATAAATGCAGGTGCCGGGGGAACCGAGGCTCAGGACTGGGCGGAAATGCTGTTCAGAATGTATTTAAGGTATTCGGAGCAAAAGGGATTTAAAACGGAAATTGTTGACTATCAGCCCGGAGATGAGGCAGGCATAAAAAGCGTAACCTTTACAGCCGGAGGAGAATATGCTTACGGCTTTTTAAAAACAGAGACCGGTGTTCACCGGCTTGTAAGGATTTCTCCTTTCAACGCAGGAGGAAAGCGACACACTTCTTTTGCATCCGTCTTTGTTTATCCCGAACTGGATAGTGAAATCGTCATAGAAATCGAGGAAAAGGATATACGCATCGACGTTTTCAGGGCCAGCGGCGCAGGCGGGCAGCATGTCAACAAAACCAGCAGTGCCGTAAGAATTACTCACCTTCCCACAGGTATTGTTGTTCAATGCCAGCAGGAAAAATCACAGCATCGAAACAAAGATATGGCAATGAAAGTCCTGAAATCGCGCCTGCACCAGCGGGAAAAACAAATACAGGATGAAAAAATGCAGCATATCCATGACGGCAAAGATGAAATTGCATGGGGAAGCCAGATCCGTTCATACATACTTCATCCATACCAGTTGGTTAAAGATCACCGGATCGATCTGGATATTGGAAATGTTAATGCCGTACTCGATGGGCATATCGACCCGTTTATCGAAGGTGCCCTTTTGGGCAAACCTTAACAAAGGTAACCCGTTTGGATGAAATGAACCAAAAAACCCTAATCCCGGAGTGCGAAAGTTGTACTTTCGCCTAACCGGCTGCAAGCCGGTCTCCATGAAAAACAAATATGCCTGGGTTGTGAGCACGAGCACTTAGTACGTTCACGTGCACGTGAAAGAGTTGTTGAGCGAGTTCAAAATTATCCTGTATGCGAATAAAAAGATTAGCAGTGCAGATTATGTTGTTTTTTTTAACACAGAGACCACAGTCACAGAGGACCACAGAGAAACAAACAATCCTGGAAGCCTTGAGTGAACGTTAGGGGACAGAACATGGGTACGTGAAAAAAATGCAAAAGCACAGCTTTTGCACTCCTTTAACAAACCACCCCCAAAATACCGAAGGCCGCAAAAACAGATTAAGGTGTGTGGCAAGAAATAATCCGGGGGCATTATTTCTTGCCACATCCCTTACACTCAATCCGGATAAATAATGGATTGTCTGAAAATTATAGAAAAAATTTATGCTGCCAATACGTCAGCTTTAGCAATTATAGTCAATCATGGAACTTGTGTGGCCCAAAAAGCTTTGTCCATTGCGGATCGCCTGGAACATTTAAACCCGGACCGGAATTTCATTTATGAGTCCGCCATGCTCCATGACATAGGATTATTGCATACACATGCACCCGCTTTGGGAATTTCCGGAAAGCATCCATATATTCTCCACGGCATTTTAGGCCGGTTCATGCTGGAAAATTTAAAATTGTACCGACACGCCATGGTATGTGAGAGACATATCGGTGTAGGACTTACCATTGAAGACATTAAAGAGCAAAAACTTCCACTCCCAATTCGGGATATGGTTCCCACATATCTCGAAGAAAAGATTGTCTGCTATGCCGACAAGTTTTTTTCAAAGTCACCATCCAATACCAGGGAAAAAACGCCTCAGGAGATTCTGGAAAATCTGGCCTGTTATGGTCAGAATAAAGTGAGCAAGTTTTTAAGGTGGATGAGTCAATTTGGACCATAGGCCATATGTTGGCATTGTTATAAAAGGGTATTTATCTCTGATTGAAGTTTGACCGCATCGTTTGAAAAAATCCAGTCCACCCCCCGATTCACCTCCCGAAACAGACAATTGGCAGAGTCCACAAAACCGGTACCTATTTTTTGCTTTTTTTGATGATGCCGTAAAATCGTCGTATGATCCACGAGCAGATAATGCCCGTTGACACCCCCGTATCCGCTGTTCAATGCCAGACGGCTGTAGGCCCCAATGTTTTTGGTGGCGATGGGTAAGCATGCTTTCGGTTTAACAAAGCTGATCAAGTCGAACATTTCCGGATCCAGAGAAAGCAGATGGAAATCCTTTCTCGGTTGCAATTTCTTGAAAATATCTTTTAATACTCTATTTTGATAATCTATATCCGAATAATTTTCTTTTTTAATTTCAACCATCAGGTGCAAATCTTTTCCAAATCGATTCACGGCTTCTTCCAAAGTGGGTATTATCGGAAAACGGCCTTTGATTTCCGAAAGCGTTTTTTCTGATATTTTGACCGGTTCACCAAATAAACGATCCAAAGTTTTATCGTGAAATACCAGAGGTACCAGATCTTTGGTCCATCTAAGATCGAATTCTACACCCCATATTCCAAAACGCTTTACAACCTCAAAAGCCTCCAGGGTATTTTCCAGGACTACGCTGTTATCATACACCCCTCTGTGTGAAATAATTTTACACTGTTTTAACTTGTATTTCGGGGGCATCGGCCATGGCCATTTTTCAAACACCAGATCTACAAAACGGATAGTAAAATGCTCCAGAGGCCATGGACAGGATGTCAGCGATGTTGATTTGTTCGGGTATTTAATTTTCATCTAATTTCATCTTAATTTGATTGTAACCTGTTTGCGTAAAATCCAATATTCTGTAAGTGTGGATTTATCCGTATCTAAGGTGACTTTAACGCAAATGACGTCAGATATCAATATATACCCGATTCACCAGGATGCAGAATGTGATCATGGCCTCAATTGTTTTCAATTGATTTGCCGGAAGGCAAAGTTTATATAAGCGGAAGCTGAATTAAAAACAGGAGTGTTTTTTCACAAAACAATGATACCAACACAGAAACCTGATATAATTGTGAGGATTTTGATTTGCTCCACATCTTTGTAGATGCTGATGCGTGCCCGTTCAAACAGGAGGTTTACCGTGTCGCAAATCGGTATCACCTGGAGGTCACATTGGTGGCTAATTCCTGGATGCGGGTACCGAAGGAACGATGGATTGGACTCCAGGTTGTAAAAAACGGGTTCGACGCAGCCGATGACTGGATTGCCGATAACGTTCAACCCGACGACATCGTGATCACCGCTGACATTCCGCTTGCCAGCCGCTGTTTAAAAAAAGGCGCGCGGGTCATTGGTCCAAGCGGCAAGCCGTTCACGGATGACAATATCGGTATTGCAATGGCAAGCAGGAATCTGCTGTCCGAGCTTCGCAGTGCAGGAGAAATAACAGGGGGGCCTGCACCTCTAAAAAAGCGGAACCGGTCGTACTTTCTTCAACAGCTCGACAACGTGATTCAATCCATCCGGCGGAAGCATTCACTCCATTCCGAATAGCCGATTTTCGTAGCTTCTCAAAAAGTTCGGGTAGTTGCTTTAAATTGGTTTTAACCTGGATTCTGGCCTTCCCCGGAATGACGTTTAAAATCAGGAGGATACCAGTAAAAATCGAAATTTCGATTATTCTCTATCAGCTCATTAAGGTGATCAGACAATCGTCGCAACGAGTACACCATTGCTGCCGATTAAGGCGGAAAGCAGTCAGGAGGTTAAGCCGCAGACGTTCAAATATGCCTAAAGTACCCAGTGAGACCCGTGCTGCTTTCAGGAATTCCGAGTCGTCTTCTTCCGTAATTTCTATTGTCTTTCCTTGACCGTTTATCAACCGATCGGTATATCTTGCTTATCGCTTTTTGGAGATATGTTGAGATGATGCTCCCATTACCTCAAAGTCGGGCACATTTCTTCCTTCGGCTTGTGCCAGATAGATAACGCTGTTAATCAGGCCTAAATGGGTGAAAGCCTGGGGGAAATTGCCGAGATGTTCATGGGTCTCCGGGTCGAATTGCTCTGCAAAAAGCCCAAGATGATTTCCGCAGCCACAGATACTGGCAAATATTTCGTTGGCCTCTTCCACCCGGCCTGAAAGAGCCAGCGCATCGACCAGCCAGAAGGAACAAAGACCAAAAGCCCCTTCTTTGCCCGGCAAACCATCATCTGCCAGGTACCGATACACGAGTCCGTTTTTTTGTAACTGCTTCATGGTCTGATTGATAGTGTTTTGTATTCGGGGGTCATCTGCCGGAAGAAATTCCAGCAGAGGGATCCGCAGATTGGCTGCGTCCAGTTCTAAAGAATCGTAAGAAAAAGTGAAAGCGCCTGCCTTTTCGCTGTAACCATGTTTAAGTACCTGTTTATGAATAACATCAGCAACTTTTCTCCATTTCACAGCATCACCGGACAACCCCTGGCTATCGGCAAGACGAACAGCCCGGTCAAGCGCCACCCAAGCCATAACCTTTGAATAAGTGAAGTGCCGGGGCTCTCCGCGTACTTCCCAAATTCCATAATCAGGGCGCTCCCACACCCTTGTCACATGATCGGCCACATGGCGAATCATTTTCATAATCTCGGCACTCAGGTTTACCCCGCGGCGCAGCAGTTCATAACCCGTGCTGATAATCTCACCAAAAGTCTCAAGCTGAAACTGCTTGGCTGCTTCATTGCCTATCCGGACCGGCGCTGATCCCCGATACCCCTCCAGATGGGGAAGTTCGAATTCATCCAGATCCGTCTCTCCCTTTAGCCCGTACATAAGGGACGTGGCAAGAAATAATGCCCCCATCTTGCTTGTCTTTTGGCCCGTATTCTGCGTTGCATTGAGGGGCACAGACAATGAGTATGCACCCCTCAA
>SL_3KL_010_SEDDRAFT_10000771_pt1 | contig 27736 bp, 30 predicted proteins | sample SodLakKL_010_SED_2_FD_10381 | JGI IMG/M metagenome (IMG submission 10381)
CATAAGAAGTGTAACGAAGAAAAAGGCGATAAAATTGATAGTTAATAAGTACAAAAAATTTAGTACGTTAGCTGCCATATTTCCAGATGTAAGCTATAATCCTAATTTTTATAGTAAATATCTGGAAATTGTAAGGCCCGCCCAAATACAGATAATGGAGTTACCAATAGGTGGGGCTGCTACTTTTACACATGAGTTTCATCATTCCGAAAATATTAATATGGTTGGCGGCGTTGGATTTTTAGAGGAGGTAATTACTGACGGAGTAGTTTTTACAGATGAGGGGGAGGTAATTGCTGAGGGAGCAGTTATACTATGATAGAAGAGAGAGGATTTGTATATGGCACAACTTCGCAAAATGATCCCGGCAATGTAGCTCCACAGCAATCTGGTTATTCTGACTATATATCAGAAGATGTCGATTTAGCTTCCGGAGAGTTTAAACTTCCGCTTGATACCCCATCTCCAGGAACCACCTACTATTTTAGAGCTTTTGCCAAATTCTTTGGTCAATATAAGTATGGTCAGGAAAATTCTTTTACTACCCCTGTTCTTGATATACCGATCAATGGGTATTGTATTGATGGCGGAGATGTAAAGGTAGTGTTCACAACCAACGTGCCTGCGTACGGAAGAGTGAGGTATTGGGATGTAGTGAGCCCTGACATCGTGTTTGAAACTCCAGAGGGACCTTTGACACGATACCATATGTTACAACTACCTGGCGCTACTATAGATAATATTTACGAATATGAGGTAATAGCTCGTGATGTTAATAACACAGAATATGTGCAGGAAGGTTGCTCCGATATCATTGTGGTTGCAATAATCAGCAAAGTGTTGTTGTTTACACGTCAGCGATTTTTTCAGCCATTTTCATATGCTGAGCAAAGTGCAATAATCCACGAGTTTGAAACCAGCATTTTACAAGAACCTCGGGAAGAGGAAGATTCTGATAATTTTGGGGTCACAATAGACGATGAGTCCGTCATCATTAACGATGAAGCTCCAGTTGCACATGAATTTGAAATAGATTTTGATTACAATATAACGCCATAAGGAAAGTGTTTACCATGAGACAAATTATAAAAACAATCGATTTAAGCAAAAAGAACCCCGAACTTTATCTTGATGTAGTGGATAAAAAGACCGGCATCACACTGTTGTCAAAAAAGAGCGATTCTTATGTACAGGGTTTCATAATAGGGTTGTGGGCCCAAATGACTGGTGTGGGGACTGCTGCGGAAGGTCCATTTGTATCACGTCACGGTACTCTCGACTACAACGTGTCGAGCGTTACAATCGAGGACCCACCAATTGTTGGTATAGACTTAAACCAAACAGGTCTTACGGCTTTTAGGATAGAGGGGGTGCAGGGGGCTACTGAGTTAAATGGTTGGTGGGATAACATTGAATACGTAGCAGCAGGCAGCTCTACCAATAATCGGCGCTATCGACTTTTGGGTGCTCCTGAACCTACGGTGGCATGGGTACCGGATACCGGAAGAATAGTTCCCTATAAACCCGATACCGAAACCGCTGCACTTACTCAAAGAGGAGCGGCATGGTTTAGAATCCCTAACGTTAGGGTCGGGGTAGACGATACCCCAGTGGCAGTAAATGACTATGCACTTAGAGGTGAGGTGCCAGCAGGAATCTTGACGGGCGGTAGCGTGACGGTTTCGACCCCTGCGATTGGAGCCAATACGTCCGAAATAACGATAACGAGGGACTTTGTTAACAACTCTGGGGAGACTTGGGACCTTAAGGAAGTGGGTCTTTTTCTAGGGGCTGGAAGTGGTACGGGCGCGCTTGAAAACATGTTGATGGCAAGAGACATCATTAATATTTCGTTGCCGAATGGCGCGACCCTTACATTTAATTATCGACTTAGAACATCGGCTGCATCTAACGGCGGCATATTGGTACAATTCAATGAGTTACTCTATCGACGGCTTGCGCTTTCGTTAAGAACTGTACAGGATATCGATAACGTTAATAGAACCCACGGCGGGTCTGCGATAGATTTTATGTGCGGCGTAGCCGGTGGCTTTGCGCGACCTGCAGTAGCTGTTACATTTTTACCACAACAACTTATTGGCCCCCAGCTAGGTGTAGGAACTGATGATGTTACACAAGGAGACTTTGCACTTTACGACAGAATAGAGCACGGTTACGGTGGGGGAGAGCTGGTAATGCATGGGCCTATGGTTGAAAACTTTACCATCAATGCGCCTGGAGAGGCATATTTTGACGTGTCCCGCATATTCGAGAATAAAAGTGGGGGCAACATAACGGTAAATGAATCCGGGCTATATATACCGACGGACTTTAATACTTCGTCAACCACTCATGCAATAAGTAGTGCGGTTGATACTAGAGCTGCCTTCTGTATCTTTAGGGACAGGGTTAGTCCTGCCGTCACGATAAACAACGGTGATGCGATTAAGTTTATATACAGAACTAGAGCCGCTGTATAATAAGTAGTATATCTTATAATGGTTATTATAAATAATGTTAATAAATGATTTTAAGAAATATAATACAGCTATATTTTCTACACCTGAGTTGCCCTATAACGAGGATTTTTATCAAAAATATGTTAAGTCGATCAGGCCTGCGCAAGTTCAGATAGGTGCAGCCTCCCCAATTCCCACGCTTATAGCTCCGGAAAATTTGGCAGAGAATGTGTTTTTAATACCTGAATTTCAATGGAGCCACGTAGATGATTTTGAGTTTTATATATTAGAGATCGCAACTGACGAAGAGTTTGAAGATATAGTATTTACTAGCGATGAGTTATTGACCAATTCCTATACGTTGGAATTTAGTTTGGGCGCTATGCAAACATATTATTGGAGGGTTAGAACCGCTGTATCCGGATTCTCCTCCCCATTTAGATTTGTAACAGCGTTAATATTGATGGTTAATAATAATTTTACTGTTAAAACAGAGGAAACATTGCAGATTGAAGATTATAAAGAAGATCTAGAGCTAGCACACGAATCCGAAGGAACTGGGTTTTCAACAGAAAACATTGATGAAGAATTACAAACGGAATCAGAAGCACATAGCTTTGATCGAGAAGATGCCGAAGAAGAAATAACAATAGAAAGTGAGATATTTGATGACGGCGCACCATAATTTAACAATACCAATTAATTTAAATACAGTGGAGTTGGCCATATTTCGAGGACAAAATTTAATATTAAATGCCAGAGCGCATTCCTATGTGGGTAATTATTTAACATGGTTATACAATACATTGTCCAACTCTACCCTTACTATACCGTCTATGACTGGTACTAATTTATTTAGTCAAAACAGTCCGGCACATTTGCATTTGACTGGCAGTACTTTAACAAATAGACGAGGACTACATTTGGGAAGTGGGAATGATCCACATAGTATAGAGGCTTTTGATTTATCTGCTCGATTTGAAGCTGATATGTTATACAATGCCCTTGCAATAGATACACCGACGATTGACACTTCAAATAATTACTTTGATATATATCGCACTATTACAGCTAACGCGCCGATAACCGTAAGAGAAATTGGCCTATTTAGTTCAAGTTCAGGTCTAGCGGTACCTTGGGCTAATGTCTTAGATGTTTTACCTATTGAGGTACCCCTTGATACAGATGAAGCAAATGTATTTAGATATAGATTAAAATTCAATGAATGGACTGGAATAAAAGCGGAAGTTATGAGAGCAATTAGGGCAACATTAACAAGTGTAACGGTTCCAGACACAAGCAATACTAGTAGATCTTTTCGAACTAACAGTACGGTTGATCTTCTTTTTGCAAATGCCCCTTTAAATATGGATGAGTATGGATTAATAATTGGGTCAAGTGATCAAGCTTTTGATCGTAATGACTACAATTTAATTTCCCCGTATGATAACAATGAGTTTAAGCACATAAATATGTTGATTGCCGAACCTAGTATAGATAATGTAGCAAATACTGGGCAAATTAAAATGTCCAGGATGTTTTTAAACACCTCAGGAAGTGCTCAGACAATTAGGGAAATTGGTTTAGCTATCAGTCATACACAAAATCATTGGAGATTTTTATTTATGCGTAGAGTTTTAGATACTCCGGTCACCGTTCAAGTTGGGGAAGTATTTGGGTTAACTTTATTATTAGGAATTGAAACATAATGCAGGATGTTGGAACTCGACTAAATATTAAAGTTTTTGATAAAAATAAAAAACTAGTAAATCGCTTTGAAAAACAAAGTGATAGTTTTGTTATAGGGTTTGTCAGAGCCTTTTATTTTGCATTGATGTATGATACTAGTATAACTACTGGAGAAAGGTTTCCTTGGAGATATCGGAGTTTAGCTCCTGATGGTGATGCTAGTTACGGGGTTGTAGTTGGGAATGGATCACAAAATATGTTATTAACGGATACCAGCTTAGATAATCAATTGCTTACAGATAACTTAACATATTCATCGGTAGGTATAGACTTTCCGGTTGTCATAGGAAATTCTGCGGATATAGTTCATTGGAGAGCATTTTCGAATATTTCTGGGGAGGATTTATATATAACGGAGGCGGGCATCATAAGGGATGCTCATGGATCTACAGCAACTATACGTAGATTAATTGTTAAAGACACGTTTGCCCCTATTTTACTGCAAGAAGAGCATCAGCTATTAGTAGAGTATATTTTAACGTTTAGAGTACACGTATGAAAGTAAATATAAATCTTAAGTTAATCGACGAAGAAAAAAATATTTTAGAAACTAGGGCTGTCCCGTTCAACTCTTTCTTGTTCAAAGCAGCACACTTATATTATATAGCTGCGAGACTTATTTCTAGTACAACAAATAACCAGATAATGAATACACAAGGAAATCTTCAGACTATTGACAATTCGGGAAACTACTTTTGCGGATTAAGTCTAATGCCCTTTGATGACGGTATTGGCGAAGATCGGTGGGGAATTGTAGTTGGAAAAGGGACTACTCCTGTAGATATGCACGATTATAAACTCGATGATCAAATATTTGATGGCAATGATCCGGGGGAATTGTTACATAGTGGATATCAATTTAAATTGGAGGATGATTACGAGGAGAACGACATTAAATGTATAGCTGAGCGGTCTTTTACAAATGAATCTGGCGATGATGTTATAATTACAGAAATTGCGTTATACGCTGTTACACAATATAATGAAAACTGGGGTTCTGGAGCACATAATAGAACCATATGTGTGGCTAGAGACGTTTTAGATCAATCTATAATTATACCTCATGACAAAACTTTGGAAGTAATATATACTATAGAATTACCTTTATGATAACAGTAAACGACTATAAAAAATTCTACACGAGCGTTATTCGATTAGGCAATATAGAAAGTCTAGCACATAACCCTGGTTACTACAATCAGACTAAGGAGAAAATACGTCCAGCACAATATCAGTTTTATGTAGAGAAAATGCCTGAAGGCGAGCATATAGCAGTTATGTTTACGGATACTAGTGACTATAATGATTCTTTAAATCACTGGCCTGGCAAGGTATATTTTTATGGAACATGGATGGAAGATCCGGTCTTGGTAGACGATGAGCGATATAATGATTGGCAGGCCTGGGGGAGTGTTATGTATAATCCAAAAAATCTTATATATTTAGGCAACGGTGAATTTTGGATGTCATACGCCGGAATGAATGAAGAACTTGAATTAGCACCGTTTACAGCAAAAAGTACTGATTGGGGAGTTACTTGGGATGTGATACAATTGGCAGATTGGTCAGGTGATTCATCTATAGAGCAAATGAGGATAGGTGGACACCCAGAATCAGATTTAATACATTTTGTATTTGAGGATTGGCGTGTATATGACCCAGATGAGCCTAATGATGAACGTGGGTTAATCCGTCATATCACTTATAATAAAAGTACCGAACAAGTAAACGTATCTGATAAGCTGATACATCCAGGAAGAGTTGGTGCACCTAATACTGGAACACTTTCTACAAATGCAGGAGATGCCCAAATTTATGTGGACAATAGTGGTGTTGCTCATATATTTTGGAGTGAATCTTTAGATCCATGGGCAAAGCAAGATCCACTAGACGTACGTAATATAAATGAAATTTGGTATACTACCAATACTAATGGATCTTGGGGGAGTATTACAAAAATAAGCAATACAAACCCCGAAGAAGCATATGAAGGGGGACCTCAATATAGGTTACATCGCTGGAGTTCACGTATTCATCGAGATGATTCGGGCGATTTCCATGTAATAAGCGAGACTTCATTGTTTGGAACCAATTCTAGATTTGCGATATGGTATGCTAAACAGGTAAACGGCGTGTGGCAAGAAGAAGTTAATGTTTATCCGGGACAAGCTCCATACTATACTGAGGACAGCGGGATAGTTAATGCCCGATTTAATTTCAAACCAAACGGTAATCCTATTATCATGACTAGCCAATATCCACCTGAAGGAGCCGATGTAATAGTATATACAGAATTTGAAAATGAAGGCTGGTCCGAATTAAAGAAAGCATTTTTACAACCATATGAGAACACAGAGACCGATTCTGATGCATGGATCGAGGAAGGCTCATATGAACTATTATTGATAAATGGTAAATTACAGTTTCCGCATGCCCATGTATCGGGAAGTCACGTAGACTATGATCTAATTGCTAATTCCATAAAAAATGCAGAGTGGTCAAGTCCCGAAATTTTAACTGAGTGGCCAGAGAGAACACGTGTTCCTCCTGCAATTGTTTGGTTTGCCGGGGCGTCATATGTAGCTGTAAGGGATTATGGGTAAGCATGGTAGGTTCATAATAAGAGGAGCTGGAGATACAGCAAATAGGAGTAGTATCTATGTGAATCTTGTAACTTTCAATATCAATCGGCGATATTGGTGACATATCCAACCAAGGTAAGGTTGGAATTGGTGGAATTAACCCTGATAAAAATGTAGACTATGAAGTAATTAAAATAGAGACTTTATAATTCATAATGAAACTAATAGAAAAAATAGCCAAGGAGTTCGCACCAGGAATTCCAATAGATAAGCGTAAGACTGAGGTACATAAAGCTATCAAGCCTCAGAAGTGGGATCTATCTATTCAGGAACATAAAGCTGAACGGGCAGGCCCACATTATGATCTTCGGCTCGTTAAGCCGGGGACTGGTATTGCTTGGTCTTGGGCTGTTCGTAATTTACCACGAAATCCGGGAGATAAGGCTTTAGCTGTTAGGCAGCCGGACCATACTGCAGCATATGCAACCTGGGAGGGGAATATTTCGTCTGGGTATGGCAAGGGCAAAGTTAGTCTTTTTCAGCATGATAAAATTGAGGTAACTAAATCAGATGGACGACATATTACGTTTAATGTTTATAAATCTGATGGGCAAACGGAACGCTATGCGCTAATACCGACTGGTGGCGACAATTGGTTATTTTATAATATTACACCTACACGTAAAAATAGATCTGAATTACCTTCAAGTAAAAAGTCTTATAAATCGGTAGATGTATCCAAGATTAACCTAAAAAACGAGGATCAACTGCTGTCGCCAAAGATCGACGGAGCAGCTAATGTATTTGTGTTGCGAAAAGATAAGCCGGTTGAAACATTTTCGTATAGGCCATCAAAGAAACGTACTGAGCTTATTGACCATACATTTCGGCTACCTACGCACAAAGATGTAGTTCCTAAAGAGTACGGAAATAAACCTACAGTTCTAATGGGTGAGGTGTTTGCCCGAGACAAAAAAACAAAACGAGTGTTGCCTAGTACAGAGATATCATCTAGATTGTTATCCAATGTGTGGAAATCAAGAGATTTACAAAGACAGGCTCCGTTAGATAACATTGTTTATGACATATTAAAGTATAAAGGTAAAGACGTATCTAAATTACCTTATGAAGAAAAAATAAAATTAATTAATAAGATAACTAAAGATGTGCCTAGCCTAAAACCTTTACCCGTATATTCAGGTTATGACGAAAAGAAGCGGCTACTTGAATCAATAGAAAAAGGGCGTAATCCCTTAACGCGCGAAGGCGTAGTGCTGTTTAATAAAAAATCACCGGATCCAGTTAAAGCAAAGCTTCGCGAGGATTACGATGTATATGTGAAAGATATTTTTCCAGGTGAAGGAAAATATCAAGGAAAAGCCGCAGGTGGGTTTACTTATAGCTATACGCCTGAGGGGGCAGAGGTAGGTAGAGTGGGTGGAGGGTTATCAGATCGACAAAGAAGAGATTTATGGAGAAATCCTCATAAATACTTGGGATCACTAGCGAGAGTATTTGCACAAGAGAAATTACCTAGCGGGAGATTGAGAATGCCGATATTTAAGGATTGGAGAGAAGCAGAAAAGTTTCCTAAGACTGCGGAGTATTCACCCAAACGTCTATACGCTCAGAAGCTTAGCCGTATAGATGATGACGGTGTTAGCACTAAAACAACATGGATAGCGGAACCTACTAAAAAAGGTTTTGAAAAAGCACAGAAACATCTACTAGAACATAAATATAAACCGGACACAGGAGTATTTGAAATGGGACAATTAAAAAAATTAGGATTTGTTAAAAAAGGCATATGACACCTATGATGAATTAGTAAATTTAATTAAAAGTGAGAAATAATATGGAAACAGACAGCGTAAAAAATAAAGTAATTTCTTGCGAACTAGCTGGGATAAAATATTTAAAGACCAGCAAGCAATATCGCCTGGAATTGGATATTAAGGACATAGATAAGCACAAAGTAAAGGACCTAATTGAGCAAGTGGGCGAGGATTTTATGATCGCCTTTATACATAACAAAGACCTTGACACTGAGGCTTAAATTTATTATAATTAATATGATTAGACTAATATTCGAGGAAATTCCCAACTTTCTTCCTGGGCAAACTATGGAAGAAGAGGTACAAAGACACGTAATGGAGCGAGCAAGCCAGGATTTGGAAGAAGATTTGGATCGTAGGCAGGGAATAGATTTCTCGGATTTACTGTACGACCAAATTGAATGGGATGATCTATGGAATTCGGTATAGATTTAAAGAGAGTATTCTTGTCTTTCGCGCAGGCGTTGTTTCGTGACACCCAAACGGGTTATCGTTGGCAAGCAAATCCGCTACAGACTCAGATACTAATTACTGATCAGTATGCAGTTAATCCGGAAGCAGTTCCGGAAAAGCTACCCGCAGTGATCTTCCGAAGAGGGGGTATTGCGTGGGGAAATATATCCATAGATCAAAGAATGTCAATGAATATTATTACAGGAAACATTCTGCGATCCGATTTGGTACGTGCGATGGGTACGTATATATGTTTAGCAGCTGAAGGTTATGAAGCTGAAAAAGTAGCCAATATATTAGCTACTAACCTAATGGCACGTAAGGACGAATTCCGTAAAGGAGGCATTCACAAAGTCGTATCATTAGGTATAGGTGAGGAAAGAATGGTGCGTGGAGATGCAAGTCCTCGTGCATTTGAAGTGTCTGTAAATGTTGGATTTACAGCGCAACAGTCTATATTTACTCAAAACGTATTTGATACTGCTGAGGTGGAGGTTGCGGTTGATGGTGCTCCTCAAGAATTAAATTATGACTACGTCATTCATAGAAATGATGAAACAGGAACTAGCGATATAGTTTTTTTAATAGATGATAACGGCAGGTCCGCTCCAGCTGATGGTGCTGAAATTGTTGTTACATATATAGACAATATAACACTAGAGGAAGTTACGGATACATTTACTGGTGATGGAGAAACTATAAGATTCTCATTATCACGTGCAGTGTATGGATACTATCCGTTGTTTATGCGCAAGAAGGTGGATGTTAAAGTAAAAGAAGACGAACCAGAGGAAGGCAGTTAAGTGATAAAGCAAGCAGAGATAGACAAACTAGTTTATAAATATGCGATGATTAAGCATGGATCTCCTCTGTCCTTTATAGCTTCTAGAGCCCTTCCAGCAATTGGTAGGTTCGGAGCTAGACTAGCAGGTCGAGGGGGAACAACCGAAGCTGCTAGAAACGTACAAAATCTAGGACGTATATTACAACGAACAGCAACCGCTCCCGGCGCTACTATGGGAACTGTTGCTCGCGGAGCAATGACTGGGATATCTAGATGGGCAGGACCTCAAGCAACTTTAGTTCAGGCAGGAGGAGCTAGAACGTTTGGTCACAGGACTCTTGCGAGTGGATTTGGTTCGCAGCGGCCCGCACTTGGGTTTAGTAGAACACAGCCGATAGCATTTAGACCTGGTGAACACGGCGGTCTAAGGAATATAGGTCTTTCTGCACAGCGGGGCATGGGCAACGTTGCTAAAAACATTCAGTTCATAGCTCAGGGAAGACATGGGGCACGCGGTAGAACCGTGTTATCAAGAATACCTGAATTTGCTCGACGTGAGTGGGATGCAACTAGGTACTTTACTAGAGCAGTTGAGGGTGGACACGTTTTACAAGAAGGATCCGCTATTGGTAGGGTTGGTAGATTAGCAACTACCGGAGCCGGAATTGGCGCTATCACCGCTGCTACTACTGGAGGTGGTCCCGGAGAAAGATTATCTGAGGGAGCGATAAGCGGTGCTCTATGGGGACCATTAAGGCCCTTTGGATTACCGGTAGACATTGGAAGAGGGATTAGAAGATCTCGAAAAGGACAACAAATGAAAGATCCGTTAAAACAAACATTTGAATCAATGCCACATGGCGAACAGTTACGGATGTAAAAATAAATTTATTATTAAAGGAGATTAAAAATGTCATATGTAAGACCAGGTGTAGAAGTAACACAAGCTCAGAGAACATTTTCACCGACATTGATACAGCCCGACTTACAAGCGGTTGTAATTGGTCCAGCTTATAAAGTAGTGAATCTAGGCGATCACACCTATGATGAAAAATATATCGGAGAGTCGTTACCAGTCGAAATACAAGGATTAGGTGACGGACTAGAGTTAGATCCGGATTCAGTGTATATTCGATTAAGTCGTGGTACTCGATTTATTACAGGATGGGTAAACGATCCCGATCCTATATTCACGCTAGTTGGAAATGAAATAACTATTAATGCTGACTTAGAAGATGGTGAAGAAGATGAATTCGGACCATTTGCAGAACCAGAAGGATCTGGTGGAGTACCGGCAGCACGCGAGGCCAGAATCGAGATTGGTTATAGAGCATTAAAAACTGAAATATCAGATTTCATGACACTTGAAAGTGTAAATGAAATTCAAGATAGAGTAGGAGAAATTACGTCGTTGAATCCTCTTGGACTTGGGGCATACATTGCATTACTTAACGCGAACACAGCAGTTAACGTAGCAACATTAAAAACATCGAACGTTAATGACAGTGCAGCGCATGCATCAGCAAGAGATGTAATGGAAACCAGAGAAGTTTATGCTATGGCACCACTAACAGGATTAGGATCTATATTGCTAGATTATGATGCTTACGCGGTAGCCATGTCACATCCATTGCAAAAAAGAGAAAGAATTAATTTAGGAACACCGTGGGTTAGCTTCGTCGATGCTGACGGAGTACCTGCGACCGATATAAGTCAGATCAGTCGTCCACAAACGGCCTTACAGTTGAAACAAACTGCTGAAGATATTGGGCAAAAACGTGCCTTTAGATTATTCCCGGATTACGGATATCTAAGAGAAGTTAGACACGTTGCAACATTATCACCTGACTTTATGGAAAACATTTTTGGATCACACCTAGGAACCTTGAAAGCAAGATTAACTTCGCGCATTACCCTAGATGGTGAAATTTTTTATAGCGGTACAGAAATTACGGAAGAGATATATGAGCTAATGAAGGCTAGTGGAACACAAATGTTTGATGTGCTGGTTCCAATACCAGGATACTTTTTCTCAGCAGTAGTTGCTGGACAAGTAGCTGGTCTGGATCCAGAACAAGGGCATACAAATATGCCTACAGTTGGTGTGGAGCAAGTTAGATTTTCTTCGGACTTCTTCACTGAAAGCCAGCTAAACACAATAGCAAGTGGCGGTAATTATATCTTATGGCAAACGTCACCAACAGCACCAATTTCTTCTAGACACCAGTTATCAACAGATATGTCATCGATTGAAACAAGAGAGTTAAACATAACTAAATCGGTGGACTTTGTTGCTAAGTTTATTAGAAACACGCTGTCTCCGTTAATTGGTAGACACACTATTACTCCGAGGTTTATGGAGTTGTTAGCGTTTACTCTTAATGCGTTAGGAGCAAACCTAAAAAGAACTGGAAGAATAAACGATTTCGTATTGGAGTCGTTGGTACAGGATGCAGAGCAGCCGGATACAGTGCTGGTTTCGTTCAGAATATTACCTAGATATCCTGTAAATTATATTAAAGTAGATCTTATATTTTAAAGGAGAAATTATAAATGGCAAATAAATATTTAAGTATAGATGAGTGGGAATTTAATAAGCAACACGTACAGCCCGCTAATATGAAGCTAGATGATGGGATAACATCAGGTAATTTTATATCGTCTGAATCTATTGTGTTGGCGGCTGGACCCGCATCGGTTGGAGGTCCAACTTTCGATCCTACAGAGTTAATACCTATTGGGGTAACCGATGGTATTCAAATTGCGCAGAATAAGAATATGTTGCAGCTGTGGGAAGTTGGTTCCAGATTTCCATACTTTATGCCCGGACGTAACTTTATACAAGGTTCTATGGGACGTGTAGTTTTCAATGGAGATAGCTTACTTGCGGCTTTAACACGTCGTAATGCTGTGGACGGAAACGATCCACAATTTGAAGACAATCCTCCTGGAGGACCATTAGTTGATCCTACTCATCAAGAAGGCAACTTTTATCTAAACTTAGCTTCAGATTATTTCAATCACTCTTTTGGATTAGCAGCATTCTTTAGAGATTCAGAAGGTGATTGGGTAGCTGGATTTTATCTGGAAAACTGTTTTATCCAAAACCATGCTATGTCACTAAGTGCGCAGCAAACAGTGGTAATGGAAAACGTTACAATTCGGATATCAAATATCTGGCCCCTGTCTATAGAAGGACTAATTAGCTAATTTTGGTAGGCTAAAAAAAATCAAGGGGGCTTAACTGCTAAGCCCCTTTGATATTATTGTGTATAAAGACTTCCAATCATTCACTGAAAAGTGATACAGCGCGCCTGTCAAATCGATTGGATTAAAGAGAATTGTTAAGCATCTCTTTGGTCCCAACTCAAACGCCTCTTGGATATACAGAGGATGATCATCCACAAAAAAGTTTGCATTAATTTCGTGTAATATTTTATACTTTTTGTTACCGTTGGTAGAAAATATAACAGGTATATCTTCGTGCCTCATTAAGCGCAAACGATCCTTAGTGTCCCCTTCAGCTTCTTTAGGTCTACTAGTAATACAGCAAATATTCGCATGTTGTTTTAGTATATGTATGTAAGAGTTTGCTGAATCTATAAGAGGTAAGTTAAAGAACCTGCCCTCTTCAGTAAATTTATTTAGATAGTACTCTTTCTTCTCTTCGCTAAACATATTAGACTTAGCAAAGCTATGTACTTTTAAATCCTCTCTTTTATGATTTGTCCCTTCGTGCTCATTTACATAAGCCAAAAATGGATCAATGAAATTAAACACAACTTCATCTAAGTCAAGCGCAATAGTTTGCATAATTCCTTTGTGACTATATCTAATTCTTGATTATTATCTATGAAAGGATGTTTGTCCAATAACTGGAAGATCAGATCAACCTCTTTTTCGCTGGGGTGTTCCAGGATAGATTCATCTAATTCGCCATATAAGGACTCCAATCTTCTACGCTGTTCTGCAGGAGAAATTTTTATTTTTATTAGACGCCATCCGTTTGCGGAAAAGTTTGTGTATTCATTAACAAAGCGTATATCCTCGATAACCGCTCCAGGAACATCTGATAAATTATTGGCTCGCGCCTCTGCCAGCTTAATCCAAAAAGAGGAATCAATATTATTACGAAACCCATCAGTTCCCAAATATTGTAATCGTTTCCTCGGTTTTGGATGTTCTCTAGGAATGCTTTTAGCTCTATTAAAAATTTGTATTACCATAGCTATCTGCATTCTATCTAGCGGATAATATGGATGGATATGCTTATCATAAATATCTATAAAAGGTACATTATTTTCAATGTCCTTTTCCATCTCTTTTATAGGAGAAGCCAAGCTAAGAACTTCAAATCCATAAGAGTCTTTTAGGTAATTGGCTAGAGTAGTTTTACCTGCTCCAGCCTTTCCCACTAATCCAACTTTTAACATCAATTAATTATTTGGTTATTTTGTCCAATATTTGTCTATGTGTGCATCTACCGATATCGGAACTCTGCTCATATATTTTTGAGTAGCGCTATTCATTGCCTCTATTGTTTTATCTCTAACTTCTTCTGCAATGTCTTTGTGCATTTCAACGACAATTTCGTCGTGTACGGTAATTAATAGTTTTGCGTCATAAGATCTTAATGCACGTAAACAGTTAGATAGCGCCGTTTTCATCATCGTAGCATTTCCACTTTGCATCGGAAAGTTGAACGATTCATTTCTGAGACCCCAAAGCTCGTTTGGAGCATCCATATCTACATGTAACGCCCATCTGCGTCTACCATCAAATGGATTTATCAAGCATTGTTCTTTTTTGGCTTGTTCAAATCGCTCGTCAAAGAATTTTCTATTTAGAGGAAAAGTTTCCCAATAACGTTTTAGAATTTCCTTTGCTGAATTGAAAGATAATCCTGTTTTAGCAGCTAATTTAGTGGGCCCACCACCATAGTTAACTAGAAAGTTTACAGTCTTTGCATAGTCGCGTAATTCTGCATTTTCCCCCGGATCATCAGGGCCTAAAGTTCCAGCTTTTCGTATGGTTTTTCCGAACAGTATTGACGCTACGTGTGCGTGTGCATCCAGACCTTGTTCAAATATTCTTACGTATTCCGGTTCCCCAGATAGCTCTGCGAGTATGCCTAATTCAAATTGACCATAGTCCGCAGTTAGTATGCGATAATCCGGATGCTGTGCTTGAAAGCAATGCCTGTATCGATTATCCCTTGGTATGTTTTGCGCGCTTGGATCGCTTGAAGAGTATCGACCTGTCTCTGCACCCAATTGATTGAATGTAGGATGGATCCTATCTGTGATAGGATGCACATGATCCTGCAAGAACTTCAATCCATACGTACTTATACGTTTGGCATGTTCTCGGTATTCCAATATTGAATCAATTACAGGATGGTCGATTTTCTTTAGCTCGGCTTCAGCAGTAGATTCTATTTCTCTGCCCAAAAGCTTCGATAAGGCTTTCTTTAACTGCACAGGGCTATTATAGTTTATGTTTAGATTATCAAAAAGGTTGGTATCAGAAATAACTTCATTAAAATGCTCATCTAGCTTTTTAACAGCTATTTCTAATTGATCTCTGGCATAACCTTCCAACGACATCCACGCCTGTTGATTAATGTATATACCATTTAATTCCATTTCGGCCGTTGGCGCTATGGCGTAATTTTCAACCTTAGCGGCTTCTGTTAAACCGTCACGTTTTAAAACCTCAGATTGTTTAAAGAATATTGTTTCAAGATGTAATACATCTTCTCCAGAATATTGTATTTGAGATAACGTAAACTCATCTCCGTACGACATTTTTCCGAAGGTTGCTCTAACATCTTTATTAACTTTTGCATCGGTGTATTTTCGTACAAGATCTTCAAGACTAAATCCTGATTTTCGTCGACCATTCATTATTAGCATTTCAGCTAGCATAGTATCATAAATTTTCGGTATCGATACATCGTATACCTTTTTAATAAATTTATAATCGAACTTGGCATTTTGTATAATGAACAGCTTGTCTTCTCGTCTCAGAATTTCTAACAATCTGTTTATTTTGTTTCCCATTCGAGCAACATCAAATACGAAACTATTTCTCCTATTACCCATACTAATCAGTAATAAGTGATTTAGGTATGGGTCAAATCCAGTAGTTTCTGTATCTAAGCTTATAATGCTGGTTTCTTTTAGAAAGTTTATGGCTCTATCCAGAATTAAACTTCTGGATCCATCCACATAAGTTATATGATTCATTATTGTTTTTGGTTAATCTTTTATTGGCTCGAATTTACCGCGCCTGTTAAATCTTCGTAACTCCTTTAAAGCCTTAGTTTTTATTTGTCGAATTCGTTCTCGTGTTAAATCAAGTGCGTCCCCTATTTCTTCCAGAGTATACGGACGTTCATGCTCTATTCCAAAATACATTTTGATAATAATACGTTCTCGATCCTCGAGTTTATTAACTACGTTTCGTATTTCTCCTTGAACCCCCTCGACAATCATAGCTTCATCTGGTGAGGCTACATCCGAATTTTCGATAGAATCTAATACTTCTAGATCATCCGAATCATGCACTTTATCGTGATAACTAAAGCTCGACTGATCCACTACATCAGACAACTCATAATCGGCGGAGTCCAACAATTCCTGTAATGTAGGATCTCGCTGAAGTTTTTGCTGCAAGTTTCTTTCGTTTTTACGTAGCTTGCCGAGTATGTGTATCCGATTTGCGGGCAATCTTACGTGTCTTTTGTAGTCATGCAACATCGCTAGAATGGATTGACGTATCCACCACCCCGCGTATGTAATGAATCTAGTGTTTTTTGTTTCATCGAATTTGGCTATGGCTTTTAAAATACCAATATTACCTTCTGCAACGATGTCTTCAAATGGAACACCTTGACCTTGGTATTGCTTAGCTATTGATAGCACAAATCGTAAATTACTTTTTACTAATAAGTCTTGAGATATCTTGCAACCACCTTTGGCTCGAATGGCCAATTGAGTTTGTTCGTACGGTGATAATACTTTGCATGCCTCAAGCTCTTTTAAATAAGTTTGTAAACTTTTCATATAAATATATTGATTATCATAGATCGGTTTCAGCTCTTTTATCTGTTTCCGACTTTTGTCTTCCAAACCAGAAAATTTTGAAAGGCTTACCTCGTTTTTTGTAAAGAATCGTAACTGCAGTGCCAACGCTGCCTCCTAATCCGTAAAAGATTAAATTTAAAAGAAAATCCGGCCCAACTATCATTGTATAGAACACACCGTATGTAAGCATTGTGAGTATAAATGAAAATACTGCAGCCAACATAGGTTTCTTTTCGTAGATAGCTATATACCACACTGTTACTACTAGGTCAGTTGCTAGCCCTGCTAAAAAATATAATATTAACTCTATCATTTTTTCTTCCGCTCATAGTGGATTATCATTTCTAATCTGCCTAGAACATTTGATGCCGCTCTTAATAGATATGGATGAGAATGTCTATCAGTATATTTTTTTAGCTCATCATATTCATCTAAGAGTTTTTCAGGCCTTCGTAGTCATAAGTCTCCAATGCCCTGGCTTCATAGTCATCTATCTTATCGTATAATTTCTTGCTACTATTGGCCCCGGAAATTACTAGATAAACTAAAAGGCCCAATATTCCAAAAATTATAATAAATACTAAAATATCTCCCATCTAATACTCCTTTAAAAGGGCCCCATAAATGAGGCCCGTGTTTATGAAAATACTTGTACATATTTAGATGGTACGGGCTCGTTTCTAAAATGGTTTAACAGAAATTGCGCGCCAATGGTTGCAATAATTCTATTACCCAACTGAACTATACCCGCTTCTAATTCATAAGCCAATTGACAGCTAGTCGTGTCATTTCCCGCATCCTTGGGCAGTGTATCGACAAGACCTTTTAATGTCTGGTTTTTGTGCTTGCAGTACGCTGCTACCCTTGTACCTTCGGCTCTTAAATCCATCCAAAAATCGATATCATTTTTCATCACGTATTGAAACAACATTTTACGGAAGACGGCGTTATCTACACCGCATATGATGATATCATATCCCTTAAAATCTTTGGGATCTTCTATGTATTTAGGTTCAGAAAAGAATAAGTAACGCTCTGACAAAGAATCTGCTTTGTTCTTCAACACATCACTTATTGTAAAGTTTTGATATAATAGATTTTTCTCCTCTACTAGATCGCCATCATAGATGGTGAATTCAACATCTGCTGGTAATTGGCTGGTCTGTACTAGGTCATACAGATCTCTTACCAACCACGAGTTAATTCCTCCTGCTCCAGCCAACATCACTTGTTTACTCATACTATACTTATATCTATCTCCTCAAAATGATTCCCAATCCATATGTACCCCTTGAGTTCGTTGTCGGGTACACTATATATTAAGTAACTAGTTTTTAATTTTTGGTTCTTTGCGTCGTTTATATCGTACCGAGATGGGATAGCCTTTCCTAATGGATGTGAATGAACAATTCCACACAAATAAATGTCTGATTGTTTATCCGAATAGTTAGTTATGTCTAAAGTTTGCATTAACTGCAAGGGGTCCATAACAAAGTCCCACTTAGGATCATTAGTTGATACATTATCAATCAAATGAAATCTGTCGATATAAAAATCATTCTCCACTCTGCGTCCAGTTAATAGCCCGCATATTTCGTGCGGGCTATTCGCTGTAGAAATGTCTTTTATGAAGTTTAAGGTGTCTTTACCTATATATAACATTTATCCACCCATAATTGCGAATCCTAAGCTGATATTATCAGCACTTTCCAGATCTTCTTCTGTCAAGTCGTCTACGTTCGCAATGTGATTAGTACCGAGGTATAGGAGGTATCCCTCATTAACCTTATCCTTTATTAAATCTAGAGCATCCTTGTGCTCCAGAGGGATAATATCGGTACCTGTAGGATTGTAGATTTTAATTCTTAATTTGCTGCTCATTATTGTAATGTATTTATCATTTTAGCTAGTCTAGAATCATTTGCTAACGCGTAAATTCTGTTGATTAATCGTGCGTTGTTAGCATATTCATTTTGGCCTTTATCGACCATACACAGATATCGACCAGTAGGGTATTCGTAAACCTTTAGGTCTTCTTTGTCAATTACGTATTGACGTTTTTGACCATTTACCAGGTATCCATTAACGGTCTTGTTGGTCTTTAGTTGGGCACTTAACTCTTGGACATCAAATAACTTTAGAGTTTCTTCCAAAGTTTCCTTGTCTTTCTTGGCTTCTTCTTCCCAGAGTTTTCGGCCATCTCTAATAATCTGTCCAATTTGTTCTGCAGTTAATCCAACGATTTTATCATTTAAGAGTGTGTCAATAATTTTTGGTAGATCCACAAAGTGTCTTTCAACCATAGCTAGTAGCCTACCGATATTCTTTATAGGTATTAGGTCCTTACCCAACTGAATATAATTTCTATTTTTAACACGTTTTAGTATGATTTTGAATTTTAACTGCTCGTTTAGAATGTTATCTCTAACGTTTAAAGATATGCCCGATGCTAAGTATTTGTGTATACGTATTGAACATTTAGATACTTTTTTCAAAAATAAATTATAGTCTTCAACTTTATCGTAACATAACGCGCGACTAAGTGAATCTATTACTTCTTGTGCATTAATCCTAATATCATTTATTTTCCAAACTGAAGACTTGGACTTAGGCGTAATACGATTTTCTTTTTTGAGTGTATAGTTAATATTTCCGATTGTTCCAGTTGTCACGCCGACTTTGTTCGTGGTAAGATAGGCTTTTGCTAATAATGTCTCGAATACACGATCAAAGTTTAAATGATCGTCTCTGTATGAGTACGAAAGACGATGCAAGACTTCGGATACGTCTACACCACTGTTAGATATAACTTGACCTTCATAAGTTACTGTCTTGTTAGTGAAGTCCATATCGTTAAATGAAAATGGTTTGTTATCTTCTAAACCATCTATCAATCCCCGTAGTCTTTCCTTTATTTGTCGAGAAGCGTTTGCTTCAGCTTGTCTGCTTGCTTCTAAACGATTATTTTGAACTATTAATTTATCTATAGTTCTATTGTCTACGGTTAAGAACTTTCTTCTTCGTAGTTCAGTATCAAATATATCCTCATTTTCCGGAAAAACTGGAGCATCATCGGTGAAATAAATGTTTCCTGGAACAAAATCGTCACTACCGCGGTATCTGGAATATACTTGCTCTGGTATAAAGAATCTACCTGGATCAGTGTAGTTGTATTGCCTGTCTTCAGGATACACTACATAATAGGATAGAAATTTGCTATAATACCGACTAAAGTTCGATGTACCCACCGCAATTCTAGCATTATCAGAAAGTGTTATAACGTCCATTATATATGAAACATAGTCGGGTACTGATTCGAACTCCTCATATTTTATTTTACGATTTTTAATCTTTGGTGCGTCTAACACCCAAGTCAGTGCATCGAAGGTTGCATCTTCTAATGTACCTAGTTTATCTGATTTTAAAGCAAAGAGACCTTTTCGTATAAATTCTTTTAGTTCATTCTCTGAATTCAGAATCATTTCTTTATGTGGAGCTTTCTCCGGATCATTTCCCCAATAATCAGCTCCCTCTTCCTCTAAATCTCTATGGTCCTCTACATATAGATTAGTAATTTTATTATTGTAGAGTGTGTAAGTTGTTTCTAAAATTTCAGCTAGAGATTTTAAGTGCTTCAGTGTACTAAATGGTACATCGTAAGCTAGCAATATGTTTACAGCGTTCATAGATATTATTTTATCTGCGCCAGAATCTAGCAGGCTTAGCACCGTTGCCGTATTGTCAACTGGATAAAGCTCTGCTTTTATGTTATATTTCCAGGGATTGACCCCTAGTATAAAGTTATCTGATACCTTTTTAATAAAGTAGTTGTGTGTAAACGTATCTAGATTATTGTCTTTGGTATCCTCTACAATCTTGTTAATTTTTTCTACATCTTTGGCATTAATGTCAAAGTTATAAATTTTCGCATATGTTAACAAATTCTCAATTGTAATTTGATGCGAATCTCTCATTCCTCTCATCTGTTCCTGTCTGCCTGGTTAAATTTATAGAGACTATTATAATGCACATGTTGTTTTAAATAATTTTGTTTTTCAGTCCGCATTTCATTCATGCGGTTGATTCTCATGTGTTGTTTAATTATCCAATGGACCTTTTCTTCATCCACTGGAAATAAATATTTTTTGTGGTATGCCTTGAATATCCTGGCGCTTACATGCTCGTGTGCATGATAAGTCATATGGTCTGGATTTCGTTTATGCGGTTTGGCGGTATAGAGTTTTCCCAAATCGTGAAATACGGCAGCCACGAATAAATCGACATCCGGTATTAATTGATTAGCCACATTTTCCAGATGAATAAATAAATATTTTTCTGGGTGATGTGGATTCTTTTGGTCAAAGTCTTTTGTTAAAATAAGTTCCGGTATGTAATAGAATACTTCATTCAGGATTATCCCGCTTGGTAGTATCTTCATTGTCTTCAATTAACTTAAATGTTTTGAATGGTAGGGATATGGGTACCATCTCCCCATTATTTAAGGTTAAAATAATGCTGGATCCAATAAATATGTTTTTAACGCTGGCGTATGTTTTAACGCCGCTTTCGTACGAAATAACAACGGTCATAGACCCTCCGTATATTCTTATACCACATGTGGGACAGCCTGTTATGTCCAAAGGTATAATTCTATTACACTTAGGACAAAAATAACCTTTACATTTCTTGGACTTTATCATAATTTAGAAATAAAAAATTCGACCACTGTGGGAATAAGCAGTCACCTCATCTGTCTGTAGGCAACGAATTCCTGTCCTGCTAGGCCATCAGGGAAGCATACCTGATTTAACTCTAACTTGCGCGTTTCCGCTGTTGCTTTTTATATAAATTCGGGGTTAGACTGCAACCCCAGCCCATAAAGCACAGTGGTCGACAATACTTCCGAGGTAATGTAGGATTAATCCATTATCTCATTAACCAAGATTCTAAATAGAGTTTATCATAATAGGTTTATACGATAAATGTGCCATACGCCCCTGTGTGGAACTTGGAATTCTGTAAGCAGTCATTCCTGAGCTATTTAAAGAATCCATTGGTGGAGAAGTATTAGTTATTGGTGGACCTGCCGGGCTCCGATTCCCGAGTCCTATCTATGTCAGGTATAAAGTCATTCACACCATAGCCCGTTTTAGATCTTTAACTTTCAAGTATGAACGAACAAACATAACTTAAAAGCGATCCACTCATTTTGAGTGGCCCGTCAAGCCTGATACAATTAAAAGTTGGCTACACTTTTAATCGTTTTTGAGTTTTACGCCGAACGACCTATTACGCATAGGCGGGAACGGTTGACACAAAGTTTACCTTTGGGTCCTCAAAAAAGTAAGGGTTTTTTGTTTCTGCATTTATTGTTTTCCGCTGTTAAGGGTCGCTGGTTCCCTGGTGCACTTTATAGCTTTAATAAATAGTCGAATCCAATTCAGGCCCTTAAATCTTACATCCCTATTGGCTCTTCAAACACACCATGCTCTGGATTTGTATCAATATCCAGCATTGTACGCACTGCCTTATTTAGTTGATGGTATGTCACTACTATGGCTGCGACGCCGATGACGGCGGTTAGCCCTAGTATTCGCTTTATTCGCTTTCGTTTGCGCATTTGCTTTTTCCTTATCTAGTTGAGGGTTACGTACCTTTTCTTTCCATTCCTTTTTAGGAATGTATACTGCTACACCAGCATCCACCTTTTCCATTGCCTCTGTATCCGGAAGTCTTTGCATAACTCCTTCATCAGGGCCGTGTAAAAGCTTTACAGTTTTCATGGCTTCTCCTGCTGTTAGTGGTTGATTTGGTGGCCGGTGAGATTCGAACCCACGACCTCGGGAGCCACAATCCCGCGCTCTTACCAACTGAGCTACGACCACAGTCCACGTGGCTAGATTCGAACTAGCGATTTCCACATCCCAAATGTGGCGGATTAAACCTGACTTTCCTACACGTGGTTATAGTTCTGGGGGCGGGATTTGAACCCGCGACCTACAGATTATGAGCCTGTCGAGCTACCGGACTGCTCCACCCCAGGATACATCTAAAGACCTAGCGCGGCCTTTACATTTGAATATCTGTTAAATATTGTAGTGCTAGGACTACCTGCAAATAACAGACCAATTGCCTCTCCTCGATCATTTATTGCTAAGCTTCCGGAGTCTCCTCCAGCAGACATGTTTCCAGACATAAATTGATCGGTAAACATTGCTACACGTCCTCCGCCAAAATTTACGTTGACAGTTACGTTTATCTGATCAACAGTTCCATTAGTTATGCCTGTTGTTCTTCCAGTTTTTCGTACACGCTCTCCTAATACAGGTTCAGCAGTACCGTTGACTGTCCCTAAACCATTCAATCTTTGTTCAAAATCTGTGTCAACTATTCGAGCTAATGCGCAGTCAACTTTATTAGCCACTGGCTGGGTATCGTGAATTGTTAAACGAGTCTGTCTCTTAAACAGCTTTAATACCCAATTAACCGATTTAACAAACCAGCTTGCGATACCACAACTACCATCCTCATCAACTATAAACTTTATTGGAACAAAGTGTGATAGATAGCCTATGCTATCACTTAACGTTCCGCCATCAAAAGGTCCCGGCTGTACAACTGCATCACCAATACTTGCACTGTTGCTATTTGCAATTACGTGGTTGTTTGACAACACATGAGGATAGCCTTCTTTATAAACAATATGTCCAATGGTACCAGCCGTAACATTTCTATGTGCTACGGATATGCCACCAAAAATTGGGCGATGCTTACGAGTGGGATCTTGAAATGAGGCAAAGATTTCTCCTGTTTGCACTACATCTGTGACCACACCGTTAATCTTTTGAGGAATTAACTCCTCGTTGCTTAATAATGATTTATCAACTTTTTGTTTAACAGAAAATATGATTGCTAGTTTAGATGTTTTTTTACCTGCTGATTCTTTGTAACCTATTCCAACGGCTACCACATTAGGTTTTTGTAGCAATTCATGTTTTCTGTTTTCTAGTGTTTGTTGTATTTTCTCTATCATATTCTCTCCTTTTAGCTATCCCCCAGAGTGGAACGAGAAGGGCTTGAACCTTCGACAACCCGGCTCTTCAGGCCGGTGCTCTACCAACTGAGCTATCGTTCCGTAACGGATGGTATGGGTTTCTCACCCACGGCAGCGTCCTTCAGTGCTCCAACCTAAAAGCTGACTTCCTGACGACCACATGCTGTCTGCCCATCCGTAAACCGGTGGGGTGCTAACCCTCATTTTGTAAAGGCTAGTCTTTAGTCAAGGTGCCCCGTGCGCTTATCCAGAATATCACACAGTTCCTACGACTCTTTTCACGACCTATCGTGACCCCAAGTGGACCCGGCATGGCTTGAACATGCGACCTACCCGTTATGAGCGGGGTGCTCTACCAACTGAGCTACAGGTCCTATTTAAGCAATTCACTACAGTTTTTATTAGTGACATCTATGACATCAGGATCCAAATCTTCTTGCGCATAAACTTTTTCAGAGAACTTTTGAATTATTTTCTTTTCCCGCCGTTCACGACCAATTTCTTTGTATTTCCTAATCACCCACTTCAATGCTCTATAACAAAAAACTAGTATGATTAGGTTCACCAATACTAATAACCATTCCATGTGGAGATGGAGAGGTTTGAACTCTCAACCTCCGGCTTGCAAAGCCGATGCTCTCCCAATTGAGCTACATCCCCATAATGAGCGGCAGGGCCTCTACTTGCATCCCGTTCCATGTTTGCAAGTCGCCTAATACCAGTGGGTTGGTGGTTGCCACTCATGGTGCGTTCGATAGGGTTCGAACCTATGACCTCACGGATGTAAGCCGTGTGCTCTTCCAACTGAGCTACAAACGCATTCGCGGTACCAGCGAGATTCGAACTCGCGCTACTGCCGTGACAGGGCAGCGTCCTAGACCTCTAGACGATGGCACCGAATGTGGAGCCGGATTGATTTGAACAACCGACCGCCTGTGTATCAGACAGGTGCTCTACCGGACTGAGCTACGACTCCATGGTTGGTCCGGAGGGAATCGAACCCACAACTTTCCGGTTAAAAGCCGGATACTCTGCCTATTGAGTTACGGACCAATTGGTGCGCCGAGATGGATTCGAACCACCGTACCCGCATAGCGAGACTAGATCTACAGTCTAGCGCTTTTGACCAGCTCAGCCATCGACGCATAGTATTGGTGCGAGAGGAGAGACTCGAACTCTCACGCCCATAAGAGCACAGAATTTTAAGTCCTGTGTGTCTACCTATTCCACCACCCTCGCTTTCCCTCTATAATTATCTGTAAACACATGGCAGTTGGGACATATTAATTGTAATTCAGTTTCTAAACACTCAATATATGGTTTTTTATACATAGTAGGTAAGAAGGGACTCGAACCCTTACGCCGTGAAGCACGGACTCCTAAGGCCCGCGTGTCTACCAATTCCACCACTTACCTATAATTATACACTTGTAGAATACTCTATCTTAATGTCACCATATTTTTGTTTCAGTTTCTCCTCCAAGAGGAGATCGCAATCTAATGATTCTCCATCCATTGTATGGCTATCCACATTAAGGATGTCGTATCCCACATAATGTCCCGTGCTATATAAGCTCATTGTATACACATAACATTTGAGCTTTTGCACCTTGTCCGAAATTATTGCTAATGTTGGTTTCATGTTGTTCCTTGCGGAGAGTGATGGATTTGAACCACCGCACCACTACGGGCGTCTCGGTTTAGCAAACCGGCCTATTACCTACTCTAGCAACTCTCCATATGCAGAGGGTGAGGGATTCGAACCCCCAAACCACAGTGGGCGCTGGTTTTCAAGACCAGTGCAATAGCCAATTCTGCCAACCCTCTATAATATTTATGTACCCTCGGGAGGACTCAAACCTCCGACCCTCGGATTAGAAGTCCGATGCTCTTTTTCAACTGAGCTACGAGGGCATGTCGCTATACCTGTAAGCAGGATTCTGTCTACTCCTTTCGGAGGAGGCAATCATTTATCTATGCGACCCACCCAAGAGCTGCACGAGCATAGCTACGCTCTCCTATTTGGTCTTGCTTCGAACTTTCGTCCCGCTCGTTGAAGTCCTGACTTTCCTCTTGCAATACAAGCGATTGCCCGGTATAGCTAGTACTGCCGGGGGGATTCGAACCCGCCGTTGCCGGATTGAAAGTCCGGAGTCCTAGGCCTGACTAGACGACGGCAGCATATTGCCTGCTCGGGACTCCTCTTAATTAGAGTGCGAATCATACGAATGATCCGAATACTTGTATGGTATTGGCAGGCACCTATTTCCACCGCCCGATTAAGTGTGATTAATGAGAGGGGCTATTGAGAATCGAACTCAAGTCCTCTGATTGGAAGTCAGGTACTTTGCCACTAAGTTATAACCCCTTTATTTTTAATCTTTTTTAACTGCAGTTCCAGATACTCCTAAATTTCGCCCTATTTGCTCATAGCCATTCTTTATCATTGAATACTTTTTTGCCTTTAAATAATTTTGACACGCGTAATTTTGGTTAAATGTTATAATTACTTGAGACGCCGGTGAGAGTCGAACTCACTAACACGGGATTTGCAGTCCCGCTCCTCGCCGTTTGGAATCAGCGTCGTGAGCTACGAGACGGAATCGAACCGCCGACCGGCGCATTACAAGTGCGCTGCTCTACCTGCTGAGCTACCGTAGCTTATTGCGCGCCGTGTAGGAATCGAACCCACCTCACGAGGTTTTGGAGACCTCATCGCCTCCATTGGCATGCCGACGCGTATCTTCTTCAACATTTTCATTTCAGAGATCCTGTAAATTATTTTATTACAACTATGGTTTTAACAGCCTTGTAAGCCCCCGCAGCCATGCGATAAAAATAAATACCAGCAGCCAGACCACGTAAATCAACATCTACTGTGTGTAAGCCTCTGTTATAATGTCCGTTCACTAACACTACAACCCGCTTACCCAAGAAGTCATACAACTCGATAACAACCTTTTCGGACCTCCCTAGACTAAAATACACGGTCGTAACCTCTTGGGAAGGATTTGGAAAGTTTTGGTACAACCGAGTTTCAAATTTTAAGTCACTGCTCCCTACCCAAGTAGATGTAGCTTTCACGGTCACCACCGCCCCAACTACCAGCGCTACCGGCGGATCTGACTGTACAACGCTATCTGGCAGCTCAAATACCCCAACAGCATCATAATCCCCCACGACGCTCGAATCGTAATCAGCAATCGTCCACTCTAGTCTAACAATATGCGGTACATCTCGACTGTCCACCATTATTGTAGAATCTACCAACGGTACTTCAGCCGCAGGTGTCCCCCATAACACCACTACGTCGTCTACTGGCAAAATTGAAACTACGTGGGGTGGTGGTATTGGATCTAACGCCACAATAGTAAACTCAATTACATTAGACCGCACCTCCCGCAACTCCGTATAATTTTTTGCCCATAGATGTATATACGGGTTATGCAGCCACACTTTACTATATACCCTGTAGGTACCACCTACAACAGAAAGAAGTCCTTCGTACCTTTCTAAAGCATAGGGCCCATCCGAATGAAATTTCCCCCGTATAGCAAACGAGCTATCTGCCACCCACCCAGAGTCCGGTTCAATACTACCAACGTAGTCCACAAAAAAGTAAACAGAATCGATTACATTATTTGTCGATGGTTTAGTAATCTCAACATGAAGCGGAACATCATCTACCCCTCCGACTACTCCAAGCACCAGTGACAGCAATACAACCGCTAG
>SL_3KL_010_SEDDRAFT_10000772_pt1 | contig 27725 bp, 21 predicted proteins | sample SodLakKL_010_SED_2_FD_10381 | JGI IMG/M metagenome (IMG submission 10381)
ACACCAATGGCAAAACTTTTTGAAAGCGCAAAATATCAAGATGTCAAAGAGCAAAATTATAATCAGTTGACAATGTTTTAACTAAGACGCAACGCTAATGGCTTTGTATTAAAAAATTAAACACCTGTATAGCGGGATCAATATAGTAATTTTTTTTTATTCCCCGCATCAGATGTGAAAAAAAACAAACTTCTGTATATTAAAAATAAATGATCTTATCGGTTTTCTTACGGTTTTTTTAGATTACCCGCCTGAAAAAACATAAAAAATTATCTCCGGTTATAATAGCCCTTTCATGTAGGAAAAGAAAGTCCGATTTCCTGATTTTTAGAGCGGGAAATGAGGGAATAAAAAAACGGGAGAGCCAAATTGGCTCTCCCGTTTTTTTGAATAGAGATAATCCCTAATTATTCAAGATGAGCATTTTGTTGCGGAAAATTTGTTCTCCGGTATTGATTTCGAAGAAATACATTCCTTCCTGCAAACGGGCACCTTCTGGGCCTGTGCCATTCCACTGAAAGGTGTTTTCGCCGGCAGTGAAGGTTTGGTTGTCCACTATGCTGAACTTCCTTCCCCTCATGTCGTAAACATAAATGGTAACATTGGTTTCCCGGGTAAGGGTAAAGTGGATATTGGTTTGCTCAGCAAATGGGTTGGGATAATTATAAGCTTCGGTAACCATTGGATCAAGGTCGGCAATAGAGGTGTCATCAATCTCTAATACCACTTCAACGGTTTTGTCGGCTCCGTCCACCACAAAGGATCCTTCTGCATCGAAATATCCTTCTTTGGTAACGGTGTAAGTGTAATTTCCGTCATCCATCAAAATCACCGCAATACCATTCTGATCTGTTGTATAGGTTTGTCCGGTCTCGGCAATTTCAATAAGGGCTTCTTCAACCGGGTTGGCCGGATCTGCATCATCGGTAACCACAAAGGTCACGTCAAAATAATCATCCGGGTAAAGGGTCACCTCAATGGTAAGGTCTTCATCAACAAGGTCAAATGTGCCTTCAAACGGGGCAAAACCTGATTTGCTGACGGAGAAGTTGTAACTTCCCTCTGCAATGTTGGCCACAACCTGACCATTTTCTCCGGTTACAAAGAAATGACCTGATTGCACAATATTGACCCGGGCTTCCTGCAGTGGGTTGCCTTCCTCATCATTTACAATAAAAGTAACATTGTAAAAATCAGGTGCAACGCCGGTTCCTCCGGAAAAAGCAAACAATTGCTGGTTGCGGCTGGCGGCCACTACTTCCATGGAGTTGTCGTTGGTAATATCCGGAATTCCCCTGATGGCATCCACAGCATCCGGCATGGGAATGGTTTCAAGGATCTCCCCGTCGGAGCCCCTGATAAAGTAAACATTGTTGTTGTTGAAAAGGGTACCGATGGCAACATCGTTGATGCCGTTTCCGGTGATGTCGCGCAGGGGCGTAACGCTCCAGGATTGGTCAGCAATGGCTGTAGACCAGAGAACCTGACCATCCTGCCCGCTAATAGCCACTGCGTTGGGAACACTGGAATAAGCAGGGAAAATATCCATAAAGCCGTCTTCATTCAAATCGCCGGCATGCCAAAAATCAAGGATCAAAGCATTACCCAAATTGCCCGAATATTCAACGGCTCCATCGGTGGCATCCATCAGGTAATAGAACCCATTAAAGCTGCCTGCAATGATGTCTTTAACACCGTTGTCGGTAATGTCGTCAATTTGTTCAAGGGCCCATACAGAAGTTCCGGAAGTGGTAAAGTCCCATTCGATGTTGCCATTGGCTCCGTTAATACCGATAACTCTACCCTGTTGCCCCGGGGTGGATCCCCCACCAATTACATCTGGCACACCATCTCCGGTAAAGTCTTCCACGGCCAGCACAGAATAGGCAGCACCACCCATGGGGGTTTCCCAGATTACCTCTCCGGTTTTACCATTCAACAGGAAAATACGTCTCGGACCGGTGCCATCACCATCATCTCCGGTAGCTGCCAGCACGTCCATATAACCATTGTCGTTGAAATCATACCTGACATCTACCATGTAAACCCATCCGCCACCTCCGTAAATGGTGGTCTCAAAACGCCAGATGATCTCGCCGGTTTTGGCTGCCAAAGCGGTAACGGCACGGTCACCGTATGCTGTACCAATCACAATGTCTTTGTAACCGTCTTCGTTGATGTCGTCAAGCAAACCGATGGCTTTGGGGTATTCTACAGTGCCAATCTCGGCATCCCAAAGGATTTCCGGGGTGCCTGAAGCATTTCCGTTGAGCATCATTATACTTAATCCCCGGGTGCAAAGCAATACATCATCGATGTCATCAGCCGTAATGCTTGGAACGTTCATAATGGCCCTTGGGTTGTCCCAGTTGCTTCCCGGAACGGTCATCTGCCAAAGAATATCACCAATAAGGTGCTCTTCATCTTCGGAAAGCCCTCTTACAAAAATATTGTGAGGCGATTGGTCCTCATTATTGAACATCAAAGTGGCTTCTGCTTCAATAACCCCTTCCAGGTGAGGCATAAACCATAATGGCAACTCCATGGACTGCACCGGATTCAGCGAAAGGGGAAACTCAATGGCATCGTCCCAGTAGAAGTAATCGTTTGAGAAATCTATACTTTCAAACACAAGTTGCTCATCACCCATATTTTTTACTTCCATAAACATGCGGTTGTTGGAATGAATCCTTACCGGACCAAAATCGATAAGCTCCTGATCCGCGACCAGGTAGGCCCCTGAAGCGAGGCCGTTTCCGGCAATGGCTACTTCCACTTCCCCGTTTTGTGGGTCATTGGAATGAATTACCATGGTTTTTTCGAAAATGGCAATCTCCTGGGGCTCAAAAATAACCGTAATAGCCTCGATGGCATCGGGCTCAATGGTGATGGGAAATTCAGCATCCACAGAAAAAGACTGATTGTCTTCCGGGAAGGTGATATCGTCAATGATCAGATCACCGGTTCCTTCGTTAATTACATTCATTTCCCATTCTTCGAAATTACCCAAAGTAACATTCCCGAAATTGTGAGAAAAAGGTGCCTGGATCACCGGTGTACCGGTACCCCAGGGATCTACCTTATAAAGAGTGCTTATCCCGGTTGAGGTCCGGCCGATATACCACAAAAAAGTTCCATCGAAATAAATACCGGAAGCCCTGTGGTCTTCATAAGGGAAAGATTCAATCAGGGTACCATCATTTTCTACCAGGTGAATAAAATCATTCCAGTAGTCGATGATCCAGATGGAGTCGCCCTGCATGGAAAGATCCCATGGCTGATCAGAAGGGGGTGTAAAACTGGAGATTTCCGTTCCCTGGTCATCAACCTTGTGGATGGTGCCCGGATTGGGGTGATAGGTGGCAACCCAAAAATCCCCATCATCATAAGTAATACCTGACATGTAGGTATTGGGAAGATCAAACTGGCTCTGGATACTTCCATTCATATCCAGCTGAATGGCTGCAGAAGGGTTGCCGGTTCCCTGCCTGTTGATGGTCCATAAATATTCACCATCATAAGTCAGCCCCAGGGCTTCTTCATGGTTGCCGGAAAAAATCAATTCAAGCTCTTCGGTAGCCAGATCAAAAGAATACATGTCAGGACCGTTCCCACCTCCATAGGAGCCAATATAAAGGTATGTTCCGTCGGAAGTCAGGCCGCTGGCGTGGCTGTTGATCTCATATGTGGCAACAATGGTCCAGCCATTGTCATCCTCCAGGGGTTGAAATCCCTGGGAGCCTGCCATGGACAGATGGCAGAAAAGAAAGCATAAAGAAATAAGGGTAATCGTAACTTTTTTCATAAAGTTTAGTCGTTTTAATTAGTAAAAAAATTGAGAGGTGTTAAAAATAAATAACAGAATATTCAAATTAGAATTTCATTAAATTTTCGTTAGACTCTTAAAAATAAAAGCATTTAATTTTTTTAACAGAGGCCCGAAGGTAAAGAACTTTAACTTTTTTTTCAACTTTTTAATCATTAAAAACTCCTCAGAAACAAAGAGAAACCACTCCCTGGAGGTTTTTATGCCGAACCCTTACCGGTATCTTCTTTCATTGTTTTTTTTTCTATTAAACACGGGTTTTATCCCAAAAACAAAAAAATCAAAAATGGGTTGTGTCATTACTTTTCAAAAACAAGAAGCAGGTTTTTATCGTTTAAATTTTTTAAGGTTTTAGCCCATTGTTTTATTATCCCTGCCGATAAATTAACATTAAATAACTATGAAAGAATAGACTTCAGATAGAATGGTTTTGCTGTAAAAAAAAACAATATTAGTTACTTTTTTGGGGCTCAACAATAGAAAAGTTGATTCCATCAGGTTCTTCACCCACTTCAAAATGCCGGGTTATTTCCAGTTTTTCCAAATCAATTTCGGTAACTGCATCTGAACGGGTATTGGCCACATATGCAAAAAAGTTGTCGGGCACTACAATGCCTATTGGTACGGAAGTTTCGGGAAATTCGGCAAAGTAACGATCTTCATCCACATCATGGGGAAGCGGGGGAGTAAGTTTAACCGTACCGATGAGGGTTCTTTCACGGGCGTCGAAAACAGCGATGTCGCCCGAGCGTGCATTGCTTACCAGGAATTTTTCACCGTCGGGGGAAAATTTCCCACGGATGGGAAAGTCCCTACAGGGAAGTTTTTCCAGCAATTCAAGAGATTGTGCATCAAAAACCGAGATGGTGTTCTCCCCCCGGTTGGTAACCCAAACCTCTCTTCCATCCGGAGAAACATCAATGCCTTCGGCTCCTTCCCCGCTGTAGACATGACGGATCATTTCGCCTTTTTCCAAATCAAAAACGGCCATATTTCCGGTACGGATGCTGGGCACAAATGCCCTGGAAAAGTCAGGGTTAGCAGCAACCATATGGGAAACGTCCTCTCCGGTATACAGGGATTGAACCATTTCTGCCCTTTCAACATCCACAATTAACAGGTTGCGACTGCCTTCGGCAGTGACCAGCAGGCGGGTGGTTTCACCCATCCATTGCATACCATGGGGCCGGGTGTGTTCTTCTCCCAAATCTATGGTATTAATGAGTTCACCGCTCTTAACCTCATAAACCGAAAGGGTGTGGCCGGGGTTTTCGCGGTCGCCGTAATTGCTAACAACGGCAATCGACCCATTAGCGGACACTTCCACCTCATGGGGCTCAAGCCCGGTGGGGGCAATTGCCTTTACCTCTCCCGAAGCCCGGTTAACAAAATAAACATCGTTACCTGATTTGCTTGCCACGATAATGGTGCCGCCAAGGGCTTCGGCAGCCGGTGGTCGGGCTTCCCCACATGCCTTCAACAACATCCCGGTGAGCATTCCTGTTAATAATAAAATCCAATGTGTTTTCATGTTTAAGTTTTTTTGTTTTGAGATAAAGCAACTTTTCTGAATTCAATCAGCTTTTTGGGCCCCACAAGTTAAAAAAATAACACAAAATAAAAAATATTCAACAGCTTTAATTCCTGCAGTCCTGCAGGCAATAAAAAACGTTAAAAGCCGTACTTATAAGAAGCTTAAAAACCGGAAGGGTGGTTAAATTTTATTAATTTTGCAGGCGGTAAATTAAACACATGGCCAAACAAGAAGAAAAGCTCATTGGCAGGAGGCTAAAAACCTCCTATATTTCCACAGTGGTAAGTATTACACTGGTTTTATTCGTTCTTGGACTTTTGGGCATGATCATCATGCACGCCCAAAAGCTATCGGACCATGTAAAAGAGAACATTGGGTTTTCTGTGTTTTTAACGGAGAATGCCCGCACAGCGGATATTACCCATCTTCAGAAAACCTTCGATGCCATGCCGGCAGTGCGCTCCACCGAATACGTTACCCGGGAGCAGGCCGCAAAAGACCTGACCCAGGATCTTGGGGAAGATTTTGTTGAGTTTCTTGGCTACAATCCTTTGTCGCCCTCCATTTTGGTTACCCTCAATGCCCGCTATGCCAATCCTGACAGCCTGGTAATTTTTGAAGAGAAGGTGTTGAGTTATCCCATTGTGCAGGAAGTGGACTACCAGCGCACACTGGTTCACCAGGTTAATGAGAATGTGCGCCGCATTAGTGTTGCCCTTTTAATTTTCAGCACCCTGCTTCTGATCATTGCCTTTGCGCTGATCAACAACACCATCAGGTTGAGTGTTTTTTCCAAACGGTTCCTGATCAAAAGCATGCAGTTGGTTGGTGCCACACAGGGGTTCATCCGAAGACCTTTTGTAATAAAAGGAATCGTTCAGGGCCTGATTGGGGCTACCCTTGCCATTGCCCTGCTGGTGGCCACCCTTTATGCGGGCCAGCAGCAAATACCTGAGCTGGTTGATTTTCAGGATCCACAAATGCTTATGAGCCTGTTTGCCCTGGTGATCATGCTTGGTATTATCATCAGTTGGATATCCACTTATTTTGCCGTAAAAAAATACCTTAGGATAAAAACCGACTTTCTGTATTATTATTGATCCAAATTTTGCAACCCTCATCAACCCTTGCTATGATGAAGAAAAAAAAAGAAGAAAAAGTACTTTTGTTTGACCGCAGCAAATACCAATGGCTGATTATTGGGCTTTTGGTAACAGCCGTTGGATTCATTTTAATGATCGGAGGAGGGAGTGACGATCCCACCCGGTTCAGCGAAGACATTTTCAGCTTTCGCAGAATGACCCTGGCGCCTATTCTCGTGCTTGCCGGATATGGAATCCAGATTTACGCCATCCTTAAAAAGACCCGTAACGTTACGGAAGACCCTGCCCGAAAGGATCAGAAAACAAAAAAATAAGTTTTTTTTATGAGCTGGTTAGAAGCCTTGATTTTGGGCCTGCTGCAAGGCCTTACTGAGTTTTTGCCCGTGAGCAGCAGCGGCCACCTTGAACTGGGCGGAGCCATATTTAAACTGGAAGACCCACACGACTTTTTCACCTTTAATATCATTGTTCACGGGGCCACCTTCATGAGCGTGGTGGTAGTTTTCTGGAAGGATATCGTTTCCCTGATCGTTAATTTTTTCCGCTTTCAGTGGAATGCCGAAATGAAATTTGTTTTGCTTCTGCTGGCTTCTGCTATCCCCGCTGCCATAGTGGGTTTGCTTTTCGAAGAGCAGATTGAGACCATTTTTGAAGGCAGGGTGGTTTTTATTGGTTTTATGTTGCTTATTACCTCAGCCTTGCTTTTCCTTACCCGTTATGCTCCCAGGGCGGGCAAGCAAGTCAACCTGAAAACGGCCCTGATCATTGGCCTTGCTCAAACTTTTGCCATTCTTCCCGGCATTAGCCGAAGCGGAGCAACCATCAGTACAGCATTATTTTTTGGCATTGAGCGGGCACAAGCCATCCGCTTTTCTTTCCTCATGGTGCTTATTCCTATTTTTGGGGCCAACTTTTTGAAGGTGTTGAGTGTTTCCGAACAAGCCACTGCAGGGACCATGGATATTACACCATTGGTCATTGGTGCTGTGGCCGCATTTGGTGCCGGACTGTTTGCCTGCAGCTGGATGCTGTCGTTGGTAAGAAAAGGAAAGATCGTTTATTTTTCCTATTATACCCTGGCCGTTGGCCTCGGCGCTATCTTAACCGGTGTTTTCTGAAAAATAATGAACCATAAAAAAGAAGAACTCAAAGCCTCTTTAATGGAGGGCCGGTTGTTGCTTTTTGACAAGCCACTGACCTGGACCTCTTTTGATGTGGTCAATAAGGTTCGCTCCCTTATCCGGTATAAATTAGGCCTTCGGAAAATAAAAATCGGCCATGCCGGGACTCTTGATCCTTTGGCCACTGGCCTGCTGATCATCTGCACCGGGAAAATGACCAAAACTATTGACCAATACCAGGCCATGGAAAAAGAATACAGCGGCACTTTTTATCTCGGGCAAACCACACCTTCTTTCGACCTGGAAACCAAGCCCGACCATCACTTTCCAACCGAACATATCCAAGCTGAAATGTTGGAAAAAACCGCTTTCCGTTTTGTTGGCAGTCAAATGCAGATACCTCCTATTTACTCTGCAAAAAAAATTGAGGGAGAGCGGGCCTATGAGTTTGCCCGCAGGGGTGAACAAACTGAACTTAAGGCCCGGGAGATCCACATCAGCAGGTTTGACATCACCCGTTACCAACCTCCTGAAGTGGACTTTCGGATTGCTTGCAGCAAAGGTACCTACATTCGTGCCCTGGCAAGGGACTTTGGGGAAGCTTTGGGCTCGGGCGCTTACCTGAAAAAACTGCGCAGGGAAAGAATTGGAGATATTAAGGTAACAGATGCCTGGAAGGTGGAAGATTTTGACCGGCATATAAAAGGATTTTTGGATTGATCTCCTGCCGCCATTTTTTTTCTTTTACCAACAAAAAAGGCTCCTCAGCGTTTTATTTATAAAAACTATTGACATCCCTTTATTGATATATTATCTTTGCACACCTTTCCGGAAAGAGTATCCAGATTTTTAAATCTTTCTGATTTGAAGCCGGATCAGAATCTGGCTTTTTACATAAGTAAAAAAAACTAAATATTACCCATGAAATTATCTGATTTCAAATTCAACCTTCCTGCCGAGCTGATTGCCGAGAGGCCGGCCCATAGTCGTGATGAATCCCGCCTGATGGTGATTCACCGCGATACCGGCGAAATTGAGCACAAAATGTTTAAAGATGTGCTGGACTATTTTGAGGACGGAGATGTAATGGTGGTAAACAACACCAAGGTATTTCCTGCCAGGCTTTACGGCACAAAGGAAAAGACAGGCGCCAAAATTGAGGTGTTCCTTTTGCGCGAATTGAACCGCGAAGCCCGGCTTTGGGACGTGCTGGTAGATCCGGCGCGCAAGATCCGCATTGGCAACAAACTTTATTTTGGAGAAGACGACAACCTGGTGGCGGAAGTTATCGATAATACCACTTCCCGTGGCCGCACCCTGCGCTTTCTTTTTGACGGCACATACGATGAATTCAAAAAAACCATGGAATCTCTTGGCGAAACACCCCTTCCTAAATTAATAAAAAGGCCTGTGGAGCCTGAGGACCGGGATCGGTACCAAACCGTTTTTGCAAAACGTGAAGGGGCAGTTGCCGCACCAACTGCAGGTATGCATTTTAGCCGGGAGCTCGTAAAGCGCCTGGAAATAAAAGGAATAACTTTCACGGAAGTGACCCTGCATGCCGGCCTGGGTAATTTCAGAAGTGTGGATGTTGAAGACCTCAGCAAGCACAAAATGGACAGCGAAGAGTTTCTTATTGAAGAAAAAACAGCAAAGGTTGTCAACCAGGCCAAAGAAAAACGAAAAAATATCTGTGCGGTAGGTACCACCACCATGCGGGCTTTGGAGTCTTCGGTTTCCATCTCAGGTCACTTAAAACCCTATGAGGGCTGGACCAACAAATTTATTTATCCTCCCTATGATTTTAGCGTGGCAAGCAGCATGATCTCCAATTTTCACCTGCCACAATCAACCCTGATGATGATGGTGGCGGGTTTTGCCGGCTTTGACCTTTTGATGAAAGCCTATAAAACAGCCGCTAAAGAGAAATACAAATTCTTTACCTACGGGGATGCCATGTTGATTTTGTAGAAATTCAATCCTGGCTTATGAAAAAGTATGCATTGATCACGGCTGGTGGTGCAGGCACCCGGATGAAAAACTCCCTGCCCAAGCAGTTTTTGGAGGTTGCCGGAAAGCCTTTGCTGATGCATACCTTTCAGACCTTTTTGCGGTATGCCCCGAATATAGAATTTGTCCTGGTTTTGCCGGAGGCATATTTTGAATTCTGGCAGTCGCTTTGCCAAAAACACCGCTTTCCTCACCGCCATCAAATGGCCGTTAGTGGCCCTACCCGCTTTCATTCTGTTAAAAACGGGTTGAAGCAGGTACCTGATGACGCCCTTGTGGCCATCCACGATGGGGTGCGCCCCCTTGTTTCCCTGGAGACTATTGGCAGGGGGTTTCATTATGCAGAGAAGTTTGGAAATGCTATTCCGGTAATACCTGTCAGCGAGTCGGTAAGGATCACAGAAAATGCCCTGAGCGAAACCCTGCCCAGGGAGAAATTGCGGCTGGTGCAAACCCCCCAGTGTTTTCAGGCCCGGTTGATCAAAAAGGCCTATAATAAAAATTATACCGAATCTTTTACTGACGATGCTTCTGTTTTTGAGACCGATGGGCACCGCATTTTTTTGGTTGACGGCAATCCGGAGAACATCAAAATCACCACCCCCTCAGATCTGCGCATGGCAGAAGCACTGCTCAGCCCGCGCTAAGGCCGGATTTTGGAAACAATTAATGGTTAATTTTTTTGGCTCAGGCTTTGACCGCTTCCCCTTTTAAAGTAGCCGAGGAACAATCCGTAATCTTAACATTAACATAATCTCCCGGCTTAAATCCCTCGTCAGGAAAAACAACCACTTTATTCTGCGAGTTACGGCCAGAAACATTTTTTTCAGAACGTTTTGAACGACCCTCTACCAATACTTCCTGGATGCTTCCCAAATCACGGCGGTTGCTGGCAAGAGATTGCTTTTGCTGAAGACGGATCACCTCCTCCAGGCGCCGGGTCTTGACCTCTTCGGGCACATCATCCCGGTATTTTTTGGCTGCAGGAGTCCCGGGTCGCTCTGAGTACTTAAACATAAAGGCAAAATCAAACCCGGCCCGCTCCATCAAATGGAGGGTTTCCTGGTGGTCTTCTTCCGTTTCCCCGCAAAAACCCGTAATTACGTCCGTAGAGATGGCACAGCCCGGCATGATCCGTTTTATGGTCTCAATCCGGTTCAGGTAATCTTCCCGGGTATATTTGCGGTTCATCCGTTTTAGCACCGCCGTGCTGCCCGACTGTACAGGCAGGTGAATGGACTTGCAGATATTGGGAAATGCACCGATTACTTCCAGCAATTCATCCGATAGGTCTTTAGGATGGGAAGTGGCAAAACGCACCCTGAGCAAGGGGCTGATTTCTGCTACCTCTTGCAGCAGGCCGGGAAACCCTTTGTCTTCCTTTTGTTTTTCCAGCTTCCAGTGATAAGAATTCACATTTTGACCCAGCAGGGTTATTTCCCGGTATCCTGCTTCAAACAATTCTCTTGCTTCCCGAAGGATTGACTGAGGATCCCGGCTTCTTTCCCTGCCCCTGGTAAAAGGCACCACGCAGTAGGAGCAGAAGTTTTCGCATCCCCGCATAATGGAAATAAACGCGGAAACCCCCCCACTGACAGGCCTCACCGGGGTAATGTCGGCATAGGTTTCCTCGGTGGAAAGCAGGATATTGATGGCTTTCTGCCCGGTTTCGGCATTGGCCATAAGCTGCGGAAGATCGCGATAGGCATCGGGGCCTACCACCATATCCACCCTGGAGCCGATGCGGCCCTCTTCCAGCAGGGTGGTTTTCATGCGTTCGGCCATACAACCAAGTACGCCAATGATCAGGCCCGGGTTTTTCTTTCTCAGGCTTTGCAACTCTTTCAAACGGTTGAGCACTCTTTTTTCAGCATTATCGCGAATGGAGCAGGTATTCAAAAAGATCACATCTGCATTCCACGGTTCCGGGGTGTGCTCAAAATCTTTTTCTGTCATTACAGAAGTCACGATCTCACTGTCAGAAAAGTTCATCTGACATCCATAGGTCTCTATATATAATTTCTTTTTCACCAATTGATTTTCAATAATTAAGGCTGGGATTTCAGCCTGATTTAATCTGCAAAATTAATTAAAAAAAGGGTGGCACCTGAAAAAATAGTCCGGGAGAATCTGGGTAGTTTAGAACCAATTGTTTTTCTTTGCAAACTTTTTATGCCAACTTTTCAGAGAGTATTTTCTTTTTCGATAACATTGTATTTTCAATAAAAGGCCAAAAATGTACGTTAGGTGTTGTAATGCATTGACTTGGCTGTCAAGCAAACAAACAATACCCGATTACCGTTTCATTACGGATTGTTTTATTACTTTTGGCCCTCAAAAATAAAAAATTATGGCAAAGAACCTGGTCATTGTGGAGTCACCGGCAAAAGCAAAAACCATTGAAGGATTTTTAGGAAAGGATTACCTGGTAAAATCTAGTTTCGGTCATGTACGCGACCTGCCCAAAAGCAAAATCGGCATTGAAGTAGATAAAGGGTTTACGCCTCAATACGAAATTCCTGCCGATAAAAAAACGGTGGTGAGCGATCTGAAGAAGTTGTCGCAGAAAGCCGAAACGGTTTGGCTGGCAACGGATGAAGACCGGGAAGGGGAGGCCATAAGCTGGCACCTTTCTGAAAGCCTGAAATTAAAAGAGGAAAAAACCCGGCGCATTGTTTTTCATGAAATTACCAAAAAGGCCATTATGCAGGCCATTGAAGCGCCCCGCCCAATTGACCGCAACCTGGTAAATGCCCAGCAGGCCAGGCGCATCCTCGACCGCCTGGTAGGTTTTGAACTCTCTCCCCTGTTATGGAAAAAGGTTAAGCCGGCCCTGTCTGCCGGACGTGTTCAGTCTGTTGCCGTGCGCCTGATCGTGGAACGCGAAAAAGAGATACAGGGGTTTAAATCCACCAGCTCTTACAGGGTTTCTGCCATTTTTGATGTGGAGCATAAAGGGCAGGTTGTTCCGGTAAAAGCAGAGTTGCCCCAGCGTTTTTCCAGCCAGGAAGAGGCCCGGGCTTTTCTTGAAAAGTGTAAGGGAGCTGTTTACACCGTGGAGAATGTGGAAACAAAGCCTGCCAAAAAATCTCCGGCTCCGCCATTTACCACCTCCACCCTGCAACAGGAAGCCAGCCGCAAACTGGGTTTTTCAGTGGCCCGTACCATGATGGTGGCCCAGAAACTTTATGAATCCGGAAAGATCACTTATATGCGTACCGACTCCCTGGCCCTTTCCGGTACCGCTATGGCCATGGCCAAAGAGCAAATAGAAAAAAGCTTTGGTGAGGAGTTTGTGAAGCTGCGCAAATATGCCACCAAATCCAAAGGAGCCCAGGAAGCACACGAAGCCATCAGGCCTACCGATCTTAAAGTGTCGCAGGCAGGGGCAGATCCTTCGGAACAACGCCTCTACGAGCTGATATGGAAAAGAACCATTGCTTCACAGATGAGTGATGCCCTTTTGGAAAAAACCAATGTAACCATCGGCATCTCTACCGCTGAAGAAAAATTTGTTGCCAGCGGGGAAGTCCTGAAGTTTGAAGGGTTTCTTAAAGTATATTTTGAATCCACCGATGAAGAGGAGGAAGAAGTACAGGAAGGCATTTTGCCTCCCATGAAGGTCAGTCAGCAACTGGACCTGAATCATATTACAGCGCTAGAGCGGTTTTCAAAACACCCCCCCCGCTACACCGAAGCCAGCCTTGTAAAAAAACTTGAAGAACTTGGCATTGGCCGCCCCTCTACTTATGCGCCCACCATCAGCACCATTCAGAAAAGAGAGTATGTAGTAAAAGAAAGCCGGGAAGGGCAAAAACGCCATTACGGCCAATTGCAGCTTAAAGATGATGAAATTATCCTGGCAAAGAAAACCGAAACCACCGGTGCAGAAAAGAACAAGCTTTTTCCGACCGACATTGGGATTGTGGTCAACAGCTTTTTAATGGAATATTTTAAAGAGATCATGGACTACAATTTTACCGCCAGCGTGGAAAAAGAGTTTGACGAAATCGCCCAGGGCCAGAAAGAATGGGACAAGGTGATCAGGGATTTTTACCTTCCGTTTCACCAAAGGGTGGAAGAAACCCTTGAAAAATCAGAAAAATTCAGCGGGGAGCGCCTCCTTGGAAAAGACCCCAAAACCGGGCGTAATGTTTATGCGAAAATCGGGCGCTTCGGCCCTATGGTGCAGATCGGAGATGCCGAAGAGGAAGAAAAGCCAAAGTTTGCCGGAATTCGGAAAGATCAAAGCCTGGAATCCATTACCCTTGAAGAAGCTTTGGAACTTTTTAAGCTTCCGCGCACCGTGGGTGAGTATGAAGGAAAAGAAATGGTGGCTGCCGTGGGCCGGTTTGGCCCCTACATCCGTCATGACGGGCAGTTTGTTTCTATTCCGGCTTCTGAAGATCCCCTGACCATTTCCAAAGACAAAGCCATTGAGCTCATTGAAGAAAAAAGGGAAAAAGACCGTCAGCGCGTTATCCGTGAGTTTAAAGAGAACCCGGATATAAAAATCCTGAAAGGACGCTGGGGGGCTTACATTTCTGCTTCCGGAAAAAATTACCGCCTGCCCAAAAACAAAGATCCTCAGGATTTTACATTGGAGGAATGCTTAAATATCATTAAAGAAGGAACCTCTGCCAAAAAATCTCGTAAAACCAAAAAAACTTCCCCGCGAAAAAAGGGAAAATAAAACCCGATTTTTTTGGAACACATGGACATAGTGGATTTTTTCGAACCCCTTGACAAAAGCAGCCTGTTTTCCGGCAAAAAACATCACCCCCTTATTTTGGGGGAAGCTTTGATCTGCCATACCCAGCAGGAGGGGTTTCCTGAACTTGAAGGAACCGATATTGCCATTATTGGAGTAAAAGAAGACCGCAATGCCCCTGAAAATGAAGGTTGCGCCCTGGCACCCGATTACGTACGAAAATATTTGTACAGCCTTTTTCAGGGACCCTTTAAATCGCGGATTGCTGACCTGGGCAACATCAAAGCCGGTGAGTCGGTAAACGACACCTACTTTGCAGTAAAAACTGCAGTCGCTGAGTTGATTAAAAAAAAGATCACCCCGGTAATCATCGGGGGAAGCCAGGACCTTGCCTATGCCAACTACCAGGCTTATGAAGCCCTGGGACAGATTATCAACATTGTATCGGTGGATTCAGGCTTTGATATCGGCATACAAAGAGAAGAAAAGCTCACCAACCGCAACTATCTTAGCACCATTCTTACCCATCAGCCAAATTACCTTTTTAATTATACCAACATTGGATACCAGACCTATTTTGTGGACCAAGACGCCATAGAACTGATGGAAAAACTGTATTTTGACATCTACCGCCTGGGGCAGGTAAAAAAAGACATGGAAGAAGTGGAGCCCATTGTGCGAAATGCCGATATGTTCAGCTTTGATGTTTCCAGCATTCGGCAGTCCGATGCCCCGGGAAATGCCAATGCTTCGCCCAATGGCTTCTACGGAGAGGAGGCCTGCCAGATCATCCGCTATGCCGGCTTAAGCGACAAGCTCTCTTCCATCGGCTTTTATGAAGTTAACCCGGCTTTTGACAAGGGAGAGCAAACCGCTCACCTGGTAGCCCAAATGATTTGGTATTTTTTTGACGGTTTCTTTCAAAGAAAAAAAGACCTGCCCGACCGTAAGCGAAAAGACTCGGGTGAATACATTAAATATGTAGTATCCCTGAAAGATTTTCAAAATGAGATCGTTTTTTACAAAAGCAAAAAAAGCGATCGCTGGTGGATGGAGGTACCCTGCCCCATGGGCCTGGAAGCCAAATACGAGCGGCAGTTCCTCGTGCCTTGCTCCTACAGGGAATACCAGGCGGCCTGTGAAGATGAAATCCCTGAAAAATGGTGGCAGGTTTATCAGAAATTCCTTTAATCCTTTCCGCCTCCTCTATCCCTTGTTAAACTTAAAGAATGTAATTTTTCCGCATTTTCTCCCAAGGTAATCCACCATTAAAATCTAGTATTATTACTGATATTCCCATATGCCTGCTATGCTAAATTTGTATTTGCTATCGGGTTTCTGATTTACAACCTGACAAGCACATTGCTCTTTGAAATGTTGGATCCGAAAAATGAAACCCTAATGCTGCCGTTAATTTTTTTATTGTAATTTTGACCCGCTAAAATCATATTAAATAACGGTTTTTAAAAATTAAATTTCTTATCAATAATTCGATAATTTTTCCGTTAAAAGATTAGCAGGTTAAAAAAAACTTCAATGAAAATAAAGGGCATCGCTGCATTCGCTTTTATTGTATTTTTCTTTCACAATGTGGCCTATTCACAGCAGGAAGCCCAGTTCAGCCACAACATGTTTAACAATATGGGGGTCAATCCCGGATATGCCGGTTTGCGCAATGCAATCTGTGCCACCGCTCTTGCCCGCCAGCAATGGTTCGGCTTAAGAGATGAGGAGGGCACCCGCTTAAACCCGGAAACCTATGTTTTAAATGTGGATGCCCCCATCGCCTTCATTCGCGGAGGTTTGGCCCTTGGCTTTTTGCAGGACCAGCTCGGCTTTGAAACCAATGTGGGGGTTAAACTCTCTTACTCCTACCACCTGGACCTTGATTTTGGAAAAATGGGCATTGGCGCCCAGGTAGGTTTTCTTGATAAGAGCATTGATTTTGCTGAACTCAAACCCATTGTTGACGGTGACCCCGCCCTTACAGGAGGAAGTGATGAAAACCATATGTTTGCAGATTTTGGGATCGGGGCATTTTACCTGATGGACAATGACGCCTGGGCAGGGCTCTCCTTCACACAGTTAAGGCAAGCCAGCGGGGATGTTGGTGAAGCCAATTATGCCCTGAGCAGACATGCTTATGCCACCGCAGGTTTTGATTATACTTTGCCAAATAATTCATCTTACGTGGTAAGCCCTTCTGTACTGGTTAAATCCGATCTGGCTTCTCTGCAATTTGATGTAAATGCATTGGTTACATACAATAACCAGTTTTGGGGTGGCGTTAGTTATAGACTGCAAGACGCAGTAGTATTTCTTTTTGGACTCAACATAGAACAGATAAGCGTAGGATACTCCTACGATTTTACCACCTCTCCATTAGGGAGAATGGGAAGAAGTTACGGGAGTCATGAAATAATGTTACAATATTGCTTTAGCCTTGATATTGACAGAATACAGGAGATTCAGAGAAACATCAGGTTTTTATAATTTTGAAGGATTGATTGTAACTTAAAAGAAAAATAATCGTTAAAACCAATAACAACAATATTTCAGTGGTCATAAAATTTTTAGCTACCATGAAAAAACTCGTTTTTTTAATCGCCTTAACCGTAGTTATTTTATCCAGTTGTGACCGTTCAGGCCGCGGACACCTGACAGGAGTTCAAAACCGGCCCGACGCGCATTATGCAGATCCTCCCGGTATGGTATTTATTCCCATGGGTAGTTTTATCATGGGTCCATCCGATCAGGATGTTGCCTATTCACAAAACGCCATTTCGAAAACCATTTCGATGCCGGCATTTTATATGGACGAAACGGAAATTACCAACAACCAATACCGTCAGTTCGTTTTCTGGGTAAGGGACTCACTGGCCCATACCCTGCTGTCGGCAATTGATGATGAACACCTCATCATGGAAGACCGTTTTGGCATGCCCCTGGACCCCCCGATGATCAATTGGGATCAGCGGATCCGCTGGGATGGCGAGGAAGAAAGGGATATCCTTTCCGAACTTTACCTGCCCGAGCATGAAAGGTTTTTCCGCCGTCGCGAAATAGACAGCCGTAAACTGATCTACCGCTACCACATCATTGACCTGAACCGTGCGGCCCGCCGTACCGAAAGAGACACCCCTAGAGGCGATTTGGTCAAAGAATATGAAACCCACGTTTACCCGGATACCCTGGCATGGATTCACGATTTTACTTACTCGTATAATGAACCCATGACCCAAATGTATTTCTGGCACCCCACTTATGACCACTATCCTGTTGTTGGGGTAAACTGGATGCAGGCAAGGGCCTTTACCATCTGGCGCACCCAATACCTTAATAATTACCTGACCAGCCGCGGGCGTCCTTTCGCCATGGAATTTTCCCTTCCGTCCGAAGCCCAATGGGAATATGCTGCCCGGGGCGGTCTGGAACTGAACCCCTACCCGTGGGGTGGTCCTTACATCCGCAATGTTGACGGTTGCTTCCTGGCAAACTATAAGCCTATGAGGGGGCGTTATACCGATGACGGAGGTCTGTATACCGTTATTGCCGGCCATTATCCACCCAACGACTATGGCTTGTACGACATGGCCGGAAACGTATCGGAATGGACAAGAAATGCCTACGATGAATCTTACTATGTGTTCGGCCACGACCTCAACCTGGATTATCAATACGAAGCAGATCCTGATGATCCTTCCTCCATGAAAAGGAAAGTGGTGCGCGGAGGATCCTGGAAAGATGTCGGATATTTTCTGCAGGTCAGCACAAGGGCCTATGAATATCAGGATACTGCTAAATCATACATTGGATTCCGCAGTGTGCAAATGTACCCCGGACGCGACCGTGATGATGGTCCGGGAGCATCCAATGTTTATTAAAAAATTTCGTTATAGATTAAGACAAAAATTAAAATCACAAATTTTTCATCCCAGAAATTATGAAACTTGCAAAATCAAAAACCTGGAAAATACTCATGTCCCGCATGTACGGATGGGGCGCCTCCATTGTAATTATTGGTGCACTCTTTAAGATCATGCACTGGCCTTTTGCTGATCTTGCCCTTATTGTAGGTATGGGTGTGGAAGCCGTCGTATTTTTCTTTTCAGCTTTTGAACAGGTCCATGAAGAACCCGACTGGAGTCTGGTCTACCCGGAACTGGCCGGCATTGAGGGACATATACCTTTTGATCAGGCAAATCGAAGGGGCGTTCCCGCTGCCTCCAATCAAAATATTACCCTTTCGGCCAATCTTGATAAATTGCTGGAGGAGGCAGATATTGGACCCGAGCTGATCAATAACCTCGGAAGGGGTTTACGCAACCTTAGCGACAATGCTTCAAAGCTGGCCGAGATATCCAATGCTGCCGTTGCCACGGATCAGTATATTCAAAACATGGAATCTGCCTCCAAATCTGTGCTGGAGTTGAGCCAATCCTACAAAAATGCTTCGGAGTATCTCAAGCATGATCTCAGCCTTTCGCAGGAATACGGCGCCAGCCTTCAAAATGCCGTTACCTCCATGAACCAGGTTAGCGAAACCTATCAGCAAACGGCACAAACTGCAAAGGAAAACCTGAAAGCTTCCGAAGAGCTAAACACCAGCATGCGTAACGTTACGGTATATAACAATCAATTGGGTGAAAGCTACAGCAAAAATGCCGAGCTGCTCACCAAAGCTGTAGAAGCACTGGAAAGCTCCGCCCAGGGAGGACAAACCTTCAACACAGAATTGCATAAAACCGCTCAAAACCTTTCTGCTCTCAATGCTGCATACGAGCTTCAGCTCCAAGCTGCTACCACCCAGTCGGATTCTACAGAAAAACTGCAGAAAACCGTGGGCGCTTTGGTTGAAAACATGAGCGATTCCCTGGCCGACACCCAGCAGTATAAGCAGGAAATGGAGAAACTCAACAGCAACATCCGTGCACTGAATAATGTTTACGGCAACATGCTGTCGGCTATGAACTTCAATGTAAATAAATAATCTTATTCGACTTTTGACAAAAAAGCTTTTAGCAAAAAATTTGATATAGCAATATTATGGCAGGTGGAAAACAAACACCCAGGCAAAAGCTCATCGGATTGATGTACCTCATCTTCCTGGCTCTGATGGCTCTGAACGTATCGGTGGAAGTGCTCGACTCCTTCCCGCTGATCAACAAGAGCATTGAAGAAACCAACAAGAATTTTGAGATGAAGGTAGATGATGTTTATGATGACTTCTATGAACAAAGGGCCATATCGGAAGACCTGGTGCGCCCCTACTTTGGAGAAGCAATGTATCTCCAGGGGTTGGCCGACTCATTGGTCAGTTATATTCAGACCAATCGCACTGAAATGCTTGCCCGTGTAAATAATATTTCATTCGAAGAGGCAGATACTCTTGATTTAATGGACTCCAAAGCCAAAGACAACTACAGTACCTCTTCCCGTTTTTGGTTGGTGGAAAACATTGAAGACCCTGCAGGAAGACCTGGAGGCCCGGGATCAAGGGCTTATGCACTTCGGGAAAAAATAGCCCAGTTTACCAGCAAAATAGACAGCATACTGAACGAACACGATCAGGCTATTGCCCTTAGCCTTGACGTGGAAGGACCCTTTTACGTGCAGGACCGGCAGGTAACCTGGCAACAGCTCAACTTCGATCGCGTAATTTCCGTGGCCGTGGCAACCAACCTCAGCCGGTTAATTACGGAGGTGCGTAATGCCGAATTTGACGCCATCAGCATGTTATTTGACCTGATCACCGCCGGTGACTTCCGCTTTGACGAAATTGCCGCAAGGGTTGTTCCAAACAGTCAGATCGTAATGCAGGGCGATCATTTTGAAGCCGATATTTTTGTAGCCGCTTATGATACCCGCATGACCCCGGAAGTTATTGTTGACGGACGAAGAATACCCGTTACCGAAGGGGTGGGAAAACTTCGTATTCCGGCAACTACCACCGGATCAAGAACCCACAGCGGAGTAATAAGAGTTACCTCACCTGCAGGAATTACCCAGGAGTATCCTTTCTCAACGCAGTATACTGTTGAGAGGCCCACGGCAACCGTATCTGCCGATGCCATGAACGTTTTCTACATTGGTGTAGACAACCCCGTATCTATTTCCGCTCCGGGCGTGGCCACGGAAAATCTACGCCCCACCATCTCCTCAGGAGGAGAGTTGATCAGGCAGCGTGACGGCAGTTACATTGTACGGATGCAACCCGGAACACGTGAAGCCACAGTCAACGTTAGGGCGGTTATTGAAGGGGAAACCAGAACGCTGGGCACATCCAATTTCAGGGTGCGCACTGTTCCAGACCCCGTTGCCTATATTGCCGGCCGCCGCGATGGAAGGGTTTCAAGGGATGAACTGGTTCTGGCAAGAGCCATTATTCCAAGACTGGAAGGATTCGAGTTTGACATGAACTTTGAAATCGCTTCCTTTACAATGGCAACCACCATTGCCGGAGACTTCAGGCCTTTCCGGGGAGAAAGCAACCAATTGACCCCAGAGATGATCCAGGTCATTGAAAATGCCACCCGGGGACAGCGAATAATTTTTGAAAATATAACAACAAAACCAGGACCTGATGGAAGAACAAGGACTTTGCCCCCCATCAGTCTCACTATCAATTAAAAATTTGGAGGTTTAACCATGGTAAGAACAATTTTAGTTTTCATTTTTCTGGGAATGGTGTTTTCTTTGAAAGCCAATGCCCAGGTTATTGAAGAACCTCGCGACGGCTTTTATGAAAGGCTGATGATCCAGGAGAAAAGGCCCGCCGAATTGCCTTATGTGCGTGAAGCAGATGTGCTTTGGGCCAAAAGGGTATGGCAGGTCATTGACCTGAGGGAAAAAATGAATCAACCCCTTTATTTCCCCATCAACCCTACCGATGGCAGGAGAAACCTCATGCAGGTATTGCTGGATGGTATCCGTGAGGGATCCATAACCGCATATGATGTGGCCACGGAAGATTTTACCGTTCCCCTTAGCGTTGACGCCCTGATGTCGCAACTGGAAAGAACGGAAACCATTACCGCACAACGACCGGATCCGCCCTACGAAGAATATGATACCACCATTACCATTTCTTTTGAGCCTGCCGATGTTATGCGTTACAGGATTAAGGAAGAGTGGTTTTTTGACAGCAAGAGATCGGTACTGGATGTGCGCATTTTAGGAATCTGCCCCGTAAGGGAAGCCATTGATCCGGTTACCGGCGAATCAAGGGGCGACGAACCTTTGTTCTGGGTATATTATCCCGAAGCACGAAATGTCCTGGTACAGGCCGAGGTTTTTAACCGCCACAACGATGCCCAGCGCATCTCTTTCGACGACCTGTTTATCCGCCGGTTTTTCAGCAGCTACATTTACAAAGAGTCCAACGTACACGATCGGCGCATCACCGAATATTATACCGGTCTTGATGCATTGCTGGAAGCAGAAAGGGTAAAAGAAGAGATACGCAACTTTGAGCACGACCTCTGGGAGTGGTAAACAAAATAAATATTTGATCAAAAAGAGGCTGGTTTTTTATCAGCCTCTTTTTTTATACCATTTTTGAGGGATCGGTCCATTTATCAAAATCCTTCTCCCCCACCAAGCCAAGGGATAACGCAGCTTCTTTTAGGGTGAGGTTTTCTTCATGGGCTTTTTTGGCGATCTTTGCCGCATTGTCGTACCCAATGTGGGGGTTCAGAGCAGTTACCAGCATCAGGGAGTTTTCAAGGTAAGCCTGTATCTGCTTCTTGTTGGGCACAATCCCTTCCACGCATTTTTCGGCAAAGGAAACACAGGCATCCCCAATAAGCCTGGCAGATTGCAGCAGGTTATAAATCATCATCGGTTTAAAAACATTCAACTGGAAATGCCCGTTCATTCCACCAACTGCAATGGCGGCATCGTTGCCAACCACCTGGGCGGCCACCATGGTAAGGGCCTCGGGCTGGGTGGGATTCACCTTTCCGGGCATGATGCTGCTGCCCGGCTCATTGGCAGGAAGCATTATTTCACCAATGCCGCAACGCGGCCCTGAAGCCAGCAAGCGGATGTCGTTGCCTATCTTCATCAGGCTTACCGCAAGGGTTTTTAAAGCCCCGCTGGTTTGCACCACGCCATCGTGGGCCGAAAGGGCTTCAAACTTATTGGGAGCCGTCATAAAAGGATAACCGGTAAGTTCGGCGATCTTTAAAGCCACTTTCCGGTCAAATCCTTTCGGGGCATTGATGCCGGTTCCCACTGCCGTACCGCCAAGGGCAAGCTCATGCAGGTGCGGCAGGGTGTTTTCAAGCCCCTTGATACCATGATCCAGCTGGGCCACAAAGCCCGAAAACTCCTGCTCCAGGGTCAGGGGGGTGGCATCCATCAGGTGAGTGCGCCCGGTTTTTACAACCCCAGAAAACTCCCTGGATTTTTCCTCAAGGGAATCCCTTAACTTTTTCAACCCAGGCAGGGTGTTTTCGTACAACAGCTTGCAGGCCGCAATATGCATGGCCGTAGGGAAGGTGTCGTTGGATGACTGCGACTTATTGACATGGTCGTTAGGATGCACCTTTTTTTGGGGGTCATCCAGACGCCCGCCCATGATCTCATGAGCACGGTTAGCGATCACCTCGTTCAGGTTCATGTTGGTCTGTGTACCGCTGCCGGTTTGCCAAACTACGAGCGGAAAGTGATCATCCAGCTTCCCGCCAAGGATCTCGTCACAAGCCAGAATCACAGGACGGGCAATGCCTTCATCAAGCACACCCATTTCCAGGTTTACCTCAGCTGCTGCCTTCTTTAAAAGGGCAAAAGCCCGGATGACCTCCACCGGCATCTTTTCTTTTCCGATTTTAAAGTTTTGAAGGGAGCGCTGGGTTTGCGCGCCCCAGTATTTTTCGGCCGGAACCTTTAAGGAACCCATGGTGTCTGTTTCTGTTCTGTACTGCATAGCAATTGTTTTTTTAAAGACTGCCCTGTCCGGCTTATGGATTCCGGACAGGGCGGGCAATGGGTATTTTCAATAAAACAGCCGAAACGGCGACAGGTTCAAAAACCTTTACAGGCTCTTACATCCTGTAAAAGTCATTTCCTTTATCGTCTACAAGGATAAATGCCGGAAATTCTTCCACCTCAATGCGGTAAATGGCCTCCATTCCCAATTCGGGATATTCCAGGAGTTCCACCTTTTTGATGTTTTCCTGCGCCAGCAGAGCAGCCGGGCCACCGATGCTGCCCAGGTAGAACCCCCCATATTTTTTGCAGGCATCGGTAACCGCCTGGCTTCGGTTGCCCTTGGCGATCATCACCATGCTGCCCCCATGCTGCTGAAACAGATCCACATAGGAGTCCATTCGTCCGGCTGTTGTGGGGCCAAAAGATCCCGAGGCCATCCCTTCAGGGGTTTTGGCCGGACCGGCATAGTATATCGGATGGTCTTTCAGGTACTGCGGCAATCCCTCTCCGGCATCCAGGCGCTCTTTAAGTTTTGCGTGGGCAATGTCGCGTCCCACAATGATGGTTCCGTTAAGAGACAGGCGCGTGCCAACCTGGTGTTTTGACAGTTCGGCCAGTACTTCTTTCATGGGCTGGTTCAGGTCAATCTGCACCGCACCGCTAACGTCTGCTTTGCGGTATTTCTCAGGAATATAGCGTCCGGGGTTTTTTTCCAGTTGTTCAATCCAGATCCCTTCTTTGTTGATCTTTGCCTTGATGTTGCGGTCAGCGGCACAGGAAACACCCATGCCCACCGGGCAGGAAGCTCCATGGCGGGGCAGGCGGATAATGCGGATATCCAGTGCGAAGTATTTCCCGCCAAATTGCGCACCGATGCCAAGTTTATAGGCAGCTTCCAGTATCTTTTGTTCCAGGGCGGTGTCACGGAATGCCTGCCCTCCTTCATTACCCCGGGTTGGCAGCTTGTCCAGGTATTTTGCAGTGGCCAGCTTCACGGTTTTCAGGCAGCTTTCGGCTGAAGTGCCGCCGATCACAAAAGCCACATGGTATGGAGGACAGGCTGCCGTACCTAAGCTCTTCAGCTTATCAACAAGATATTTCTCCAGCTTGTCGGGATTAAGCAGGGCTTTGGTCTCCTGAAAAAGCCCGGTTTTATTGGCTGAGCCCCCGCCCTTGGCAACAAATAAAAACTCGTAGGTGTCTTCACCGGAAGCCAAAATATCTATCTGGGCCGGCAGGTTGGTCCCGGAATTTTTTTCCTTGTACATATCCAAAGGGATGGTCTGGGAGTAACGCAGGTATTCTTTGGTGTAAGTTTCAAAAACGCCCTTTGAAAGGGCTTTTTCATCCCCTCCCCCGGACCAGACCTGTTGTCCTTTTTTGGCAAAAATGGTGGCGGTGCCGGTATCCTGACAAAACGGGAGTTTTCCTTCTGCCGAGATCTCGGCATTGCGCAACATGGTAAATGCCACATATTTATCATTTTCACTGGCTTCCGGATCGTCCAGAATAGCGGCAACCTGCTCCAGGTGGTCCTTGCGCAGCAAAAAGGCCACATCGCGCAGGGCGGTGCGGGCAAGACGGGTCAGCCCTTGCGGTTCGACCTTTAAAACAGGCTGGCTCTCAAATTCGGAAACCGATACATGGTCTTTGGTCAATAAATAGTATTCAGTTTCATCCTGCCCCAAAGGGAAAGGATCCTGGTAAAAAAATTCCGGCTTTTTCATGGGTGATGGAGTTTTTGGGTTGGTTTGACGAGTTTTTTTTATGATTGATAAAAATAAATTAAAAAACACAAACTTCCCAGAAACCGCAGGGAAAAATCCTTTATTTTTCAGGGACTTCCATTTTTGACAAGCTTTTACCCTTCACCAGACTCTGTTTTTTGTAGTATCTTTGCAGGTATGGAATCAAATCGACAAAAACGTATTTCCCGGCTGATTCAGAAAGATCTTGGGGAGATCTTTCAAAAAGAGAGCGGAGTATGGTTTCCCGGGGCCATGATCACCATCACAAAAGTTTACGTTACCAGCGACCTTTCTATTGCCAGGGTATACCTGAGTGTTTTCGGCAAAGACCCCGGTGATGTGTTGAAACTGGTGGAGATGCATGCCAAAGAGATCCGGAGGCAGCTGGCGGCAAGGGTAAAAAACCAGCTCAGGCAAATCCCTGAATTAAGGTTTTTTATTGATGACAGCCTGGACTATATTGAAAATATTGAAAAGCTGCTGAAAGAATAATTCCTGTCATGCATTACGACCCCATTAAGAAAACCTTAGGCCGCCTTTTTAACCGCTGGACCTTTTCCCGTAAAGTCTTTTACTTTTTGCTGGACGTCTTGTTGTTGCGCACCTGGCATATTCACCGGGAGTTGCGCCGGTTTTTCCGTAACCATTCACAGAAATATGGTGTGAAAATACTGGATGCAGGAAGCGGGTTCGGGCAATACACCTGGTATATGGCCCGTAAAAAACCCAATTGGACCGTGCATGCCATCGACATCAAAAAGGATGAAATTAATTCGTGTAGAGCCTTTTTTGAAAAGGCCCGCCGGCCCAATGCCCGCTTCGAAGTGCAGGACCTTGTGCATTTCAAAAACCCGGATACTTATCAGCTGGTTTTATCCGTTGATGTGATGGAACATATTGAAGAAGATCAACAGGTCTTTTCCAATTTTTACCAATCCCTGGAAAGCGGGGGCCTGTTGTTGATCAGCACCCCTTCCGACCAGGGAGGCAGCGGGGTAAACCAGGAAGGGGAACAGTCGTTTATTGAGGAACATGTGCGCGATGGCTACAACCCTAAGGAAATAGAAGAAAAACTAAAAAAAGCAGGATTCAGCAAGGTGGAGACAAACTATACCTACGGCAAGCCCGGGAAGATTTCCTGGAAACTTTCCATGAAATATCCCATATTGCTTCTTGGGGTCTCAAAAATATTCCTGGTATTGCTGCCTTTTTATTACCTGCTGGTCATGCCTTTTGTTCTTGTGCTCAACCAGCTGGATGTTAAATTGAATCACAGCTCAGGCACCGGACTGTTGGTAAAAGCCTGGAAATAATTATCCCGTTATAAAACAGAAAAAACTTGCGTTTCCCATTTTACATAGCACGGCGTTACCTGTTTGCGAAAAAATCGCACAATGCCATCAACATCATTACCCTGGTATCGGTAATCGGGGTTACGGTAGGAACCATGGCGCTGGTGGTGGTATTGTCCGTTTTTAATGGTTTTGAGAAGCTGATCCTGTCTTTGTTTGACGCCTTTAATCCCGATTTTGAAATAACCCTCAGGGAGGGAAAAACCTTTTCCATGGTCGATTTTCCTGAGGAAGAGCTTAAAAACCTTCCGGGGGTGGTGCTTTTCAGTGAGGTGCTGGAAGAGTCGGCCCTGATAACCTACCGCGAGCGACAGCACCTGGTGACCATGCGCGGGGTTACCGATGAATTTGAACAGATCACCGGCATTGACACCCTCTTGATTGAAGGGGAGTTTAAGCTTAAGGAAGGAGATACCGACTTTTTTGTGATCGGACAGGGGGTTGCCTATGTGCTCAATGCCAACATACACGACTACCTTAATCCCCTTAACCTTTACGTGCCCCGGCGTGGACGTACCGTGGGCATGCATCCCACCGATGCCTTCCGGGCAACTTCCAACTATGCCAGCGGGGTTTTTGGCATACAGGCCGAACACGACATGGAATACGTGCTGGTGCCCCTGAGACTGGCCAGGCGCCTGCTGGATTATGACAATGAGGTCACCTCCATTGCCATAAAAGCAGACCCCGAAGTCAATCACGCGAGGCTGCAACGCCGGATCGAAGAAATTGCCGGTCCGGAGTTTGAAGTAAAAAACCGCCTGCAGCAGCAGGAGTTCCTTTACAAGGTGATGCAGTCCGAGAAATGGGCCATCTTTTTCATCCTTACCTTTATTCTGATCATTGCTGCATTTAATGTGATCGGCTCCCTCACCATGCTGGTCATTGAAAAAACCCGGGATATCCGCATCCTCTATAGTATGGGGGCAGCAAAAAAAACCATCCAGAAGATTTTTCTTACCGAAGGCATCCTGATCAGTCTGGGAGGTGCGCTGGCAGGGATCTTCCTGGGCGGGATCGTCAGCTGGCTCCAAATGGAGTTTGGCCTGATCTCCATACAGGCCGAAGGTACCTTTATCATCGATGCCTACCCCGTTGAACTGCAATGGCCCGACCTGGTGCTGGTGGCTTTTACCGTATTTTGTATCGGAATGCTCGCCTCCCTCCTGCCCGTAAGAAACATATCTGTTCTGCTGGAAGAAAGCATATAGCCTTTTTAAAAAAACAGGCCACGGATTGCACGGATGAACATGGATAGAAATAAATCCGCGACTATCTGCGTTCCATCCAGATTGGAACGCGGATGCAACGGATCCCTCCGGGAACGCGGATGAACGCAGATAGAAAAAATCCGCGACCATCAGCGTTTTGCCAAAGGCAATCCGC
>SL_3KL_010_SEDDRAFT_10000773_pt1 | contig 27716 bp, 25 predicted proteins | sample SodLakKL_010_SED_2_FD_10381 | JGI IMG/M metagenome (IMG submission 10381)
TACACTAATTACACTAATTACACTAATTAATATAAATTAATTTACAATATTTTATAAGGTACATTAAACCAATACTGTTCAATTATTTTTCATTTTTTTAGAACCAAATTTTTTAATTAAAAAATCTAATAACCGTGAATACAATAACAAACTTTCTAAAAATAGCAGGAGCATTTTTATTGCTCTTTTTCTTTACTTTATTCCCATTTTATCTATTGGCACAAACCGCTGATGAAGAAGAGCCTTCACTTCATGTAGGCGGCGCTTTGCGCTTTAATATGATTCTTCAGAGCTATGAAAGCGACATTGATGCAAACAGCTCTTCATTTACGATGGATACATGGAGGATTAATGTTCTCTATGATAATCCGGGAGGAATCGGGCTGAATTTTGAATACCGCTTTTACCCGACATTCGGCACCCACTTTATCAAACAGGGCTGGCTTGATTACGATTTTTCTGATCGAACACAAGCTCAGCTTGGTGTTACACAAGTGCCATTTGGAAACCTTCAATACAATTCCAATAACTGGTGGTTTAGCCTACCCTATTATGTTGGCCTTGAAGACGATCATGACATGGGCCTGAAACTCACCCGTACATCGGAGAACTGGCAGTGGGATTTTGCCTATTTTTTCCAGCCAGAACCTGAGGGGCCCCCTGCTGCTTTTGGTACCGGCGGGTCCGGGCGCTATTCCTATGATGTAGTTCCGGAAGGCAATGCATCCTTATCAGAAAGAAACCAGTTCAATATACGTGGTGCATACCTAACAGCCGGAGGCAGCGAAGTTGGTGCATCATTACAATACGGGCAACTTTACAACAGTGCTCTTGACCAATTTGATGGCCGCTACGCATTTGCCGTTCACGCCGACATTAACTCCGGCAATTTCAACATCAAACCTCAATTTCTCTATTACAACATGGACGGGGTTGATGATGCCGGGCAAGACCTGAGCACTGTATTTATGGGTGCATATGGCATTCCGTATGAAGTATCAACCGAAGCCTGGATCGCAACACTCGGTCTATCCTATTCTTATGATGTTGATTGGGGGCCCATCACCAACCTGAACTTCTACAATGACTTCAGTTATATGGAAAACAGTGTGGGAGATGGTACAACAAATCTTGCCAGTGGAGAAACACTCACGCTCAATGACGATTTCCAACACACTGTACAGAACATTACCGGAGTGCTTGTATCTGCGGGGCCGGTATTCACTTACTTTGACATTGCTCAGGGAATTAATCATCCCTGGCTGACCGACAATTTTGGTGTTGGTGTAGGTCCGGGACATGAAGATTTAGATATCGGCGACTCGGAATACAACATTCGTTTTAACATTAACATTGGCTTTTACTTCTAATCAAATCTGGATTAATAAATATCCTAAATAAGCCTCCATATTGCATGGAGGCTTATTTAATTTACCTTCAGAAAAGATATTATTAATCGTACAACGATTTTTGTAAGTTCACAAAAACCAAAAAAGCAACTAACCTGACTATGGCTTTACGAGGACAAGAAGATAAACCGGGTTCGAAAAAATCCGGAAAGAAAAAACTATTTGATATACACGGCCCGGTCTTTTGGCCTTCCGTTATTTTAATTACCGCTCTGATTGTAGGAACAATTTTGGCCGGAGATGCGGCTGAGGAAGCTTTCAATGCAACACGGATAGCTATTACGGATTGGGGCAGCTGGCTGTTTGTCTTAGGAGTGAACCTGTTTATTGGTTTTTCTCTCTATTTTGCATTTAGCCGTTTTGGGTCTATACGCCTGGGTGGAAATGATGCCAAACCTGAATTTAGCACTATGGCATGGTTCGCAATGTTATTTAGTGCCGGTATGGGGATCGGACTTATGTTTTTTGCAGTAGCAGAACCGATGTGGCATCTTCTCTATCCGCCACATGCAGAAGTCGGAAGTGCCGCTGCATTTCGCGATGCAATGGGTGTAACATTTTTGCATTGGGGTTTTCATCCCTGGGCAATTTACGCTGTGGTTGGGTTGTCCCTTGCATTTTTCGCCTTTAACCGGAAACTCCCACTCTCCTTCCGTTCGGTATTTTACCCTCTCCTGGGAGACCGTATTAACGGATGGATGGGGGACTTGATAGATATTCTTGCCGTTTTGGCTACACTCTTCGGCCTGGCCACCTCACTCGGTATAGGAGCATCACAGGCGGGTGCTGGAATGGAGTATGTGTTCGGCCTGGAAAACACAATCAATCTTCAGGTCTTCATTATCATCGCAGTTACAGCAGTAGCGGTTGTATCGGTTGTTCTGGGTATTGACAAAGGGGTGAAGGTTTTGAGTGAATTTAACATCAGAGTTGCTGGACTCTTCCTTCTCTTTATCCTTGTTGTTGGCCCTACACTTTTTATTCTGGGATCATTTGTACAAAATATTGGCCATTACGCACAAAATTTCGCCACGTACTCAACATGGACACAGTCTTATGAAGAAGGTGAATTCATGACAACCTGGACTGTTTTCTATTGGGCCTGGTGGATTTCATGGTCGCCTTATGTAGGTATGTTTATCGCACGTATTTCTAAAGGAAGAACCATTAAACAGTTTATTCTCGGCGTGCTGATTGTTCCCACCGTGGTTACCTTTTTATGGATGAGTGGTTTTGGCGGCAGCGCCATATTTCTCGAATCCGGTGGCATTGCGGAAATAGCAGCAGCTGTTGAAGCAGATCAAACAACTTCACTTTTTATCCTGCTGGATCAGTTTCCACTTTCCATATTTACTTCCATACTTGCTATAATTTTAATTTTGAGTTTCTTTGTTACTTCGTCCGACTCAGGTTCACTTGTAATTGATGGTTTGACAAGCGGCGGTAAACTTCATGCCCCCGTAGGTCAGCGTATATTCTGGGCTACAACCGAGGGTGTTGTTGCAGCCGTTCTGTTAATTGGGGGTGGATTAGGAGCCTTACAGGCTGGTGCTATCAGTACCGGTTTGCCTTTTGTTATTGTACTTCTAATCATGTGTTACAGTCTGCAACAGGGATTGAGCAAGGAATACAATGACATGGCGATGAAAGACAGAGCCAAAGAGCGTGAATCTTACAGAGAACTCATTACCAGAGCATTGCAAAAACAAAAAAAATAGACTCAGAGGATTTTATGAATAATTCAAAACATTGGCTTGTTTGTCTCGATTTAACAAAAATGGACGAGGTAATTGTTGGTTATACCTCTTTTTTAGCCACCTTAACCAAACCGAAGACCATAACATTTCTGCATGTAATTGATTCAGGCCCAACAGCAATGGAAATTATTGAACAGTTTCCTGAAGTTGGCAACAAGAAAGAATTTGAGGAGATTGTCAGAAATGAAATGGAAGAAGAAGTTGGCCGGCATTTCAGTGATTCTTCCATTAACATCAACTTCGATATACAGGAAGGAAAACCTACAACTCAAATTATTGACGACGTTAACAGACTTAAACCGGATCTTCTGATCGTGGGGAAAAAAGTCGGTTACATGGGTGAAGGTGTAATGCCAAAGCGCATATTAAAATATGTACCTGCTTCCATCTTGTTTGTTCCGGAAAATTGTCGGTACAGTCTTGATAAAATACTTGTGCCTGTCGACTTTTCAGAGCAATCGGCAAATGCACTAAAAAAATCCCTCGAACTTGTAAAAGAACATGGAGGAGAAGTCATTGCCCAGCACGTTTATGAATACCGGGCACAATTTTTCCCCTACATGCTTGCAGATGATGAAAAAGATGAGTTCGATCAGGAAGTTGAAAAGAAAAAGGATAAATTTGTTGAAAAGTATGGGATCCCGCCGGAAGTAAAATTTGCCATGACTGTTCACAGCAGCGGCAGATTAGCTGACACCGTTTATGAACAAACCATAAGTGAACAGGCAGACCTGATAACCCTTGCAACCAAAGTCAAAAAGCTGCCCATTTTTATTCAGCATGATTTCACCGATAAAATGGTAAATTATGCATTCGGTATACCCATTTTAGTGTTGAAAAATGAAGAGAAGTATAGAAAGTTTCTATCGTCTTTCTTCAAAGATTAGATTAATTGAATCTTTCTACTCTTATAAAAGCCCGGTTTTGCCGGGCTTTTTTATTTACTGATATTTTTTGGTTGCCTCAACGGCAATTTTATCAACGCGGTTGTTGCGCTCATCATCAGCATGGCCTTTTACCTTGATCCACTCCACCGAGTGAGGTTTTGCCGCTTCCAGCATCTGCTCCCAGAGATCTTTGTTTTCTACCGGTTTTTTGTTCGATTTTTTCCACCCCTTCTTCAGCCAGTTAACAATCCAACCTTTTGTAAATGCATTGATGATCAATGCGCTGTCGCTATGGATTTTTACCCGGCATGGCCTATTCAGCGCTTTAAGTCCTTCAATCACAGCCTGCATCTCCATGCGGTTGTTGGTGGTGTTGGCACTGCCTCCGCTCAGCACTTTCTCTTTTTTATTCCATATCAATAAAGCTCCCCATCCACCCGGCCCGGGATTTCCGCTGCATGCTCCATCGGTGTATAAAATGACAGTCGGTAGTTTCTCAGGCATATCGATCTGTAAGTGTTTGCAATGAATTTTTAAACTCAAGGACTTTTTGAGTGATCAATTCTTCCCAGTTTTCATGGTCTCCACCTGAATAAATAATTGAACGCGATGAATTTATGATGGGTATTCCCTCATGCGAATGTAAAGCATTCAATATATTTTTTACAGAACCGCCCTGCGCACCTATTCCGGGAATCAGGAGATGTGCTTCCGGGAAAGCTCCAATTACATTCTGGATTTTATCAGTATGTGTAGCTCCAACAACCAGGCCCAGTTGCGCCAAACTGTTTTCCCTCATTTTGGAAAGTTCTTCAGCAATATATTCTCCAAGCGACATACGCCCTTCAAATCGCCTGTGCAAAAAATCACCAGCGCCGCTGTTCGAAGTCATCGCAAGTACAAATACTGCCTTTTGTTCATCATCCAGAAACGGCTCGAGTGTATCCATTCCCATCAGCGGGTTTAATGTTACCGCATCCGCACCCAGCCGATCAAAAAAGGCTTGCCGGTACTTCATGGCGGTATTACCGATATCACCGCGTTTTGCATCGGCAATTAAAATCCGGTTTGACGGAATCATATCCGAAACTTCTTCAAGTACAGACCACCCCTCACTGCCTAAAGCCTCAAAAAAGGCGGTGTTTGGTTTAAAAGCACATGCATGCAATTTAGTAGATTCAATCACACGCCGGCAAAATTCAAGAATTCGTCTCGAATCATCATTAAACTGATTGTAGAGCGGTTTCGGAATCAGTTCTGGAGAAGGATCAAGGCCTACGCAAAGCGTTGATTTTGATGACATAACCGCCCGCTTCAGCTTTTCAGTAAAATTCATAAAAATTATCTCTGCTTTCTTTGCAACATAGTAATTAAAAGCCTAAGATAAGGCCTTCCAATCAACCATACATTTATTTATTTAAATTAGAAATACACCCAATGAGCTGGTTCAAAAAGTGGTTCAACAGTCCTCTCTATGAAAAACTGTATGCAAACAGAAACGAATCGGAAGCGAAGCTGCTTGCAGATCTGATTGAGAAAAAAGTCCCAAAATCCACACACTCCAAACTACTGGATCTCGGATGCGGCAGAGGGCGCCATTCCATCACATTTGCCGGGAGAGGTTATCAGGTCAAGGGTATCGATCTGTCTGAGGCAGCTATCACCACTGCAAAAAAGCGGGCACATCAGAATAAAGCTTCCCATGCACGGTTTGAAATCAGAGATATGCGAGAGCCACTGAATGAAACGTTTGATGCCATTCTCAATCTTTTTACCACGTTCGGATATTTTCTGGATGACAACGAAAATCAAAGAGTATTAAAGAGTGCCGGCTGTATGCTGCGAAAAGATGGTATTTTTGTAATTGATTTCTTGAATGCCAACCAGGTTAAAAAAAACCTGAAACCTTGTGATAATGGAATTTATGAAAGCCTGGAATACAGCATTGAGCGTTACATTGAGGACGGAATGGTTCATAAAACCATTATTTTTACAGGCCCGGAACTCGAAGAACCGGTTGAATACACAGAACGGGTTAAATTGTATGACAAATCCTGGTTCGAGAAGAACCTTTCAGAAACCGGGTTTGAAATCTCCTGTATTTGCGGAGATTATTACGGCAATGATTTTGATGAACAATCCAGTCCAAGATTATTGATGTTCAACCGGAAATTGTAACGGGCTTTTTACAACATTGTATCTTCAAAAACCTCTTCTGCCCCGTGCGGTGGACGCTGAAGCGACCAGGTTTCGAAATAAAAGGTACGTTCCGAGTTGATTCTTTTTCCGTTGATACTGAAAAACCTGAAGGATTCGGATATCAGCTCTTTCAGCGGATAGAAAAGTTTCGGGTACATATTTGTTTTTGAAAACAGGTGCAGATCAAATCCCTGATGGGCTTTTTCTTTATAGAGCACCAGATCTTCTTCTTCCAACACATCCGCAATTTCCGATTTTTTGTGCCCCACGTTACTTCCGGAATCAATACGGAGCTGATGATTACTCCATCGTACTGTATCTTTCTTTGATAAAATCAGTGCATCACCGATTTCAGCGCTTTCCACCGCACTTTTAAACGGGACAACATTTCCATCGATAAACAACTCGTAATCATCCAGCCCGTTTTCGAGAGCATGGATTACCGGTTCATAATGATCCAGAATATTCACCCCGAACGACGGACCTTTCAGGTCGGTCCCTGTAATGTAGAATTTGGAGTAGGTAGGATCTGGTTTCAAAAAGTCCTCGATACTGCCAGATACTTCCTGAACAGATCGATCGAGCTGGCGTTCCCGGAGTTGATCGAGTCGAAGGTCGTGTTCAAAAATGAGCTTAAAAATATCCATCCGAAAATTTATAAAAAAATTTTACTTGTAACTTTATATGGCTGTAAAACAAAAAACCCCGGAAGAGTCATTCCCCGGGGTTTTTAATTTGTTTACTGTTAAAACAAAATTTACAGTGCAGTTGCAATCACAAGTGCAATAACAGCAATCAGTTTTAACAAAATGTTGAGCGACGGTCCGGATGTATCCTTCAGCGGATCTCCCACAGTATCTCCGGTAACGGTTGCCTTGTGGGCATCGGAACCTTTGCTGTAGGTTTTTCCGTCGATTACAATATCGGCCTCGACCATTTTCTTGGCGTTATCCCATGCACCACCGGCATTTGCCTGGAAAATAGCCATCAGAACACCCACAACGGTAACACCTGCAAGCAGGCCACCGAGGGCCTCTTTTCCAAAAATAAATCCAACCAGAACAGGCACAAGAACGGCCATCAGTCCGGGTGTAATCATTTCGCGAAGTGCTGATTTTGTAGAAATCTCAACGCACTTGCTGTATTCTGCGGTTCCGTGAGCAGCGTCAAATGTTTTCTGGTCATCATCACTCCACTCTTTTTGATCTACACCTTCATTTTTTCTCATCACTTCGAGAGCAGCTTTAAGCGGCGGGATTGAGGCAAATTGCCGGCGTACTTCTTCAATCATCGACTTGGCAGCTCGCCCAACAGCGTTCATTGAGAGTGCAGAGAACACAAATGCAAGCATACCACCCACAAACACACCGGCCATTACATTGGCTTCGGAAATATCGATGGAAGAAATTCCGGCTGAGGTCATATACGCACCAAACAATGCCAGTGCAGTAAGGGCAGCAGATCCAATTGCAAAGCCTTTTCCGATGGCAGCCGTAGTGTTTCCAACGGCATCGAGCCGGTCGGTTCGTTCTCTAACTTCAGGCGGTAATTCAGACATTTCTGCAATACCACCGGCGTTGTCGGATATCGGGCCGTAAGCATCAACGGCAAGCTGAATCCCGGTATTGGAGAGCATCCCCACAGCGGCAATGGCAATTCCGTACAGGCCGGCAAGGTGGAATGAGAACATAATTGCAAATGCAATAATCAAAATTGGAATAGCTGTTGAAATCATCCCGACACCAAGACCGGAAATAATGTTTGTGGCATGCCCGGTAAGCGACTGCTCGGCAATACCGATTACCGGCTTTTTGCCAAATCCGGTGTAATACTCTGTTATCAAACCGATACCAAGGCCGGCAAACAGGCCAACGATGGTTGCCAGGTAAACACCGAGAGAGGTATATTCAAACACACGCCCGTAGAGCGGATCGTTATAACTCCAGCTTGACGGAAGCAGCCATGTAATCAAAAAATAGAAGATTACGGCCATCAGAATGGCAGAACCAAATTCACCGATATTGAGTGCTTTTTGAGGATCTCCGCCCTCTTCTTTTACGCGTACAAACAGCGTTCCGATTATAGATGTTACAATTCCGGTAGCAGCCAGCAGTAACGGCAAATATACAGCGCTCATGCCTCCAAGGGCAGCGCCTGTATCTCCTTCAAACAGGGTAAAGAATACAGCACCGAGAACCATGGCTCCAATAATTGAACCGACAAACGATTCAAAAAGGTCGGCGCCCATTCCGGCAACATCACCAACATTATCACCTACGTTATCGGCAATGGTTGCAGGATTTAGCGGATGGTCTTCCGGAATACCGGCTTCCACTTTTCCAACAAGGTCAGCTCCCACATCGGCAGCTTTTGTATAAATCCCGCCGCCAACACGTGCAAAAAGGGCGATGGATGATGCCCCAAATGAAAATCCGGTAATCACGGTAATTACGAGGGAAAGCACTGTCTGTGTATCGGCTGCCGTAGCCTGATTGTGTAAATTAAACTGCCATCCGAACAGTATAAAGAGTAAGCTGAGGCCAAGAACACCAAGCCCTACAACGGCAAGGCCCATAACAGAACCACCTGAAAAAGCTACCTCAAGTGCTTTTCCGAGGCTGGTGCGGGCAGCATTTGTTGTTCGGACATTTGCTTTAGTGGCTACTTTCATCCCTATAAATCCGGCAAGACCCGAACAAATGGCTCCCACAATAAATGAAACAGCAATCATATAGGAAGAGCCTTCGGTCACTGCTCCCTGGTAGGAAAGCAGTACAGCCACAAGAAGTACAAAAATAGATAAAGTTTTATATTCGGCTCTGAGAAACGCCATGGCTCCTTCAGAGATATGGCCGGCAATTCGAACCATATTATCACTTCCCGGATCCTGTTTGGAAACCCAGGAGGCCTTGATATAGGTAAACAACAGGGCAAGTATGCCGGCTGCAGGAATTAAATAAAAAATTGAGTTTAGCATGTTATTGGTTATTGGTTTTCAGTTAGCGATCAATTACAGTTAGTTAAATTCGTTCATTGCCAAATCGATACCACCTCGAAGAAACGCCAAAATTGCTTCGGATGCAACCTCAAGAGCTTCATCCACACATGTTCTCTGTTCGGAGGTGAATGGAGAGAGTACATAATCGGATTGCCTTCCTCTTGGAAAATCGTTTCCTATTCCAAGTCTCAATCTTGGGATATCCCGGGTTTGCAATTGATTTAATATATCCGTCAACCCGTTATGCCCACCTGCGCTACCTGATGGCCTGATGCGTATAGTTCCCGGCTGGAGGTTGATATCATCATAGCAGATTATACAGTCGGTTAGCGGGGTCTCTGTTTTTGCTATAGCGCTTGACACGGCTCTGCCACTGCGGTTCATAAAGGTAACCGGTTTCATCAGGGTAACTTTTTTACTCTTGAAATGCCCTTCCCCTAAAAAGAAAAGACCATTACCCGGTTGAAGGGTAATGGTCAGTTTTTCTGATAGTTTGTCGATAAGCTCAAACCCTACATTATGGCGCGTACCTTTGTATTCAACTCCGGGATTTCCCAGACCTACAATTAAAGCCATAATCTAAAACTCAGCCATTTATTTTTCTTCTTCTTCGCCTTCTTCTTCTTCAGCTCCTACTTCAGGTTCTTCACCCTCTTCAAGTGCCTCTTCATCAACTTCAGCCAGTTCTTCTTCAAGTGCCTCTTCTTCTTCAAGAGCAGATGTAAAGACTGACTCGGACTTCGGAGGTGCAATAGTTACAATGGTTCTTGTCGGTTCTTCAAGAGGGTCAATTCCCTCCATGTCCAATTCACTCACATGCAGCGAATCGCCGATATCCAGATCTGTAATATCGAGTTCGAACTGTGCAGGAATTTTGTCGGGCATCACTTTGATGCCGACGATACGCATCGGCTGGAATACCCTGCCTCCTCCGTCTGTAACACCTCTTGCAATTCCGTTCAAACGAATCGGAACATTCAGCTTTACAGGTGTTTTTGGATCGAGCACGTAGAAATCGGCGTGAATACACCGGTCGGTTACCGGGTCATAATCCACCTTTTTGAGCAGAGTGTTATATTCTTTGCCGTTAACGCTCAGGCGCTGAAGCTTGGTCTCGCTGACAGACAGAATTTTTTCAAGGTCAGACTCAAGGATAGAAAAATGGATGTTTTCTTTAACTTTAGGACCATAGAGTACGGCAGGTATCCTGAGGTTTTCTCGCAGTTCACTTTTCGTTTTTCTGCTAATTTCTCTTACTTCGCCTTCCAGATCGTATAAATTTGTTTGCTTCATGGTTTTCAATTATTCAATTAATCATCAAATAGGGCACTGATCGTGTCGTTGGTATGAATTCGCTGAATTGCTTCAGCAAATATACCGGCAACACTCAGTACTTTTATTTTGTTTGATGGTTTTCTCAAGGGCACCGTATCGGTGACCAACAACTCATCAATCGGAGAATCTTCAATGCGCTGAAATGCAGGGCCCGACAGAATCGGGTGTGTGCAAGTTGCCATCACACTGAGTGCTCCGCGTTCTTTCAGTGCTACAGCGGCATTGGTCAGTGTACCGGCTGTGTCAATCAGATCATCCACAATCAACACATTTTTATTTTCAACTTCACCGATAATATTCATCACTTCAGCTACATTTTGCTTGGGCCTTCTTTTGTCAACAAATGCAAGGCCAGCACCAAGCTTCTTGGAATAGGCTCTCGCCATTTTCAAACTGCCAACATCCGGTGCTACAACAACCAGATTATCGATCGCATTTTCAGTAAAATAATCAATAAAAATCCTGCTCGCATACAAATGGTCAAGCGGAATATCAAAGAAACCCTGTATTTGTGATGCGTGTAAATCCATCGTCAGAATACGGTCGGCCCCGGCTTTTACCAGTACATTGCCCATCAGCTTTGAGGCGATGGATACTCTCGGCTGATCTTTCCGGTCTTGCCTGGCATATCCAAAATAGGGAATAACTGCGGTAACCCGCTTCACAGAAGCACGCTTGGCTGCATCCAGCAGCAACAGCAATTCAATAATGTTATCGCCCGGGGGCGGTGTAGATTGTATTACAAAAATATCTTCGCCCCTGATACTCTGCTCATACTTCACATAAAGCTCGCCATCCGAAAAAGATTTTATCGTCAAATCTCCCAGACCTACCCCGTAACTCTCTGCAATGGCACGGGCAAGTGCCAGGTTACTCCTCCCTGCAAAAATGGCTAATGGCGTATCCAACTAACTTTAAAGTCAAGTTTTTAAAAAAGAAAAAGAATACCTTTTTGGTACTCTTTAGCATGCATTGTTGCCCGGGGAGGATTCGAACCCCCACTGACTGGACCAAAACCAGCTGTCCTGCCATTAGACGACCGGGCAATTCACTCACTTTATTGACAGACACCAAAGATAGAGAGAGTCTGCAAAAGGTTCAAGACCCAATTGAAGTTTTAAATACTTCACAACGGTGGCAGTTTCGCTGCCTGCAATATCGTTTATACTGATGAGCAAGCCCCAGCCGTTTACTGCGGCCGTTGACGCTGAATCCGGCTTTTTTAAACGGCCGACAGACCTCTTCCGGCACAAATTGGCCTCCCGTTTGCCAGCAGGTATATGCCCACTCTTTTAATTTTTCAGATTGTAAAAGATCTGCCAGGAGATAAACAGCCGGCAAATATACGGTATGGTACATAATCTTCAAACGCGAACGCCCCGGCAATTTTCCGGCCGGCCCCTCATTCAGCAGAAAATCCCAGGTTTGTTCAGGTTTGTTCAAAAATCTGCTGAAATCGGTATTTTCAATAACGTAATGAAGGACCGCAGCTTGCTCCACTCTTTTGCGGGGACGGCTTGCCGGCCTCATTCCTGTGTGGCCCCACCGGATCACTTCGTCTGCTTCATTTTTTTCTGAAAAAGCTGCATCCATTACCAAATCCACAAATCGTTCAATTGGAGTGACATCCAAACGGTGTTTAATCAGCTTTTTTGCAAGAACTCCCATTTGCCGCTGATTGGCCGGTATGCCAAGAGTTTTATACATCTGAATAATCAGCATATCTCGCCATGCTTTCGATACACGAACAGAGGGGTTGAACTCCTGAAGCAACTCATTTACTTTATAATCAAAATATTCTCTGTGTACTGCCTCTATCTGCTGTTCAAATGCTTTCTGGTTGATAAAAGCAACACTGCCACTGCACGGCAATTCGCCAGATTGCTGTAAGCTTAACAGATGATGCAGGCTTTTGTGAAGATATGGTTTCAGCACCAGAACCATCGGGCGCGAACCGTCTGCAGTGATGGCCGGTTTTTTCGAATTATCCTGAAAAACCACATGCAAAACTACACTATCGAACCGCTTGTTTTCTCTATGATTATGAGAATCCCATTCAGCCGATGTTTTATGAATTTCCACACTTCCGTGCCAGTGCATTCCATCGGCAACCAGATGTGCGTCCAGAAAATCGGGACCACCTGCATGATTGATCTCCCCCGGGTCCACAATCTCCAGCTTCTTCCCACAAGAAGTAGTCAGATTTTGGCAGTTAAACTGCAGATGTTGCCAAATCCACTGAAACAGATCTTCGCGGTATGAAGCTACGCCCTCAGACATCGCTCAGGTCATCGATATCAAGTGTCAGGGGTTCGGTGGCCTTATACAGATCAGGAATGGGGCTGCTCAATTCTTTTCGAATTTTATCGCGAATGGCATGCAGCTGCTCACCGCTTTTTACCCTTACGTTAAGGCTTTTTTGGTTCAGCTCATCCAAAGATGCCTCAACCCGTTCGAGCAGTTGCTGAATTCTCTCTTTTTCTGATTTTGGTGTAAGAAAGCAACCAACAACAAGGCCGCTCGCAAATCCGCTTCCTATCAGTAATGTGTTCTTTAAAATGTTACTCATCTTTCTGTGGTGATATTATTAACTTTCAGTCTCTTAACGTACTTTATAAAATACTGTTTTATTCTGTTTAATATTGTAATAATATAACATCAATATCACAAAATCAGCATTTCTCTTTCTATGATTCTTCTTGACAATAAACGTATTGAGCGCACACTGAAGCGAATGGCCTATCAAATTCTTGAGGAGGCACACAGTTCATCTGTCCGCCTGGTTGGCTTGAACAGCCGCGGCCTGGCTGTAGCAAAAAAATTAAAAACCCAGCTTGAACATGCACAGGGTACCAAGATCCCGCTTCATAATATTCAGACAGATAACAATGACGAGTATACCTTTCCTGAACAACCGGGAGAAAACGAATTTCTGGTGATTGTCGATGATGTCATTTTCAGCGGAGGCTCCATGTTTAGTGTTATGCGCAGAATTCCGGAACTATCTGCCTTTAAAAAAGTTTGCGTTGCCGTATTGGTTGACCGGGGCCACAGAAAACTCCCGGTTCTGGCAAGCGTCGTCGGGGTGGATGTGCCAACAAAACTCAACGAACACATCGAACTGATTCTCGACGGGAATGAACCCAAAGAAATTATTTTAACTAAAAAATAACGATTAACACTTCAAGACATGAAAACTTTGATTTTTACCCTCATCGCAGGAATTCTGGCATTTTACCCCCCTACGCTACAGGCCCAGGATAGCATAACATTTCCCGATGACCTTGAGGGATGGCAAACGAGCTGGACTGTGGGCATAAACGGATCTCAGGCGTCTTACTCGAATTGGGCACAGGGGGGAGTCAATAATATTGCAGCCACCGGAAGTTCCAATTTCAGCACTGTTTACAAAACCGGCCGATTCTCTTATGGATTTTTATTGGATACACGATTCGGGAAGACCAGAATCCAGGATGAAGGAACCAGAAAAATTGATGACAGGCTGCTTCTGAAAAACAGATTTTTGTACGATCTGGGTGGTGAAGAATCCGATTTTAAACTGTTTGCAAATATCCGGTTCCGCACACAGTTCGACAAAGGCTTCGATTACGCCTCCGGAGAAGACGGCTCCAACACCCTGATTTCCAATTTTATGGCACCGGCCTATTTTACCCAGGACGCCGGTCTGGCTTATGTTCCTGTATCGTACTTCAGCGTTGAAGCCGGCCTCGGGCTCCAGCAAACATTTGTGAGAGACCGCAGCTTATCAGAAACCTATGGCCTTGCTGAAGGAGACCGCTTCAGGTCTGAAGCCGGTTTTACGTTCGGTGCCAGTTTTGATGCCACTATCGCCGAAAATCTCAGTTTCTCAAGTAGTATAAATACATTCACCAACATGACAAAATCGGTAAAAAGCACCGATGTCTATTTTTCAAACAAACTCACCGGCAGAGTCAACGATTTTATGAATACTTCGCTAAATCTCGATCTGGTGTATGATGACAACTTCTCAAATAAACTTCAGGTTGCTCAGGTACTCTCACTTGGAATTTCATTTATATTGCGGTAATATCTGCCGGACACTTCCCCTGAAGAAAAAATATTATATGCGGTTTCACTGATTTGTTAAATATTGTTTTGACAGTTGCTCTGGCACAGTAAATTCGGCAAGTTCATAATATGGATAAACAGTACACTGACCCTTTTTTATATGTTAATTTCTGATGACAGACGGACCATACCCACTATTCTAAAATAGATTATCGTATCAAACACGATCTCCAGACCACGCATGAAGGTTTTTATTACCACCCTGTTATTTTTGATAATTTTCAGCACTACAGCGTACTCACAGAGTGAACTCATTGAAGTTCCCGATTCTCTGAGCGGCTGGGAAACCGACTGGGACATCCGGCTGAGCGGAGCACAGGCATCTTATACCAACTGGGCACAAGGTGGCACCAGCAACATTTCTGCTGCCACCCGATCTGTATTTAATACCATGCGCCAATTAAACCGATTTTCCTACGCATTTCGTATAGACACANGATATGGAGGGGCAAGACTGAGCGGAGAAGGCCTGCGAAAAACGGATGACCGGTTNCATNTTNCCAACCGNTTCCTGTATGATGTAAGAAGTGATGATTCCATCTTCAAATTTTTCACAAACATTACCCTCCGCACCCAATTTGACAAAGGTTTCGAATACGAAGGCAATGAGGATGGCAGCGACCGGCTCATCTCCCGGTTTATGTCTCCGGCCACGTTTAATCAGAATGCAGGGATAGCATACGTTCCAGCCGCATCATTTTCGATTGAATTGGGTCTGGGTTTGCAGCAAAAATACATTCACGACAGAGATCTCAGACACATCTACAAGCTCGAACCAGATGAGCCTCTCCGCACAGAAGCGGGATTCAATGTCGGGTCCACACTCGAACTGGATGTGGCCACAAATGTGGAACTTAAATCAAATTTAAATACGTTTACCAACATTAAAACATCAGTCCGCAGTACCGATATTCATTTTTCAAATAAACTTGATGGTCAAATCAATTCAAATATGAACGCTTCGTTGAATGTGGATATCATTTACGACGACAGTTTTTCAAAAGAATTGCAAATCGCTCAAGTTGTTTCACTGGGCGTCTCTTATAAACTTCGATAATTTTAGGTTTGAACCGGTTTGAACCCTATCTCGATATTTTAAAGACTGCACTCCGCAGGCTCGATCACTGGCGTGAGGAGTACGGCAGCGAATTACCCTATCAGCCAGAAAACATCGATACCATAGAGTACATCGTTGATAAACTCCGCATTCGGCTTGAAGACAACTATCCGTTCCACCATCCCCGCTATGCCGGCCAAATGCTGAAACCACCACATCCGGTTTCATGGCTGGCCTACTCACTTGCCATGACCATCAATCCCAATAATCATGCACTCGATGGCGGTCCGCCAACTTCTGAAATGGAAAAAGAGGTGATGAACAAAATGGCAGCCATGGTGGGTTTTCGTGACACGTACCTGGGACATCTCACCTCTAACGGCACAATCGCCAATCTGGAGGCCCTTTTTGTTGCAAGAGAAATTCATCCCGGCAAAACCATCGCCGCTTCAGCCAATGCCCACTATACGCACCGGCGCATGTGCCGGGTACTTAATGCTGATTTTCTCGAAATTCCNGTTGATGCNAACGGCATGCCCGATCTTGCTTTTGTTAAAACACACGGNGATNANATCGGGACACTGGTTGTAACCATGGGAACAACCGGGCTCGGCTATANTGAACCTCTGGCCGATTTACTGGAACTGGCATCNGAACACAATTTCCGTATTCATGCCGATGCAGCATACGGCGGTTTTTTTAAACTAATCGAAAACCATCTGCCAAAACAGCATCACTGGCAACTGCTTTCGGAATGCGACAGCATCGTGATAGACCCTCATAAACACGGTTTACAACCGTATGGGTGCGGAAGTGTTCTGTACAAAGATCCGGCCGCAGGCAAATACTTTAAACACGATTCTCCCTACACCTACTTTACCTCTGATGATCTTCACCTGGGAGAAATCAGTCTGGAATGTTCCCGTGCCGGTGCATCAGCAGCAGCTTTCTGGGCAACACTCGAACTCTTCCCACTTGACGAATCCGGACTCGGATCTGTGTTGAAAAAAACCAGAAATGCCGCTGAAAGATTTGCAGACTTAATCCGCTCTGAAAACGGGTGGGAGCTCTACAACAAGCCCGACCTGGACATTACCGGTTATTTTAAAATGCCCGACGAGACTTCTCTCAGCGCAATAAGCAGATTGAACAAAACCATTTTTGATACCGGGATGAACAAAAATCAATCCGGCTTCTTCCTCAGTCTTTTCCAACTGCCTGCTTCCCGGTTCATCCAAAAATTTCCGGATATTAGGGCAGACCGCGATCACGTAACACTGCTTAGAAGCGTATTCATGAAAGAGGAGCATCTCGATTTTGTGGATGAACTGGCAAAACAGCTTTTTTCCATAAAACCGGAATCATCATCCTGATATCAACCGTCTGCTTTAACCTAAAAAAGCCGTCAGACCTTTTTGGGACTAAAGGTTGATCTCAAAAGCGGCATCTTCGGTTTGAAAACGGTACGGATCAAGTTGGTTGGCCATGGCAAAAAAGGATTTGGCTTCTCCGTGATCTTCACTCTTTTTGTACATCTCTCCGGCCAGATAATATAATTCGGGGCTGGATGGATACTGCTCCAGTAAATCATTTAACAGGGGAATGGCTTTATCAAATTCTTTATCGGCCACAAAAATTTTGAGTCTGTACAAATCAAACACAGGATGGTCTTCCCCGGCCAGACCCATGTAGTGCTTGCACCTCGAGTAAATATTCTTTTTGAAATAGTAGTGGATAAACAGAATCAACAGGGAAGAATCGGGGGTGATGTTTTCCATTCTGTCCTCAAGTGTACGAAGCAGTTCCCGCTCGTCTGCAATCAGCAGAGTCAGCACAATGGTCAGTAGTTCTTCTTCGCTCCACTTTCCCCGAAGAATTTCGGTACGCACTTCGTTTGTAAGGTATTCCTGAACCGTTTCCACCCATTTGGGATCTGGATCCATCGGATTATCGGGAGCCCCCAATTTTTGAAAGCGTTCGGGATGAGTTCCGGTTTTGGGGATCACTCTCTCTCGTTTTGCATTCCACTTTCTGAAAAACCGACCGCGGTTTCTCCATTTCAGCTCGGGGTTCAGCTCAACACCCATGATTTGGGTTGTACCGCCGCGCCGGTGTTCCACCACCGTATCCCGCGCTATAAGCATCTCCAGGTTCTGTTCAGTTAACTGCCTGCAGAAATCATCCATTTCGAAGAAACACAAGTGATACGCTTCATCAAACCGAACCGGCAGGTCTTTTCTGATCATAAAACAGCAACTATCGGCCCGGTCTGTGGCGATGAATGATTTTTCGGCAGGATGGCTCCGTTTCTGAGCGGCAACTTTGGTTTTGTTGAGTAGCGGTGCCACAAGTGCAATTTTATCAGACTTCTCAAACCCTTTTCTCATCATATCCACACTGCTTTTCTGCAAAAGAACATCGTTGTGCATCACCAGAATGTGCTCACCGGTTGCAGCATCAACTCCCTGATTCACAGATGCGGCAAAGCCCCGGTTTGCCCGGTTGGTAATTACTTTCGCATTCAGAAAAGCTTCTTTCTTCAACTGCCCCAGGTAATCGAATGTATCATCAATACTGGCATTGTCGATCACAATCAGTTCGGTCGATGCGCCATCAACTGCTTCTTCGAGTGTAAGCAGAGCTGCTTCAAGGAGCGGTTTGCCATGGCCTGTGGTAGGAATAACCACGGATAGTTTAATTTTTGATTGCTCTTTTTCTTCTTCTTCCGGTTCGGTTTCGATTGCAAGCTGAGATGGCTCTTCAGGTATTTCGGGACGTTTATTCAGCAGATGTTTCAGCTCGGCTGCCTCCACATGCCTCCTCAATTTCTCAAGAGATGATATTTTGATCCGCACCCCTTCTTTATGTTCGGGATTGCGCTTCAGGAATTTATTAATCAGTTCCAGTGAGTTGTTTGCATCGCCCTGATTTAGCAAGTGCCGCGCCTGCAGCAACAGTTCATCCGCCGATACTTTCTTATTTACTTTGGCATCATTTTCAGCAAGTTCATTTAATATGCCGGAGCGCTCTTCATCGGATTCACTGAGTCGAAGTGCGGTGTAAAAAAACTCTTTGATATCCAGAAAATCGGCATGTGGCGACTGATCATCCGCTACAACAAAAAATGGATCTGTTTTGTACCAAACATTCTCCTTCATCAGCCTGAAGGCAAGTTCGGCGCCATGCAACTGATCCAGAAACGGATTAAAGTAAAAATCTTCTGCTTTGATGATATTTCGGTTCCAAACCAGGCAACTGTCATCCGGAAGATCTCCCTCATCGGCATCCCGGATCCAGTCCAGCGGTTGCCGGGGCAAATCGTAGTCAAGAACCCAAAAAGCGGCCGGATCGTCTTTAAACCGGCGAATGGCTTCGTTCAGCAGCGATTCGTTCAGTCGGTCGGCTCGTAGCGGAGCCCATACAAGGGAACCGGATGCATGCACCAAAGCTTCATTTAGCGACAGCCCGCGTCCTTTTGTCTCAGAGTGTTCAAACAGATACACCCGTTCGTTGCTGCTCTGATTTACTTCTCTTTCGATGAACCGGGAGTTCACAACATCAACGGTATCGTTTATCACAATCACTTCAAACTGATCTCCGTTGAGTTTCAGTGTATCTGACAGGAGCGAATTAAAGTGATGGCTCTTGGCATGTGTTGTAAGTATTATGGATAGCTGAATAGAATTTTTCATAGAAATAATATTTTCTCAAATATACAATATGCTGGCTGCCTAAGAAACGAGTTTATCAGATTTGATTCGTATATTTTTAAATCAATTCACACTTTTTTAAACTATACTTTCAATATTCGTCTGCAAACAAAGAGAAGCCTGTTTTGGGAATTGTATTTAATCTAACTATGACCTTTTTCCTCTCGAAGAAAATAATACTGCTGGCCGGACTGGTTTTTCTTGCGGCAATGCCTGTTCATAACGCAGAGGATCCTCTGTCTGAAATTTTTGAGATCGGCACAGTTCAAAGCATCGTTATCCAAAAAAATGGAGATATGGTTACGGAACTCTATTCCGGCTCTATGAACGGTAATCGAAATGTAAATATTAAATCAGCATCCAAAAGTGTGCTTTCTCTGCTGATCGGCATTGCTATTGATAAGGGATATATTGAAAGTGTGCATCAAACCATCGATGAATTTTTTCCCGAATATTTTGAAGAAAATCCCGACCCGGATAAAGCCTCCATCACCATTCAGGATCTTCTCACTATGCGCAGCGGACTTGAAACAACAAGCTTCAGAAATTACGGCAGATGGGTGCTGAGCAACAATTGGGTACGTTTTGCCCTGAACCAACCGATGACTGACCGTCCGGGAGGAAACATGATTTACAGCACGGGCACTTCGCATCTGCTGTCTGTAATTCTGACTCGGGCTTCCGGAATCTCAACCCGAGAGTTTGGCAACCGCTATCTTTTCCGGCCTATGGGAATCAGCATTGGGGGCTGGGACCGCGACCCCCAGGGATATTACATGGGCGGCAATAACATGGCAATGAATCCGCATGATCTGATCAAAATTGGCCAGCTCATGATGGATGTGGGCCAATACAACGGCGAACAGCTTGTATCCAGAGAGTGGATTCTGGAATCGGTGGATATTTACACCCGCAGTAACTTTAACCCCTACAATTACGGCTACATGTGGTGGCGAAAGTCTGTAGAGGATTACGAAGTGTTTTTTGCCTGGGGCAACGGTGGACAGTACATCCTCATTTTGCCGGAACTGGAAAGCGTAATCTCCATTACCTCCAATTTAAACAACAATTCCGGATCAAGGCGCTATCAGCGCGAAATATTCAGGTTTCTGGGTGATACAATCATTCCGTTTCTTGAGAACGACAAAGAGTAATACATAAATGCCAGAATTTAAAATGACTCAAGTAGCAAAAATCCGGCTTTCATCCCGGAAGGCTTTAAACTCGAGGGCATTGCCGCTGGGGTCGAGCAGGAACATGGTGGCCTGCTCGCCCGGTTTTCCTTCAAACCGGATGTAAGGCTCAATCACAAACTTCTGTCCGTGATCTTTCAGCCGTTGAGCAAGTTTGTCAAATTCATCCCATTCAAGAATTACACCAAAATGTTTTGCAGGCACCTCGTGGCCGTCCACTTCGTTTGTTGCCGATTTGCCGGCATCCTCCGGGCTGAGGTGTGCAACTACCTGGTGACCAAAAAAATTAAAATCGATCCATTTTTCGGAACTGCGGCCGGTTTCACAGCCAATCACATCCCGGTAAAATTTGAGTGTCTGCTCCAGTTCTTTTACCGGAAATGCGAGATGAAACCGGGGAATTTTGTTTGAATGACTCATTGTAAATATTAATTGATAAAGATTCTTGTCAGTTATTTATTCATTTACTCCTCACTTCCGGCCACAACTTCGGCATTTTTTACATACTGCTCCAGCCATTCCGATTGTTCGTATAACATATGCAGAACCGATTCTCTTGAACGATACCCGTGGCTTTCTTCTGGCAGCATTACAAGTCGGGTTATTCCTCCCAGTCCGGCAACCGCTGCGTACATCCGTTCACTTTGCATCGGGAATGTTCCGGAGTTGTTATCCTCGGCACCGTGGATAAAAAGAATCGGGTCATCAATACCATCCGCATGCATAAAAGGCGACATACTCAGATAGATCTCTGAAGCATCCCAGAAATTACGCGGTTCCGCCTGGAAACCGAACGGAGTCAATGTGCGATTAAATGCACCACTTCTTGCAATTCCCGCTCTGAAAATTCGTGAGTGAGCAAGCAGGTTGGCAGTCATAAAGGCGCCATAACTATGTCCGCCGATGGCTGCCCGGTTGCGGTCGCCCACATCACGCCGTTCAAGTTCATCCAAAACGGCATCAGCACTTAAAATTAGCTGTTCCACGAAGGTATCATTCGGGTTTTCATCGCCTTCGCCCACAATTGGCATGGTGGCATTTTCAACAACTGCAAACCCCATGGTAAGAGCAAAGTGCGGCCCCCAGTAGCTCATTCCGGCAAAACGGTATGGCGAATCGGCCAGCTGCCCGGCCGCATCGGCACTGCGAAATTCCCGCGGGTAAGCCCAGACCAGTACCGGTAATTTGCCGTCCCGTTCCTGTTCATATTCGGGCGGCAAGTAAAGTGTGGCCGAGAGCTGTACGCCGTCTTCCCGTTCATACTGGATAAACTCTTTGTGTACATCCTTAAGCTGAGGTGTCGGATGTTCAAAAAATGTAATCTGCTCCAGCTCTCCTGACTCGATATCACGCACAAAAAAGTTGGGCTGCANATCCACCGACTCACGCCTTGTAATTACTTTTGAACCATCTTCCTCAAGCAGTGTAACGATCCGTTCATAATATGGAGCTTCAGAACGCCACAATTCTTCTGATTCACCGGTTTCAAGATTGAACCTGGACAGAAACGGACGGTTGCCTTCCGGAGTGGCACCGATTCCCGTCATCAGCAATGAGTTTCCATCATTAACAGTGTTCAGCACCCAGGTTCCATATTGTGAGCGGCGCATTTCGGGTGAACCGGGATCGTTATATCGGTCTTCGGTTGATCGGTCCATAATTAATTCCACTTCAGCCCCGGGATTATCAGGATCTATTTTCCACGCTCGGAGATGACGGTCTTCTCTCCAGAACTCCGAAACCAGGGCAAAACCCTCTTCGCTCCATTGCAGTCCGGAGTAGCGGTATTCCAGGTCGATATGCTGAACCGGATCATCCGTAAAGGGTGCCTCAAGTGTAAAAACCCGGTCGCGGTAATCTACTTCAACCGATGGATCACCGCCATCAAGAGCTTCTACCCAGCTTAAGGTTGCAGGAGTATCATTCCTCCAACTCACCGATCGTGGGCCTTCTGTTGTGGCAGAAAATGCGATAGGTACACGGTCGGCCAGCGGCAGTTCTGCAAACTGGTGAACCAGTACGCCATCACGATCCCACACCTGGATGTTCTGTGGAAAGCGGAAAGCCGGCACACGATAGGAATAGGGGGGTTCTGTTTTGTTAACCAAAATATAATTTCCATCCGGTGAAAGAGATACAGACCGATAAATTGTCGGTTCACCAATCGATTTTTTATCACCATTCAATGATACTTCAAAAAGCTGAGATGTAAAGTAGTAATCAAAAAGATCCTCATCGTGGCTGTCCTGAAGCAGATCCTGGTAGGTTCTGGCGGGGCGCGCTTCACCCAGGCTCTCCTGGATTACGGGGCCGGTCGGGATCATGCTTCTTTCAGGCACATCTCCCCTGTCGGCCGGCACCATCTGTACAATCAACCCGTCTCCTTCGCGTGTCCAGCTATAGGGTGAACCGTAATAGGTGTTATTAACTCCGCTATCAGCAAGTTTCCGTGCCGAAGCAGTGCTGACTTCAGATATCCAGAGCTCCAGGCTGTTTTCGGTATTCAGCAGAAATGCAATATGCGATCCGTCGGGCGACCAGCTAACATTTGTAATTACGGGATTAGCGGGCAGGCCGGTAACTTCGCGGTCTTCCCCGGATTCCATGTCACGCAGCGTAAAACCGGTTACATATCCCGGTCGGCTGGGTCCGTTTGTGTTCGGGTTGATCCGAATACCGGCCAGCCGCAATTCCGGCTGCGCCATTTCGGCGATAGATGGGAGAGCAGGCACCTCCTGCAGCAGAAGAGTTTGCCTGTCGGGCGAAAAGCTCACCGAAGGGCTGCGGGCGCCATCAACAAGATCAATTAAATCCTGTGATGGCTCCTGGTAGGTGTCCTGGGCAACGGCCCATGAGATAAAGAAAAAAGTTAACAGTACAGAGAGTATTGATATTCGTAATCGCATCATGGTTTGTTAAGTGTGAATTTTTAATTAAAGTAACTGAGATTGCTGGTACAGGTCAATACATTTGCCGTTCGAGGTCAATCAAAAACTTTGCGATACGATCAGCATTTACCCCGATATCGCTTCTGCCCACTCGCGATTTGGAGCGCATATCAACCTGAGTTCCATCTTCTGTTTCAGAAAAATGCAAAACTACATCATCCCTGAAACCAAACCAGGGCAGTTTTTCGGTGGCTTCAATTCTGCCATCCATCCGGTTGATGGCCACAAGATCCCATCCGCGCTGAACCACCAGAACGACAGCGGCATCCATCGTTTCCTGCACGCCGGCATCAACAATCAACGGCTCGATGTGCGGATATGCTTCGCGCTGCAGCCGTGCTGTCTCTTCACCTTCGTACTCGGGCGGATTGGGAGCATCGGCCCGTAGCCGTACAATGGAAGCAAATTCTGGCGGATTCAACAGATCTGTTGAAATGTCGTGAATGGCCGGAACCGACTGTGCCCTGTGCTGCCAGTAGAGTGCCGTTCCGGATACAATGCCGGTAAAAACAAACGCAACAATTACATACACCAGTACCTTAAACCGGGATTTTCGAAAAAACCAGATTGAAATAAGACTGACAACAGAAATACCAATAGCAGCATATGCGCTGTAGCGAAGCAAACTGAACGCCATGCCTAACGACCATATTTCCCATCGATATCCATATCCTGAAACCAGAAAGATAAATGTTGCCGCCAGTGAGAGGTAGAGAAGTATTCGGGCAAAAATCATACGTCNTGTATTTGATTAGGTGTGATATATAAAGTATAAAATCAAAACAACATTTTTTCAGATTTTACTTGATCCGCTCTTTATGATTTGATTAGCCATCGAACAGATTTCCCCGTATTTTTAGAAGCTCTTTAATCATCAAAAAATTAAACATATCTACATGAAAGGCACTGTACGAGTTCGATTTGCCCCATCACCCACCGGATTTCTCCATATTGGCGGCCTGCGCACCGCACTTTACAACTACCTGTTTGCACGGCATCATCACGGAAAGTTTGTACTGAGAATTGAGGATACCGATCAGAGCCGTTACGTGGAAGAGGCCGAGCAGGATATTCTGGATTCGCTGGCGTGGAGCGGCATTGAAGTGGATGAAGGGCCACAGTCACCCGGAGATTTCGGCCCCTACCGGCAGAGCGAAAGAAAAGAGTTTTATCACAAATACGCACAACAACTCATTGAAAAGGGCCATGCTTACTATGCGTTCGATACCACCGATGAGCTAAATCAGATGCGCGAACGCCTTCAGAAATCGGGCAATCCGTCTCCAAAATATGATGCCATTACCCGGCAATCCATGAAAAACAGCCTGACCCTCCCTCAGGATGAAGTTCAAAAAAGACTGGATGCGGGTGAAGAGTATGTAGTGCGCCTGAAAGTACCACGGCGCGAAACCATCCGGTTTGAAGATTTGATTCGCGGCCATGTTTCATTCGAATCAAAAGGACTGGACGACCAGGTTTTACTAAAATCCGACGGTATGCCCACCTACCACCTGGCCAATGTGGTGGATGACCACCTTATGGAAATTTCGCATGTAATCCGCGGTGAGGAGTGGCTCAGCAGCACGCCAAAACACATTCTTCTCTATCAGGCTTTTGGCTGGGATTTACCGAAAATGGCTCATCTGCCGCTGATTATGTCGCCGAGCGGTGGCAAACTCTCCAAGCGAAAAGCCGAGTCCGAAGGAATCCCCATCAACACCAAAGATTACATTGAGCAGCATTACGAACCGGAAGCGCTGGTGAACTTTTTGGCCTATCTGGGCTGGAGCCCGGGCGATGACACCGAAATCCACTCGATGGATTCTCTCTGCAGACTCTTTACGCTCGACAGGGTGAGCAAAGGCGGTGCAGTTTTCAATCATAAAAAACTGCTCTGGTACAACGAACACTATCTTCGCGAGCAGCCCGATCATCAGCTTGCCGGACGAATGAAGGAATTGGCCGACAATCCAAAAATAAAAAAGGCCGATGACAACTTTCTGGCAAACATAACAGGATTGTTGAAGGAGCGCGTCAGCAAAATTGACGAACTGATCAGCATGGGCGAATTCTTTTTTGACGATCCGAAGGAGTACGACGAAAAAGCTCTGAAAAAGTGGAAAGACGACAGCCCCGGCCTTGTGAAAGCGTATAAAGAAAAAGTCGAACCACTTTCTGATGATGAATTTGAGGGTGCCAGGCTGAAAACAATCCTCGAAGAAGTGATTGGAGAGCATGAGGTTGGTTTCGGCAAATTAATGATGCCGCTTCGGATAGCCGTCACCGGTCAGGGTTTCGGACCGGATCTGTTTACATCCATGGAACTGATCGGCAAAAAAACGGTACTGAAACGGATTGACACGGCACTGAAAAAACTGGGGTGATATTTCAATTTGTTTGGCGACCTGGCAGAGTGCGAACGGTCGTGAGCTCAAATCTGGCGCAAGCGTCCGCTTGTGCCTTTGGTGCCTGCCCCGATGGGCCTTTTGCCCTTTCGTTTTCAGCCTCAAATCTGGCGCAAGCGTCTCGCTTGTGCCCCTTCGTTTTCAGCCTGATTGTCATTCACCACATCCATCAAAAAAAACCATCATATAGAAAAATAATTCTATCTGCTTACCTCCACCCTATTGACTGCATCACAAACGTTAGTCATATTACCAACAAAAAGGTGCGGTGAAAATAGCAAGATACATATTGCCGGTGTTTTCCATTTCTGCAATGCTGCTGTTTGTTCAGTGTGACAAAGGATTGGAACCGCCTGATATTGATCTAAAGCCACCAGGTGCAATTAAAGGGACCGTTACTTATTCTGGCACATGGCCGTCACAAGATTCTCTTCAGGATTTGCGGTTTGTACCTCTTCAATTCAAACCACAAACGGAAAATGATATCATTTCCAATTTTGGAAAACTCAAATTCAGTAATCGTTTACAATACTTTGTATCGAGTGATTCTTTTTTTGTTAGTGATGTTGAAAATGATATTTACATATACAATATCATCGCACAAAATCGCGGATTAATAACCGATTGGGTTCCAGTCGGTGTTTACTCAGATAATGACGGACTTATCCAGGTTGAAGGAGACACAACCACCATCCACATCCACGTGGATTTTGATAATCTCCCGCCCTTTCCTCCTGAATGATGTTTATGAAATGGGTTATCTCACATATCATCCTGTTGTTTTTTTGCAGCCTGCTGATGGTCTCTCAGGCACAAGCTCAGGATGCCTCGCTTGAAGGACTGGTTATCAGCAGCTCTGACGGTGAAAGCTTGCCGGGTGTCCATGTCTCTATTCCCGAATTAAATACCGGAACCATCACCAACTCCGAAGGCCGGTTTCGTTTTCGTTCACTGCCGCCCGGCGAACACACTCTTCGGGTCTCCATGGTCGGGTTTCAGACTGCTACACAAACGATCAACCTGGAAAGCGGTGAAGCTTATTTTCTCGAAATTGAACTTACATCCATCACCCTTCAAACAGGCGAACTGGTGGTAACAGCATCCCGTCGCAGCCAGCTCATCGGCAGGGTATCCGTGAGTATGAACACCATCACCCCGGCCGAGATCAATTCGCGAAATATTACCACGCTTGACCAGGCCCTGGACTATGTGCCCGGTGTGCAGGTACTCGGTAATTCGGTGAACATACGAGGTTCGTCGGGTTTTACTTACGGAGTGGGCAGCCGTGTGCTTCTTTTGGTCGATGGTGTTCCGCTGATGGGGCCAGACCAGGGCGGATTGGATTTCGATGGTCTTCCGCTGACCCAAACCCGGCAGATTGAAGTACTGAAAAGCCCCGGCTCAGCACTTTACGGCGGCGGTGCGCTTGGCGGTGTCATCAACCTCATCACACACGATTTTCCTGATCAGCCCGAAACCACACTTCGGTTTTTCAACGGTATGTACGAACCGGTTCGGTTTGATGTATGGCAGGAAAGCTGGGACGGAGCCTCGGAATACCGGCAATTCCGGGGGCTGCTGTTTGGCCATTCACAAAAAGCCGGCGACCGCTTCGGATTCTGGCTTAGCGGCAAACTGCATGATAATGCCGGATATCTGCAAAACAACACAACCAAAGGCCTTGAACTTTACACCAAGCTGGGCTGGA
>SL_3KL_010_SEDDRAFT_10000774_pt1 | contig 27713 bp, 25 predicted proteins | sample SodLakKL_010_SED_2_FD_10381 | JGI IMG/M metagenome (IMG submission 10381)
AACAAATTTTTGAATTCCTGCTTTTATTGGGGTGTTGGGCTTGAAGCCGATATCCGATACAAGGTCTTCAATATCGGCGAATGTTGACGGGACATCTCCCGGCTGCATCGGCAAAAATTCTTTTTTTGCTTTTTTCCCCAATACATTTTCAATGGTCTCGATAAATTCCATGAGGGCGACGGGGTTATTGTTGCCGATGTTGTACAAGCGATATGCAACTTTGCTGGTTCCCGGATCAGGTTTGTCGGAATTCCAGTGAGGATTTCCTGAAGGAATCCGATCCATGATATTAACGATACCTTCAACAATGTCATCGATATAGGTAAAATCACGCTCCAGATTTCCATGGTTGAAAACTTTTATGGGCTTGTCAGCCAAAATGGCCCGTGTAAAAAGAAACAGAGCCATGTCGGGTCTGCCCCATGGCCCATAGACAGTGAAAAATCTTAACCCGGTTGTTGGCAAACGGTATAGGTAGCTGTAGGTGTGAGCCATGAGTTCATTTGCTTTTTTGGTTGCCGCATATAGACTCACCGGATGGTCCACATTGTGATGTACCGAAAAGGGCATCAACGTATTTAAGCCGTAAACGGAACTGCTGGAGGCAAAGATCAGGTGGGGAACATTGAAATGGCGGCACCCTTCAAGAATATTTGTAAAACCCGAAATATTGGCATCAATATAAGCATGGGGATTTTCGAGACTGTAACGTACTCCAGCCTGTGCAGCCAGATTAACCACCCTGTCGAAAGAATCTGAATTGAAAACAGATTCCATGGCATTACGATCCGCGATGTCGAGTTGTTTGAACTTAAAGTTTTTGTAAGACTGAAGAATTGAAAGGCGGGATTTTTTTAGATTAACGTCGTAATAGGTATTCAAATTGTCAATTCCCATCACGCTTTTTCCGCTTTCAAGAAGATGTTTACATAAATGAAAACCAATAAATCCCGCAGCCCCTGTAATCAGAATTTTCATTTAAATACCTCAGTATTTTCTCATTTTAATGGTGATGTTCTGCTCTGAAAAATAAACTCCTCTTTTGAAACAAAACCGAGATCTTTCCGGGCCACACTTCCAACGTAGCTCAAATCATTTTTCAACCGCTCAATTTCATGTAAAAGCAATTGATTTTCATGGGCTATTTTTTCATTTTTTTCCACAATATTTGCTAGCTCTTCTTTGAGCCCGTAAAGATCAGTCAATCCTTTTTCGCCAACAATGGCCATCAGCAAAATCGTAAGTAAAATAACACAGACTCCGGACAAGAGTATTTTTTCTTTTGAACTCACTTTTAAGCCCCCCGAATCCGCTTTATTGCTTCTAATAAAATTCTCACCTCCCGACCATTAAAAAGGAAAGAAAAAATTCCATATAGAATGATCCCGACAAATATACACCCAAAAAGCCCCGTGGATTTTGCCAAAAGGGAATTATCCGCTGCCGGTAGCATAACTCGACTGCATAATACCACACCAAGGCCCATCAAAACGGCTCCTGTGATTGTACGGATCAAAGATGAACCTGTGTCTTTTAAATCGATATGCCCCAATTTCAACTGAAGTGCATGCATTAAAAAGACCAAATTTAAAACAGAGGCCAGTGAGGTCGACAAGGCCAGTGCTTTGAAGTCTAAAAACCGGATAAATACAACAGCCATGATGATTTTTAATACTATACAGACCAAAGCAATACGAGCCGGTGTATATGTGTCCTGCAGAGCATAAAATGTCGATACAACAATCCTTACCGAAGCAAATGCCCACAATCCAATTCCATAATATAAAAGGGCTTCCGCAGTCAATCGAACATTTTGTGTTTCAAAAGCACCTCTTTCAAACAACAGTGATATTATTGGCTCCCTTAGAACAATCATGCCTGCCATAGCGGGCACCGTAATAAACAATACCATTTTTAAACTCATACTCATGGTTTTGGCAAGGGCCTGATAATTTTTTGAAGAAGCTTCTTTTGTTAAACCCGGAAGTAAGACCGTAGCTGCTGCTATGCCAAAAATGCCCAAAGGAAACTGAACAAGGCGATCAGCGTAATAAAGATGAGAAATACTTCCTTCCACAAGAAAAGATGCAATCAAAGAATCCAGAAGTGCATTGATTGGAAAAACAGAAGCTCCCAAAGCAGCAGGCAAAGTCAAGATTCCAATCCGTTTTAAACCCTGATGAAATAAAACGGTTTTCTCCCTAAAAAAGATACCGGTTTTTGCCAAAAATGCTCCCTGCAAAAACAGCTGCAAAATGCCCCCCAGAAGAACCCCTATAGCTAATCCTTTTATGGGTTCAGCCATTTGAGGTGAAATAATCAGGATAGCACCGATCATGCTGATATTGATGATAAATGGGGATAATGACGGGGTTGTAAAATGTCCGAATGTATTTAAAATTCCCATGCAAATCGCCGAAAGACCTATGAAAATAATAAAGGGCAGCATTATCCGGGTCAAAGAAACGGTCAATGCAAACTTTTCGGGAGAAGAAACAAAGCCTGGTGCAAACACGGTCACAAGTACATCTGCAAAAAAAATGCCAGCCATAGTAACCGTCGCCAAAATCAGAAAAAAGGACAAAAAAGCGGATCGGGCCAATTGAAAAGCCTCTTTTTTTCCTTTAGTCGACAAATACTCAATAAAAACCGGGATAAATGCAAGACTTAAAACCCCTTCGGAAAAAAGTCTCCTGATCAGATTGGGTATCCTGAAGGCCACAAAAAAAATGTCAGATATAAACCCGGCTCCAAAAGACCAGGCTATGACAGCATCCCTAATAAAGCCAAAAATCCGGCTCAAAAGAGTAATGACCATTACAATGCCGGTATCTTTTGCCATTTTTACTTTTTCATTTTTTTCCATATCTTATGGAGAAATCCATTTTCTTATTGACAAAAGTTGATCTGATATTTTATAAGTCGCAGTTGTTGTTTTTAAAACGATTGTGATCTGAGCCTGTTTATCAGAAATAAGAAAGGAGTATGAGCAAAGGTGGCAAACAATAAATCAGCCTTAAAACGCGCCCGTCAAAATGAAGTCAGACGTTTGCGAAATAAATCTGTTAGAACGCGAGTTAAAAGCGCCATTAAATCTGTTCGCGCGGCAGCATCCGAAAATTCTCATGATAAAGCTTTTCAGGAATTGAATTTGGCCAAATCCATTATTGATAAGGCTGCAAAAAAAGGAACCCTTCATAAAAGAACGGCTGCCAGGAAAATTTCAAGACTTACCAAGATTGTCAATTCCGTTTCTGATTAAAGGTTTGCCGGTTTTATCCGGCAAACCTTTAAAAAACTCTTACTCGATATCCATCAATTGGTAGTAGACTATTTCAGCCATTCTTTTTGAGAGAGTTCTTAAGGCCTCTCGTTTTTCCCCTTCCGTTATCAGTTTATCCGGCTGCACGATGAAGCTTTCGCTACCGGAAAATCCGGGTAATGCCCATAAAACCTGACCGTGCCTGTCGGTCAATCTCAGGTCTAAAATCATCGTAATTCGCCGTTCCAGGGGAGAACGCACATCGGTTCTTGAGATGGTATGAGTGCTAAATGACCTGATAACCCCATGAAAAAAAGCATCAGGCATGTCTTTTTCCGCAATTCTCACATTGTGGCTTCGAACAAATTCATAAATAAAATCATTGGTTATCATTGCTTCAATACCGGTTTCAGATGTGGGATTTTCGAAAACAGGTACAAATAGAGTTCTGATTTGAAACGGAAAATTTCTTTCCTCGGCAAAACGATAGCCGCAGCCTGCTACCGTTGTAAATAATGCCGTTAAAAGGAGACAAAATATGCTTTTGGTATAGTTTTTCACAGTGCTTAGTAACGTTGAATCAGATTGGGGGTTAAAGATCAGACCACGATGTTGACCAACTTCTTTTTTACGACGATCACCTTTTTTACAGGTTTTTCACCAATAAATTTCAGGGCTTTTTCATCCTGAAGTGCAAGCTTTTTTATGGCCTCATCCTGAGTATCGGCAGGAACTGTAAAACGGCTTCTCAATTTTCCGTTGACTTGAATGACGATAGTGAGTTCTTCTTTGGCCAGGGCATCTTCCCGATAGGAGGGCCATTTTGCCATCAGCACACTGTTGCGGTTTCCTGTCTTTTCCCACAGTTCCTCAGACAGGTGTGGCACGATGGGAGACAGCAGGATTATAATGGTATCCAGAACGAAGCGAAGTACGGATGCTCTTTCGGGATGTTTTTCATCGACTCTTTTGCCTGCTTCACGCTCTGCTTCCATGGCATACAGCGCATTGACCAATTCCATGACCGCACTGATTGCTGTGTTGAAATGAAAGCGCTCTTCGATATCGTTGGTAACTTTTTGGATTGTTTCGTGGGTCTTTTTAAAAAGCAGCTTCAGTTCATCATTGAGTTCATTAATATTTCCGTCAAAGGCTTTCACATCTTTTATTTCTTCCATAGAAGCTATTGCAAAACGCCAAACCCGGTTTAAAAAACGAAAACTTCCTTCAACTCCCTGCTCGCTCCATTCCAAATCCCTTTCCGGAGGTGCGGCAAACAGACAGAAAAGTCGTGTGGTGTCTGCTCCGTATTTTTCGAGGAGTACATTGGGGTCAATGACGTTTTTTTTGGATTTGGACATTTTTTCCACCCGTCCAATCGAAACCGGTTTACCGCATAGGCTGCAGTTTAAGTGTTCCCCGGAGGTTTCAACTTGATTGGGAAAAAGATAACCATGTTCCATGCACGATACAGTCTCTTTACAAACCATACCTTGAGTTAACAGGCGGGTAAAAGGCTCTTTGAATTTGACAAGTCCCATATCGTGTAAGACCCGCGTATAATACCTTGAGTAGAGCAAATGCAGAATGGCATGCTCGACGCCTCCAATATATTGGTCTACAGGCATCCAGTAATCTACAGCATCGCGGTCAAAAATTGCATTGTGGCAATCGGGGCTGCAATAGCGCTCGAAATACCAGGAGGACTCCACAAACGTATCCATGGTGTCTGTTTCTCTTCTGGCATTTGATTTGCCGCAGGCGGGACAAGAAGTATTGGTAAAAGCCTCCAGCTTTGGCAACGGTGATTTTCCGCCTTCCAGCAAATCGACATTTTCCGGAAGAACAACCGGCAGATCTTTTTCCGGAACAGGCACGATACCACAATTTTTGCAGTGAATTATTGGAATCGGCGCACCCCAATATCGCTGCCGTGAGATACCCCAATCTTTCAGCCGAAAACTGACAGTTTTTCGGCCAAGGCCTTTTTGACTAAGGTAATCTGTAATTTTTTCCATGGCATCTTTATTTCTCATGGAGTTGAAAATGCCCGAGTTGACCATGATACCGTCATCCGTATAAGCTTCCTTCATGTTTTGGGGATCCAAATCGCGATCCTCGGGCCTGACAACAACAATGATGTCCAATCCGTATTTTTGGGCAAATTCAAAATCTCTCTGGTCATGAGCCGGAACGGACATGACCGCCCCTGTTCCATATTCCATGAGAGCAAAATTGGCGGTATAAATCGGCATTTTTCTCTCTGATAGAGGATTTATACAATAAGAACCTGTGAAAACGCCCTCTTTTTCATAATTTTCCAAAGCTCTTACGGACCTGTCCTGAGTAGCCATCCGGTCAATAAAATCGAGAACCACGGATTCATTTTCGGTCCCTCCAACCAGCTTGGAAACAAGAGGATGTTCCGGGGCCAGCACCATGAATGTTGCACCAAACAGGGTATCGGGACGTGTGGTAAAAACCGGGATTTCTCCTTGAACGCCTTCAGGAGGATTTTGTATCGGAAACCGTATTTCAGCACCTGTACTTTTTCCTATCCAGTTTTTTTGCATGGTAATGACCTTTTCAGGCCAACCGGGAAGTTTATCGCAATAATCCAGCAAGTCCTGTGCATAGTCCGTGATTCGAAAAAACCATTGCTCAAGCTTTTTTTGGCGGACGGTTTTTGAACATCGCCAGCACAAGCCGGCTTCCACCTGTTCATTGGCCAGCACTGTCTGACAGTGCTCACACCAGTTAACATAAGCTTCCTTGCGATAAACCATGTTCCTTTCATACATTTTAATAAAAAGCCACTGTTCCCATCGATAATAGTCAGGGCTGCACGTGGAAATCTCGCGGTCCCAATCATAACTAAAACCCATACGCTTTAGTTGGTGACGCATATTATCGATATTTTCATAGGTCCATTTGGCCGGATGCGTCCGGTTAGCGATGGCAGCATTTTCCGCCGGCATTCCAAAAGCATCCCAACCCATGGGGTGAAGTACATTGAAACCTCTCATCCTTTTGTATCTGGCAACCACATCCCCTATTGTATAGTTTCGTACATGTCCCATGTGGATTTTACCAGATGGATATGGAAACATTTCCAGCAAGTAATATTTTTCTTTGCCCGGATCCTCCCAAACCTTCATCAGGCCATGCTGATCCCAATAAGATTGCCATTTCAACTCGATTTTTTCTGGATCATATTTTTCATCCATTGCCGGTTTCTACCTCCGAAAATCCGAATTTTTTAATGAATCATCCTATTTTTTGGTAAAAAAGCAAAAGATAGGTTTTAAAAGCAAGTGTTTCTTGTGCCATATAAGAATAAAAATATCAAGGCCGATAGCTTTCCAGAAAATGTTTTTGGCAAGGATAGAGGAAGGAGATCATACTTTTTCGTATATCTGTGACCGATAACGCAGCCAAAACATTTTATGGAAAGCGATGAGAAAATATTTGACTTGTTTCTTGCAATTTCATATGCAGCAGAAGAAAAGTTCGATAAAATGTAAACCATGGGTTGGTTTTTTAAATAAATTTATATCTTTGCGAAGGTTAAAAATAAAACATCATTTATGACGACAAAAATTCTAATCAATGCCGTTGATCCTGAAGAATGCCGCATTGCCTATGTGAAAGACAGTAAACTTGAGGAATTTCAGATTGAAAGTGCCGCCAGAGAAAGCATCAAGGGAAACATTTACAAGGCTATTATCACCAGAATTGAGCCTGCCCTTCAAGCGGTTTTCGTCGATTATGGGGCGGAACGTCACGGCTTCCTGCAAAAACATGAAATTCACAGTGACTATTTTCAGGACAATCACACCGGCGATCGGTCTTTAAAGAATATTCTCAAAAAAGGGCAGGAAATCATTGTTCAGGTGACCAAAGACCCCATCATGGAAAAAGGGGCCATGCTGACAACGTATATATCCCTTCCGGGAAGATACGTGGTGCTGATGCCGGGTAGCAAAACCCTGGGAGTGAGTAGGAAAATAGAGGATGAAAAAGAACGCAAGCGTCAAAAGGAACTTTTGAACAGCTTGAAAATACCCGAAGGATTTGGAGTCATCAGCCGCACTGCGGGAATGGACAGAACCAAAACTGTGATCGGAAACGATTTGCGCTATCTGATGAGGCTTTGGAAAAACATAAAACAGAAAGCCATAAAAGCACCGGCGCCATCGATTCTTTATAAGGAACGAAACCTGGTGGTTCGAGCCATACGCGATTATTTTACCTCTGAGGTCAGCAGTATTCTGGTGGATGACGAAGCTGTTTATCAAGAGGTTAAGGATTTTGTAAAAATTACTTCTCCCAAACATACCAAAATCGTCAAGTTTCACAAAGGGCCCAAACCCATTTTCACCAAGTATCAATTGGAAAATCAGATCGCATCTATTTTTGAGAACCGTGTTGAACTCAAATCCGGCGGTTCCATTGTCATACAGCAAACAGAAGCGCTTGTGGCCATTGATGTCAACTCCGGCAAAGGCATACACAAATCTTCCATTGAACAAACTGCTCTAATGACCAATATCGAAGCCGGTGAGGAAGTGGCTCGCCAACTGCGTTTGAGAGATCTTGGCGGACTTATCGTTATTGATTTTATCGATATGAAAGATACCAAGCACAGGCTTGAAGTGGAAAAAGTTCTGAAACATCATGTTAAAAAAGACAAAGCAAGAGCAAAGGTCGGACGAATTTCGCGTTTTGGATTATTGGAAATGTCACGGCAGCGAATAAGACCGTCCATTGAATTTGGAAGTTACGGCTCATGCAGGTACTGCCAGGGTAAAGGTCTCACACCTTCCACAGAAACCCTTGGGGTGAGCTTTCTTCGCAAACTTCGCCTGGTAACACTGAAAGATGAAATTACTCTTGTCAAAGGAATCGTCCCTGTTGAGGTTGCCGATTATCTGCTTAATAAAAAACGAACGGAAATTGCTGAACTCGAATTACGAAGAGGACTGTCCATAACCATCGAACCTGATACCGGGATGATGCCATCCGACAGTAAAATTATTTGTGAATAATCGCTGTTTCAGCAGCAATCCTTGACACTTAAAGACCATTACGCTAATAATAAAATTTATCATTAAACGACAAGATGGTTTGGGAAAGTTTGAAAAGATGGTCAAAAAACATAGTAAAGGACGAAAAAACAAGATACTTTTGTCCCTGGTTTGTATTGTTTTGGCAACTGTTTCAAGTATCTACTTTTGGACCCGGGTTTCCGGAAATCCACTGAAGACCAAGCAGGCAACACAACAACAGGAGCAACAGTCAATACACCCGGATGATGAGATTTACCGGAAAATACCCCAGCAGAGAATTATCGACTTTGACAGATTGGGGGAAGATGAAAAGCTTCAGGCAGTTGTTAAGGAGCGTAAGGACCAATTTGGTTTAGATAAAGGCGTTGATCTTATTGTCAGGGCTGATGAAAGCCTTAAGCTGGGGGATTCAATTATTCCCATGCGTGAAATCCTCGAAAAAGTTCGTATAAGACAAGGCAGTGTCATAGAAGAAGGTCTTGCAGAAAAAGTGTTGGAAGAAAATGTGGTTGCTTTTGGAATCTATGTGGTTAAACCAAATGACAACTTGTGGAATATTCATTTCCAATTTTTAAAAGATTATTTTAATCGCAAAAACATTCCTCTTTCTCCCATGGCTGATAAACCTGATGAACGGGGTTATAGCTCAGGTGTAGGAAAAATTTTAAAGTTTTCGGAAAACATTGTTTATATTTACAACACACGAGATCGAAAGCTATATGCTGACTTGAATCTGCTTAATCCCGAAAGTGAAATTGTGGTTTTTCATATGGAAGAGATCTTTTCACTTCTTGATCAGATCGATTTACACAAGGTGGACCATATCAGGTTTGATGGTCAAAACCTGTGGATTCCATCAAAATCTTGATCATGACCTTTACTTTTGGCTTCCAAATTGTAATGATAAATGGTTATTAAATGAATTTTCAACATTTCCCAATAATCGTTTGACGTAAAAATTCATTTAAAGTATATGAGCCCAAGTTTTTTGTTTATTGATGGCTTTTAATTTTAGCTACGGATATCCATAATTACGAGGCGTTATTGATAACTTTAAGGAGGTTTTATCTTGGTTGATATCGTTTATGCAATGGGTCAAAGCGGAGCGGCGGGGGAAGGTGCACAGGGTGGATTTACTGCATTTATTCCTCTCATACTTATGTTTGTCATTTTTTATTTTCTTTTGATCAGACCCCAGCAGAAAAAGACCAAAGAGCATCGTGAAATGGTCACCAACCTGAGAAAGGGCGATCGTATTATAACCGCCGGCGGTATTTACGGTCGTATCACCGGTTTGGACGATACAACGGTGACTTTGGAAATTGCAGACAAGGTTCGGATAAAATTGGCGCGAAACAATGTCGGGGCTTTAGTCAGGTCTTCGTCCCAAACGCCGTCAAAAGAGGAATAAATCTGACAACGAAAAGTCAGAATGACCGCATTTTTATCAAAAACAAGCCCCAGTGAAAAAGAGAGTATTTTGCACCAAAGGGTATTTTGCTTTTTCTGGGGCTTTAATGTGGCTCGTGCAGTAAAAAGTTAAGGGCCATGTCCAATTTTATAACCAGTTTACCCATCAAAGATTGATCTTTGCTGAAAGGAAAAGAACCGTTGAAAAAGTTTTCATGGCGGCTGTTTTTTATCCTCACGGTTGTCATTGTTGCAATCATATATGTGATTCCCACGTTCAAACCTTCTGTTTGGCCTTATAAAAAAATTAATCTTGGCCTCGACCTTCAAGGGGGTATGCATCTTGTACTGGAAGTGGAAACGGATAAGGCGGTTGAAGGCACCATTGAGCGATTAGCTCAGGAAATCCGAGAAACGGTTAGAAGTGCGAAACTTCAGGATGTTTTTGTGGAAACGAAAAATGGAATGAAGCTTTCTATAGAAATTGCGGATATAAATCGGGAAAAAGAAATTCAAAAGCTTTTGGATAAAGATTTTCGTGATCTTCGTATGGTGTCCCGTGCTGTTGATGACGAATCGGTGAGGCTGACATTGGATTTACCGGATGAAGAGGTTCGGCATATCAAACAACTTTCTGTGCAGCAAGCCCTTGAAACCATTCGAAACCGGATAGATCAGTTTGGTGTGAGTGAGCCCGATATCCGGCTGCAGGGAACCAATCGCATTCTGGTTCAACTTCCTGGAGTTACCGATACCCAAAGAGCCAAAGAACTTATTGGAAGAACAGCACTTCTGGAATTTAAGCTTGTGGACGAAAGTGTTGATCCCCATGTTGCTGAAAAAAGAGGTGCCCCACCCGGTACCGAGATTTTATACCAGGTTCGGCATGATCCCGCCACAAACCGTGAAATCAAAACCCCTTATGTTTTGGTGAAGCGGACTTTATTGACGGGAGCATACCTTACCGATGCAAGAGTACAAATTGATTCCCAATATGGTGAAGCCTATGTCAGTATTAAATTTGACTCAAAGGGTGCCAGAATTTTCGAAAGAATCACATCTGAAAATGTTCAAAACCGACTGGCGATTGTTTTAGATAACACCGTTTATTCAGCACCGGTTATTCAAGAAAGAATAGCAGGAGGTGAAGCCCGGATCACAGGATATTTTACCACCGAAGAGGCTCGCGATCTGGCGATTGTTTTGCGTGCCGGTGCATTACCGGCCCCGGTGGAAATACTGGAGGAAAGAACCGTGGGGCCGTCGCTGGGGGCCGACTCGGTTCGCAAAGGCCTTATTTCCATGCTTGCGGGTGGTATTCTGGTGATCATTTTCATGGTGGTCTACTATCAGGCATCCGGCCTTATTGCCAACACAGCCTTGATTTTGAATATTCTCTTAATTGCGGCTGGCCTTGCTGCCTTCCAGGCAACATTGACCCTTCCGGGGATTGCGGGTATTATTTTGACCATCGGAATGGCGGTGGATGCAAATGTCATTATCTTTGAACGCATACGTGAGGAACTGAATGTTGGAAAAACACCGAGAGCTGCTATCAGTGCGGGATATGAACGATCGACACTGACTATTCTGGATGCCAACGTGACAACCTTGATTGCGGCCCTGGTGTTGTTCCAGTTTGGTACCGGTCCTGTAAAAGGTTTTGCCGTTACATTAAGCCTGGGTGTTATCGCAAGTCTTTTCACATCCCTGATTCTTACCCGGGCCATTTTTGATTATTTTTTGATCAACCGCAAAATTAAGCGTTTGAGCATTTAGTTTCCTGGATTGAGCCGTTGACGCAACATCTTACGGAAGGATTGTTTTTTCGGCGTACAAGAAGATTGATTTTTGGAGAAAATGATGCAGTTTATCAAACCTGGTACCAACATCGATTTTACCGGCAAAAGAAAAATTGCCTATTTTCTATCTGCCTGTATGATCATTATCAGTATATTTTCGGTGATTTTACACGGAGGACCCCGGTATGGTATTGATTTTGCCGGTGGTTCACTAATTCAGATCAAGTTTTTTGAACCGGTTCAAATCGATGACATTACAAGCGGACTTTCTCAGCTAAACCTGGACCGGGCCTCTGTTCAAAGGTTCGGTGACAGAGAAGATAATGAATATCTCATTCGTACCGATATAACCGAAGGCTATGATGAAACCTTTTCAGGCCAGCTTCAGACACTACTCAAAGAATCCACAAACAGTGAAGTAGAAATCCGCCGAATTGAAATGGTGGGGCCACAGGTGGGGCAAGATTTAAGGGAAAAGGCCTTGTTTGCCATGTTTTTTGCTTTGTTGTTTATCACCATTTATATCTCAGGCCGTTTCGAACTCAAATGGTTTGTAAGCGGAGGGGTTGCTGCAGCACTTATTTCAGCAGTCTATATTTTATCCGTTTTTAATGTGAGTATCCCATTTTTAATTTTGGCTGCTTTGATTGTTACATTAGTCCTGTTTTGGTTTCTTGAGCTTAAGTATGCCATGGGGGCTATTGTCGCGCTTATTCACGACGTTGTTATCACAGTCGGCATTTTTTCCATTTTCGATATTGAATTCACACTCCCAATTATCGCTGCCTTGCTGACCATCATGGGTTATTCCCTGAATGATACAATTGTTGTTTTTGACCGGATCAGAGAAAATTTAAGAAAGTATCACAAGAAGCCCCTGGAATTTATTTTAAACCGAAGTATTAACGATACTCTGGCTCGAACAATCCTGACGGCTTTAACAACTTTGACAGTTGTTTTGTGTTTATTGTTTTTCGGGGGCGGAATCATTCATGATTTTGCTTTTGCCATGACAATCGGAGTTATTATAGGAACCTACTCGTCTATCTACGTGGCAAGTCCGATTCTTCTGGCCTATACAAGCAAGAGAAAAAAAACCTGATTTTTTTTTAGAAAGGTTAAAAAATTGCTTCAGATAAAAGAGAATGAGAGAAACTTTTCCGGAAAAACTGTTTCCCTGGTTTGCTCTTAAAAGTATACCGGGAATCGGAAATATTCTTTATAAAAGATTGATTAACAGGTTTTGTTCCCCGGAAAATGTATTTGCCGCTTCCATTGAAGAGCTTTGTAAAATCAGGGGCCTGTCCAAGAACACAGCTTTCACAATAAAAACATATAAATTCAGAGATTGTTTTAAAAAAGAAATTGATGATACCATAAAAAGTGGGTTTCATTTAATGACTTTTTCAGACCGGGATTATCCCTCTTTGTTACGCCATATACCAGATCCTCCTCCTTACCTCTATGTCTCCGGAAAGCTTATGCCTGAAAGCCATAACATTGCCGTGGTAGGATCCAGGCATCCAACCAATTACGGTATCTCAGAAGCAAAGCGATTATCTGAAAATCTGGCTGCACGCGGTTTTACCATTGTCAGCGGGATGGCCAGAGGAATCGATTCAGCGGCACACAAGGGGGCACTTTCGGCGCGCGGCAGAACAATTGCGGTTTTGGGAAGCGGTCTTGCCAGGATTTATCCGCCGGAAAATCGAAAGCTCTTTGAAACCATTTCGGAAAACGGGGCAGTTATCTCTGAATTTTCGCTTCAGTCCCCTCCGGAGGCACATCATTTCCCTGTTCGAAACCGGATCATAAGCGGAATGGCGTTGGGAACAGTTGTTGTGGAAGCCGCGAAAAAAAGCGGTTCTCTGATAACAGCCAGATTGGCAGCTGAGCAAAACCGGGAGGTTTTTGCAGTGCCTGGAAGTATCCAGTCTTATAAAAGTGCGGGTACCAACAGTCTTATCAAACAGGGGGCAAAACTGGTGCAGCATATACAGGATATCATTGAAGAATTATCCCCCCAAATACAAGAAAGCCTTGAACCTGATTGTCACAATGGCTATCTTGACAATCAAGCGAAGCGGTTGCCTGATTTAAGTCCTGACGAACAGCGCGTAATAAGTCACCTTGAACCTTATCCGATCCACATTGATGAGCTGGTTCGAAAAACAGCCATGGCACCAGGAAGGTTGTTGGGTATTTTACTGAAATTCGAACTGGAGGGTCTTGCAGAGCAATCGCCAGGTAAGCGTTTTTCTTTAAAAAACCTTGCATGATACTGGATAACTTTTGAATAAGGCAATATTGTTTAATTAAAGGAGATGTTGTGAATAAGCCACTTCTCATCGTAGAATCACCAACAAAAGTGAAAACACTTAAAAAATATCTGGGAGATGATTACCGCATCGAAGCAACCCTGGGTCATATTAAAGATTTACCCCAGAATGAATTGGGCGTGGATATTGAAAACGGGTTTAAGCCGTTTTATAAAAATATACCCGGTAAGCAAAAAGCCATTTCATCATTAAAAAAGGCTGCGGGCGATACCATGGAAGTTTACTTGGCTCCGGATCCCGACCGTGAAGGTGAGGCCATCGCATGGCATACTGCAGAAATTTTAAAAAAAAAAGGAAGAAAATTTCACCGGGTCCTTTTCCATGAACTTACCGAAAATGCCATTCGGCAAGCCATGTCGTCTCCAAAACAACTTGATGAAAATAAGTATGAAGCACAACAGGCCAGAAGAATCCTCGACAGACTTGTGGGCTATGAAATATCTCCGTTATTGTGGCGAAAAGTTAAGGGAGGATTAAGTGCAGGGCGAGTCCAATCTGTGGCTTTGAGGATTATTTGTGAGCGGGAAAGGGCCATTCAGGCTTTTGAGCCGGAAGAATACTGGTCGATTACAGCAGTTTTTGAAGGAAAAACCCCACCTGCGTTTTCTGCAAAATTGACTCGCCAAAACAACCGGAAACTCAAAATACCCGATGGTTCTTCCGCAAGATCAATTTTAGAACAACTTTCAAACGAGCAGCCTGTCGTTGAAAAAGTGACCAAAAAAACAATCAAACGCAATCCTCTGCCCCCCTTTACCACAAGCAAACTTCAACAGGATGCTATCAAAAAATTAAGATTTTCCGCCAAAAAGACCATGGTGGTTGCCCAGCAACTTTATGAAGGTATCGATTTGGCTCATGGGGAACCTGTCGGATTGATTACGTACATGAGAACCGATTCGGTTCGAATCTCTCAGGAAGCTGCCGAAGAAGCACAAAGGCTGATAGCTGAAAAATTCGGGCCTGATTTTTCGCATGAAAAACCGCGATTTTTCAAAAATAAAAAAAAAGCGCAGGATGCCCATGAAGCAATTCGCCCCACATCGGTATTGAATACTCCTGAAACATTAGCCCCTTACTTAAATGCAGATCAGATGGCCCTTTATAAGCTGATCTGGAAACGTTTTGTCGCATCTCAGATGGCCCAGGCACTCATCAACCAGGTGTCAGTCTCCATTGCTTGTGGTCCATACACTTTCAGTGCATCGGGTTCCACCATAAAATTTCCAGGCTATCTGGCGTTGTATCAATCCGAGGAACAGGGAGATGCCCTTGATGCCAGGACAGAAAAACTTCCTGAACTCACCGAAAAAATGGTCCTTAAAGCACATCAGTATGAGCCAAAACAGCATTTTACCCAACCACCGCCGCGTTTTTCAGAAGCATCACTGGTAAAAGAACTGGAAGAAAATGGTATTGGGCGTCCCAGCACTTATGCATCTATTTTATCCACAATCCGGGAAAAAAAATATGTGGAGTTGGATAAAGGTTCTTTTAAACCCAATGAACTTGGATTTATTGTAAATGAGCTGCTCGTTGAGCATTTCCCGGATGTTTTCAGTGTGGATTTTACCTCCAATATGGAAAATAATCTTGATTTGCTGGAATCTGCTGAAGTCAATTCTCTTGAAGTCCTGGAACGATTTTACGACCCTTTTAAAAAGAACCTGGATATTGCAGTAACCAATATGCTGAGTGTAAAGGGTGTCGGATTTGCTACCCATCTGAAATGCCCGGAATGTGACTACCCAATACATTTGAAAATTGGTAAAAACGGACCATTTTTGGCCTGCAGCGGGTATCCCGATTGCAAATACACCCGGGATTATACTCGCGATGAAAAGGGGATTATTCATCCTATCGAACCAATGTTGGAAGAACTTACCGATAAAACCTGTGAAAAATGCGGAAAACACATGGTTATGAAATCCGGAAGATACGGTAAGTTTTTGGCCTGCAGCGGGTATCCCGAATGCAAATATACCCGCTCGCTGGATCCTAAAGAAGCGGGAAAAACAATCGGCATGAAATGCTCTGAAGAAAAATGTGATGGAGAAATTGTGGAAAGAATTTCCAAGAGAGGTAAAACTTTCTATGGATGCAGCCGTTTTCCCAAATGCAAATTTGCTTCCTGGGATAAACCGATAAACAAACCATGTCCTGAATGCGGTTCTAAATTTCTGGTTGAAAAATCAACTAAAAAAGAAGGGGATTTTGTAACATGCCCTGATAGAAAGTGTGCATACAAGGAGTTTTGACAACATGAGTAATGACAAGATCAACCAAGAGCAATCAGGAAACTCTTTCATGGCTGATATTAATATTATTGAAGATGTCCTCAAAAGTATTATCTCGAAAATTCACGAGATTTTTATTAAGGAAACTCTTGATGATACCGAATATATTCGAAACGTCAAGACAGTGCTCAGCGGAACAAACGATTTTTTTCAGGTAAACAAAGAGGTTGTTCCTGATTCTGAAATATTGTTACAAAAACTGTACGAATTTTCTAGAAATTTATGGCTTTCAGAACTAAAAACAAGGCTTGAGCGGGAATCCGAATCTGAGGATTCAGAAGAAGCTGAACTTGAAAATGACGATTATTATGAATATTACTTCGACTACATATATGCCAACGACAATTACCCTAAATAAATGCCTTCATTAAGAAATATGCCATTTTCGGGAAATCTGACTGGTTATGTCCTAAAATACGTTTCCTTCGATAAACCTGAGAACCTCGTCTCTGTTTTTCCCTGAACAATTTTCAATTTGCTGATAGCAATCAGCGCAAAAGTATATAAAATCTTTGTAAAAATGAACTTGGCTCAGGGGTATTTTATCTTCGCAAATGCTGCATACAAATTCTGGACCCGATGTAAAAAGGCTGCGATTAAGATGTTTAACGCCTATGCCCAAGATTTCACTTCCTCCAACTTGCAGGCACCATATAACCTTTGAACGATAAAAATTATAAATTCGAATCCCACCATGAGTTTCAATTGGCTGCTTTTCTATCCAAATATAGACATCTGACCATGGGGCTATAGGATATTGTGTCTCAAAATACATGCCTTCTTCACTGATATTGCGCATATGTGCGGAAAATAGATTGTCCGTGGTTGGTTTGGCAAAGATAATAGGCGTTTCTATAGGGAAACGCGAATGGTTTCTTGGAATATTGTGGGCTCGGTACATTTTTTCCTCCTTTTGCAATTAAGCCCTATCGGAGGTTGTTTTTTTAGTTCCCGGCTACCTTTTATAACCAGGTATTTGATGTCAGGATATAACTCAGAATACTCCGCCAATAAAATCTGTCAATAGGCAATTATACCTATATATGAAAAATGTATTGTGTATAATAAATGCTTTAACTGCTTCATCCGCAACCTTGATTTTGCCTCCCTTTTATATTTTCCAAAAAAGGCTGAAATAAATAATAAATATCATCCAAGCATTCATCTATATCGATAAGTGCAAACTTCGCATATACATCCAGCATAATCAAGGCATTTACGGTTGAATCGGTTTTAACAGCGCTTCTGAGCCGTTTTAGCATATATTGATTCACTTTTTGCATCTCAGAATACACCTCGATAAGACCATCCATCTTTAAATCAGCAGGGTTTCCGGATTTTTTTAAAAAATATTGGGTCAAAAGAAATGAAGCCGCTGCTCGAAAAAGGGTTTCCTCCTGAGTTGCCAGCGGAAGATGAAAACGTCCCATGGGAATAAAAAAGCGGGTAACAGGACATCCGCAGGTTGCAATCAGCAAACCCATCAGAGAACTGATTCCCCTTGCTACAGTGGTGTTATGGGTGGTTTTCCTGTCATGGGTTACCACGGTGAGGTGAACGGGATTATATGAATAGACATTATCAAAGGCGTGAATGAGAGGCAACAGACTGGCAGCCTGTGGGCAATACATGGTTTTTTTTGGGTCCAAAGTGCAATTCGGGCATTGATGGAAATCGATTTTAATCCATTCTTTGGGGTTATCAATAGGTTGTTTTGTTAAATGAAAAGGATTATCATTAAAACAATAATTAAAGGTTTCTACTTTGCCATCCTGAAAAGTGAATGTGTACTCCACCTGGTAGGCGCACATATGAATTCTCCTTGTTTTTTTTATTTTACACATCCGTACCCTGATAACATATCAAAATTTTAAAAAATATGCCTTTTCTTTTTTGAAGACATAATCATTTTTTAAATCTTTCAAATTAATGATTTGACAATGATAGGAGTTTCCAATAATTTAGTACAGCGAGGCTGATTTTTGATAAGGATATATTCCGTCATTTAGGATCAGAAAAAAATAAATTCATTTTAGCCTGAAAGGGGCTGTTGAGAGAACATGATGAATTTTTTCAATTTTGGAAAAGAAATGCTCCGCCTTCTGCACCATAAAAGTAAGGGGCGCGAAATTTTTTCAAATATCACAACATGCAACTCCTATTCATTTGAAACGTTAAATGAAACCCCTTCCCCTGCATTATCCAACTCAAAAAGCGTGTATTGCCCCACGGCCCAATCTGTTCAAAGCCCCGGTATTCATCAGAAGTCAGCAGGTCAGATGTTGCCGGGCGAGGATTCTTTGGTGCTGCTGAATGCATACCTTTTTTCCCGGGAAAATTTCCAGGAAGACATTTCAAAACTAAAAAAAATACTCAAGATGGACCATATCATTTTTGAAATAGGATGCGGAAGTGGTGAAGTGGCGTGGAAAATTGCGAAAAATAATCCGCATACGGGTGTCATTGCCATTGATAAATACGATTGGGCTGTCCCGCTGAATGAGGGTTCTCATTACCAAAAAACGGCTTTGGTCTGGAGAGAAAAACGTTTGGATGCTCAGCAATATGCCCCTGAAAATTTGGTGCTATTGAGGGGGGAAGGTGAAATTATTCGTTTTTTCCCCGACCATTGTATCGACACCGTTTTAATGATTAATCCTGAACCCAAAGTCTGTGAAGCTTTTCTCAAATTCATTGCTCAAGATAAATGGTTTCAAAAAATAAAACCCGGCTCAGGCCAAATTTTCGTGGTACCATTTTCCAGGGAATTGGGAGTGTCGGCCTATGGTGGTTTTGAATATGATTATTCCGAAACAGGGCCTGGAAATTTGGATTATCTCTCTGTTTCTCCTTTTGAGTTCCGGCGGGGAGAAAAAAAACATTGGGGATTGGATCTAAGCCGTGCTTCAGCTTATTCCAGAAATTCAACCCGAAATGATGTCTATATTTATGGAAATCAGTTTCAGGTTTCCTCCCTGTCTGCATATCATACCATCATTAAAAGATTTTTTTGCATATCTATAGCTTTTTAGAAAATGTTTTTGGCAAGGATAGAGTGAGGAGATTATGCTTTTTCGTATATCCCCGACCGATAACGCAGCCAAAAACATTTTCTGGAAAGCTATATGTTGGGCGGAAGATGACCGCACACATGCCTTCATTATTCAGTTACTATACGCTCATCATCTTTGTCTTCATGGCCGACCGGACAAGACAGTTCACACGCTCTGCAGTATTTGATGGGGGGATCCGAAAGATAAAAAGATCCCGTGTTTTTAGCAATTGAACTTTCTTTTTCATCATGTTCCATTTGTTTTTGGCATAATAACCGGTCATAGGAACCGCTTTCGAAGGCGTTTTGGGGACAGGCTTCTATACATGGCGCCTGGCAATTTTCGCAAGGCAAAAAATCCTTTGAGCCCTTGGTGGGTGTTAACGTGCAGTTGACAAATAAAGCACGAAGCCGGATCCTGGGACCATAGACGGGGGTGATTAAAAGATTGTTTTTGCCGATTACCCCCATTGCCGCACATGCAGCGGAATCCTTCAGGAAAATACCTCCTTTGTGGATATAGTAAGGTAGATCGTTTGCCACAATTCCGTGGTTTTTTTTTAACCACCTTTTTAATTGTCTTGTAATGGAAATCAATTTACGATTACCGGCAGTTCCCTGGTTTCCATCCCACCAGTCAAGTGAAGGCTCTGTGGAAGGATGCTTCAACGCTAAAATGATCACTGCCTTTGCTTTGGATGGCCATCGGACATTCTTGGAATATAAATGAGAAGGGGATTGTCGAATTGATTGCAAACTTGATATTCCAGCCAATGATGCTCCCAAGGCCAGAGCTTTTTCAATAATAGCCACTGAAAGATCCTGTTCGGTCTGATGAGATGACATCATGGTTGATTCCATATTTAAAAGGAAATTCCGTAAATTTTATTGACAAAACGCCTTCCAGAAGATAAAAAACAAGATTGCGCTTAAAATTATAGTCGGCTATATGGTAACCGGGTTCAGGGTTGCCATGCCGTGATTACCCATATTTTTATCAGGAGATTTCAAAAATGGCAAAAGATATTATTGGTTCGGTGCTGGTTGTCGGCGGCGGTATTGCCGGAATGCAGTCAGCACTTGATTTGGCAAATTCCGGATATTATGTCTATCTTGTTGAAAAATCACCTGCCATTGGCGGGGTGATGTCTCAGCTTGACAAGACATTTCCTACCAACGACTGTGCCATGTGAATTATCTCACCTGTACTGGTCGAGGTCGGCCGGCATCTGAATATTGAATTACTTACATTATCGAAATTAACCGCAATTGAAGGAAATTCCGGAAATTTTGATGTTAAAATAACAAAGGCTCCCCGCTTTATTGACATGGATAAGTGCATCGGTTGCGGCCTGTGCGCTGAAAAATGCCCTGTCAAAATTCCGGATAAATATAATATGAGCCTGGCAAAGTGTAAAGCTGTCTATGTCCCGTATGCGCAGGCTGTGCCCTTAAAATATGCCATTGATCCTGCACGTTGTATTTATTTTAAAAAAAAGGGCCGCTGTAAGGCCTGTGAAAAATATTGCCCTGCAGAGGCCATCAAGTTTGATGATAAAGAGGAAACCATTTCCGTAAAAGTAGGTTCTATTATCCTGGCCCCTGGTTTTGAACCTTTTGATCCATCCAGGTTCGATGCTTACAACTACAGCAAGCATCCCAATGTTATCACTTCCATGGAGATGGAAAGAATTTTATCGGCGTCAGGGCCAACGAGCGGTCACCTGGTTCGGTTATCGGACCATAAAGAACCCAAAAAAATCGCGTGGTTTCAATGTGTAGGATCAAGAGATCTCAATAAATGTGACAATTCATATTGTTCCTCTGTTTGCTGTATGTATGCCATCAAGGAAGCGGTTATTGCCAGAGAGCATGCAGGTGAAGGCTTGGATTGTGCTATTTTCTTTATGGATATGAGAACCCATGGAAAAGAATTCGAACGCTTTTACAACAAGGCAAAGGAAAGCGGGGTTCGGTTTATCCGAAGTCGTGTGCACACCATTGACCCGGTTCCTGGAACCGATGATCTTTCAATCCGATATGTTACCGAAACGGGTGAATTAATCACCGAAACATTTGACCAGATTGTGCTTTCTGTCGGTTTGCAGACATCGCCTGAAGTCATTGAACTTGCAGAAAAATTTGATATTGATCTTACCCGTGGCAACTTTTGCAGTACTCAAACCTTTGAGCCTGTGGAAACTTCCAAGAAGGGAATATTTGTTTGCGGTGCTTTTCAGGGGCCAAAAGATATCCCCCAATCGGTCATCGATGCCAGTGCTGCTGCTGCATCTGCCGGGGCAGACTTGAGCCCGGCAAGAAATACCTGCACCAATGTACCGGAAATTGTACCGGAAACAAATGTCATTGGTGAACGTCCAAGAATCGGTGTTTTTGTATGCATGTGTGGTATCAATATTGCCGGTGTTATTGATGTGCCGGCCGTCAGGGATTACGCTGCCAAATTGCCCTATGTGGAGTATGCGACAGATAACCTCTATTCCTGTTCTCAGGATACTCAGGAGGCCATGGCGCAGATTATCAAAGAAAAAAACTTAAATCGCCTTGTTGTGGCGGCCTGCACCCCCAAAACGCATGAACCGCTATTTCAGGAAACCCTCACGAGTGCGGGTTTGAATAAATATCTCTTCGAGATGTGCAACATCCGCAATCAGGATTCCTGGGTACACAAAAACAATCCTGAAATAGCTACTGAAAAAGCCAAGGATCTTATCAGGATGGCGATTTCAAAAGTGGCACTCATGCAACCCTTAAAGGAAGCCGAACTCGAAATTAATCCCAAAGCCATGGTAATCGGTGGGGGTGTATCGGGGATAAGTTCTGCGGTTACCCTTGCCGGACATGGATATGAAACGCATATCATTGAAAAAAGTTCTCATTTGGGTGGCCAGGCGCTAAATTTATTTAAAACCCCAACCGGAGATGACATTCAAAAGAAACTTGCTGAACTTATCCACGGTGTTGAAAACAACAAAAATATTCATGTTCATTTGGACACAACTATAAAAGCTGTCGATGGATTTGTCGGTAATTTTAAATCGACTCTTGTTTCAAATGGCAAAGAAGATATTTTAGAACATGGTGTCGCTGTTTTGGCTACAGGTGCGAAACCCTTGAATCCATCGGAATACCGCTATGGTGAAGATCCCCGTATTTTAACCAGTCTGGAACTGGATAAAAAAATGATCTCGGCGGATTCATCACTTAAAAAATTGAATACGGCTGTTTTTATTCAATGTGTTGGCTCAAGAGAAGATCACCGGCCGTATTGCTCCAGGGTATGTTGCACGCATTCCGTGGATAATGCCCTTGAATTAAAAAAACAGAATCCGGACATGGGAATATATATCCTCTATCGTGATCTTCGTACCTATGGAGAGCGTGAATATATATATAAAGAAGCGCGGGAAGCAGGGGTTGTATTTATCCGGTTTGCCCTTGAAAACAAGCCCGAAGTCAATCTCAGCAACGGAAATCTGACCATTACCGTTATCGACCATGTGCTTCAACGTCCCATTGAAATTGATGCAGATCTGCTCACGTTGGCTTCTGCAATTATTCCCAACAAGGATGAAGCTTTGGCCCAATTTTTCAAGGTGCCACTCAATGATGACGGCTTCTTTGTTGAAAAACATGCTAAACTGGGGCCTTCCGAATTTGCCACTGATGGTGTTTTTTTGTGCGGAATGGCTCATTACCCCAAACCCATTGATGAATCCATCGTTCAGGGAAGGGCTGCTGCATCCCGGGCCGTGACACTTCTGGCCCGGAAAACGATTCATACCAGTGGAAATGTTGCGGAAGTTACACCTTTCAATTGCAGTTCCTGTAAAGTTTGTATTTCTATTTGCCCTTATTCGGCCCCTTCTTTTATCGAAAAAGGCATGTTTGAAGGCAAAGCACAGATCAACCCGGTTCTTTGCAAGGGGTGTGGCCTATGTGTGGCATCCTGCCGCTCGGGTGCAATTCATCTGAAAGGATTTGATAACGACCAAATTTTTGCTCAGATATTTGCTGTCAATGAAAACTTCTGACAGGAGCTGTTTTTATTTTAAAACAATTATGCCCATGGTGTTTATTAGGTGATGTTTTTGCCGGTCACCTTTTAGATGCCATGGGTTTCTTTTTTGATTTCGTCAACAATGAAATACTCGTTTAAAAAATTTTTCTGGTTCTGGTTGCCGCCGTTGGGCTATATGGCGGCCGTTGGTTTTATGTCGGCAGTGCCCAACCCCCAAATCGGCAAGGAGACACCGGATTATATCCTTCATGCACTTTCTTATTTTTTGCTCACTCTCTTGTTGATCAGGCTGCTGTTCAGTTTAGAGCCAAAAAAAGTGTTGAAAGTTGCCACCACATTAAGGCTATGCCCAAAAAACAGGTGTGAAGGTTTTCTTTTTTGGCACTCTGTGTCTTTACTGGGTGTTCTTGCTGCTGTTGTTTTTGGAACCATCAATGAAATTCACCAGTATTTTATTCCCCAACGGCATTGCAGTTTTCAGGATATTGTCGCCAATTCCATAGGGGCATTTATGGCTTATGGGGTGTCGCTGGTGGACCATGTGCTGCTCACCAGGACATCGTTTAAGCGCAGATGGACAAATCGGGCAAATTGGCTGAAATCTCTTTCTTATCGTTCATTTATAAGGAAATAAAAAGCTGATAAAAAATTACAGGGACATGATAAACTGTTTTGAGTTTGGCTCATCAAGTCCCTATAATTTAGAGGGAGTCACATGAAAAGTGAACTCAGGTGATTGGGAGGGGACCTTTTACTTACTACTCTGATTTCGGGGGACTAACGGTAATGAGATCTTGATTCAGGGCGTAGGTTGCTTTGCCGATACCACTGACATTCATTAAGTCCTCAATGGTTTCAAATGGAGCGATTTTTTCTCTGTACTCAATGATACTATCGGCCTTTTGCGGGCCGATTTTATGAAGCTGCATCAACTCCGCTTTTCCAGCTGTGTTGATGTCTATTTTTCGGTTTTCTTCCGCTTGAAGCGATGTACAAAGAGTTAAAGAAAAGCACAAGGCTATAAAGAAAATGAACATTTTGCTTGCAATTTTTTTCATTATTTTATTCCTTTCAGATTTTTGAACAGTATTTTACCATTGATATCAATTAGGTCCTTATCTCCCTGAACATAAATCCTGAGAAAACCATCCTGAAAAAAATTATCCTGCAACGCCGTTCATGTTCATATCGGCCGAAAAACAAAAAACTTTAGAAATTAATTTGTTTTTTTTACAATAAATTCCCTGATCCGGTTGCCCTCCATTTCTTTAACGGTGATATTAAATTGCCCGATAGAAAATTCTTCCTTTTCCTTGGGAATTCTGCCGATTTCATCCATAATATATCCGGAAAAAGTATCGTATTCCTTGGAATCAGGAATAAGCATTTTGATTTTTTTATTGACATCATCCACATGGCATTTTCCGAGTACTAACCATTCGTTGCTTTTTACTTTTAAAATGTGAGGTTCCACCTTATCTGTTTCATCACAGATTTCACCAACAATTTCCTCGAGAACATCTTCGAGAGTAACCAGGCCGGAAACTCCTCCATGCTCATCGACAACGATGGCCATATGATCCTTGCGCTCTTTGAATTGGTGAAGCAGCGTATCCAGTTTCTTGTTTTCCGGGATAAAATAAGGTTTTCTCATGATGTTTCTGATGTTGGGTTTTGCTTTACCGGTTGCCACGTGCATAAAAAAATCTTTAATGTTGAGTATTCCGATAAGGTTGTCGATTTCTTTTTCAATGACCGGTATTCTGGTAAATCCGGATTTCATTATGGCTTTTAGAGCAAGTGGCTTATCGGCGTCGATAACAAACATATCCGACCGGGGGGTCATGATTTCGGAAGTGCTGGTATTGTCAAATTCAAAAATGTTTCGTATCAGTTCTTTTTCTTCCTGCTTGATCTGCCCTTCTTCTTCCACAACTTCTACAATACTGATCAACTCTTCCTCTGTGACTGTCGGACGATATTTTACTTTCCCAAGTATGAACCTTATGAAATCAAGTATTTTGATTAAAGGGAAAAAAAACTTTGAAAACCAGTACAGCGGCAGAATAACGATTCTTGCCGTTATGATATTGTTACGTGTGGCAATTGATTTGGGAAAGATTTCGCCAAAAACCAATATCAAAAGTGTCATCACACCAATTGCTATTCCTATGGCGTTGGACTCAAAGGTGTCGATGGCAATAGAAGCCGCTATGCAAGCTGAGGCTACATTGGACAAGTTATTTCCGATTAAAATGGTTGAAAGAAGTTTGTGAGGGTTATCTTTCATTTTTTTTATCAGCTTGTCAGCCCTTTTGGGGCCTTTGGCAACATATCGAGCCTTGGCACGGCTTATTGAAAAAAGGGCAATTTCCGCTGAGGAAAAAAAACCGGAAAGGAAAAGAAAAAAGAACAGAAGGACAACTTGATAATCCATTGAATATTGCCTCTATCCATCAGACATAAACCAGAATCTTGGATTTCTCGGCGCAATAAGGGGAGGTTGTGTTTATGTCCCAGAAATTGATCTGTAAGACTTCAGCATCAAAGCAACCCGGCCCGCTGTTTAATGCGCAGCAGTCCGGGACTGTTGTTTAAATACATCAGCGATGAGCAATAGCCGGCATCCAGAAAAATTTCCTCCAGTTGATCAAATAAAACAGGCTGGTCAGGCCACCTAAAACGTTTTTCCTGAATTTTAAATTCATTCCATTTAGCCTTTGCAGAGGGGTCTTTTTCAAAGACTTCCTTCATGGCTGTATCACACAAAAACATCTCGCAGATAATGGGTTTTATTTTCCAGATACATCCCTGCTCTCCGAGATAAATACATTTGAATGCCCTATCCATATCGTTTGATATGACTGACTCGATTCTGTCAAGGTCATCTTCCGAGGAAACCAGGGCGTTGATAACCATGTCAGCAAAAAACGTGACAATACCCTCTTTGCCGCAACAGGCACTCAACCGGTTTTGGTAACACTTTAATTGGCAAACATGGCCGAAATAATGAACCAGAAAAGAATCGACCTGTTTACGGAAAGAAAAATACTCAGATGCCATCGTCAAAAGATTTTCTTTTTCCCTTTGCTTTGATGGGGACAAATACTGCCGGATGATTCTCAGCGACTCAGCTTGTTCTTTTTGGTAGTCGTTCATAAAGACATATGATATAGGATGCCGTCAATTTTTATTCCGCTTATTAATAATTCACTTATTTTTTGCAATTCTGGCATTCAAAATCACATAATAGCACTTGTATCTTCTTGCACCGTATTTTTGTGGCCATTATTACCGATATATTCTTCAATGGCCTTCTGTAATGTTTTAACGGCAAGTCGGATACAATGTTGTTTCTGGTCGGGCAAATCCTCAAGCAAACGAAAAACATCGCGATCAGTGAGTTTTTTTGCTTCATCCAGCGTTTTACCTTTTACCAGGTCAACAGCGGCCATTGCGGCTGCAATGGCACCGGGACACCCTAATACCTGATAACGTACATCCTGAATGTGATCGGTTTCATCCAGTTTGAAAAAGATTTTCATGGTATCGCCGCAATGTCCTGTAAGTTCACTCACCTGATCAGGGTGTTCTATGTTGCCCATGTAAGGTCTTTCCATATAGTATCGGATAGCCTTGTCAGAATATCCTGAATCCGAAAGCATCTCATGGATACCTTCAGCATTATTGGGATCAAAAACTTGCATGTTGTTCATTTTGCCTCCATTGATTATCAAATTCAGACCGCTGACATTGGATTAAAACATATCCTTATAGGGCTTCTGTAATAAATGGTCAAGGTAATATATATTTTTTTGTAAAATTTCAACGGGGTTTTTTCAGGTCCTGTTAATGTTTTGAAGCTCCTTTAACAGCAATTCGAGAGCTGCCTGTGCAAAAGCGTCTTTGTTTTGAAGCCGGTTCAATGATGAGAAACACAACCGGCGCCCTATGGTTTTTCGAGGGGTTGCCAAACCGATACAGACAGTTCCTACAGGTTTTTCAATGGTTCCGCCGGATGGGCCGGCTATGCCGGTAGTCGAAAGAGCGTAGGTTGAGTTTCCAATCCGCCTGGCCCCTTCCGCCATTTCTTTTGCAGTTTGTACATGGACTGCTCCGAGGTTTTGAATTGTTTCAGCTAAAACGCCCAACAATTTTATTTTCGATTCATTGGAATAGGTAACAGCGGAAAAAATAAAGTAACGGGAACTTCCTGCAATATTTGTCAAGCGATGTGCCATGAGGCCTCCTGTGCAACTTTCCGCTAAAGCGATTGTTGCATTCTGTGCCGATAGATACCTGGCAACCTCATCTTCGACTGTTTCCCGGCTATTGGAATTTTCTGTTTGAACCACGTGTTTTTCCCCCGTTTTTTGAGACCTTGTGTAAGACCAATTCACAATAAAAAGCTTGACAAAAAAAAGTACTGTCGCTAAAAAA
>SL_3KL_010_SEDDRAFT_10000775_pt1 | contig 27711 bp, 41 predicted proteins | sample SodLakKL_010_SED_2_FD_10381 | JGI IMG/M metagenome (IMG submission 10381)
CCTGCCTCCTGCAAATAGTGCAGGGGCACCAGGGCTCCATGGTCAAGCTTACCGGCAGCCTGAACACCATAATCGGAATCACCAAGCAGCGCAGGCTTAACCGGTTCCGAAGAAGCCTCGTCAACCAGCAGCTCAATTAACTGCAGATCATTTTCCATGTCAAGTTGAATCCCCGGAAATCCAAACTGCCCAAAGTTGCCGCTTAACTGTTTTTCAGCCAGAACTGCCGGTCCTTCAGAGTGTATTTTGCCGTGAGGGGAAATTACAACCGTTAATTCAGGAGTTTTTTGCTTTATATAGCCGCTGAGCTTCTTCATGCCATCCACGGTTTTTTGAGCTTTCGTTATCTCACCTCTGCCAATTTCAGGAATTATAATTGGAGGATGCGGAGCAATGCCAATAATTGATAGCATAGATTACACCTGCCTTCAGTCCGGAAGTCAGAACGGTCAGCGAACAAAGGCCTTCTGAATTCCGGCCTTAGATTATTCCTCATTTAAAGTATAACAAATTGAACGGCCGCAAACAAATCCGGTTAAAGATCTATTTGCGGCAAACATTGAGCTAAGAACTCCTTTGCTTGACATATTTATGCAAATAGCCTAACCTATTATCAAGCCCGGCGGCAAAATATAAATCAAGTATGATTAAGGAGCTAATAACGTGAGCAGTGAATATAGAGATACCGATAAATTTACAGCCGCTATCCAGGCTATCTTCCCAAAATTAATGCACTATTTAAATACAGAGGAAAGTCGTGAGCTAACCGGTCTGGGCATCACTCCCAGCCAGATTAATGCCCTGCTGGTGCTCTACTATCACGATAACCTGACCATGGGTAAACTAAGCCAGGAAATATACCTGGCTGAAAGTGCCGCAACCCGATTAATCAACCGGCTGGTCAACTTAAACCTGGTCAAGCGTCGTGGAGACGAAAACGATCGCAGGGTGGTACGGGTAACCCTGACTTCATACGGCAGGCAGCTGTCCAGTCTCGTCTTTGAAAGACGTTCCTTCCGTTTTAACAACCTGGCCCAGCACCTTGACCAATCCGAAAGAGAAAACCTGATTGTTTCGCTGCAGGCGGTCATGCGCGTTTTTGAAGAAATGGAACAATCGAGAGACCCAGCTGATAATAACATCGACCCGGGGCAGGATTTATAAATTATATCCTCAAGTCAACTAGCGGGAAAAACAGGAACTATAACCAGGTAGATCCTGTTTTAATAAGCTTAGGCAATAATGCCCCGCTTTTTAATTACAGACCTTGAAACAAATTCTGGTGATTCTTCTATGGTAATGCTGTAATGATTCACTCTACCCTTCTTTGTTTAGAAAGCGAGGATACCTTGTTGTCGCGCCAGGAAATAAAAACAGATAAAACTGAATCGCTGTGGCATATTCTGCTCACGTTTTTAAAAGTGGGCGCTTTTACTTTCGGGGGCGGTTACGCAATTTTACCCGTAATCCAGCAAGAAGTTGTCAATAATAAAAAGTGGGTCAGCCCCGAAGAGTTTTCCGATATCCTGATTATTACCCAGGGCATGCCGGGACAGCTGGCCTTAAACAGCGCTATCCAAATCGGCATCCGTCTGCGCGGTATTCCGGGCGGCCTGATGGGAGCCCTGGGGGTCACAGCACCATCAGTAATCATCCTTCTCGCCATTGCCGCTTACTTTTATCCCCTGCTGCGAGACAATGATTATGTCCAGGCCATTTTCTACGGCCTCAGACCCGCCGTTGTCGCTTTAATCGCCGCGGCAGCAGTTAAAATGGGCCGCGGCATTTTGCAGGGTTTAAACGGGGTCATCCTTTGTGCCGTTCTGCTCTTGATAGCAATTATCACCCAGATCCATCCGATTATCATTCTGCTGGTTGGCGGGTTAGCCGGAATGATCGTCTGCAAAAGGGGGGTTTAAAGTGATAACTATGCTGCTCTCACTCTACTGGTCTTTCCTCAAGGTAGGTCTTTTTACAATCGGCGGCGGCTACGCTATGATTCCCTTGATGGAAGCTGAAGTGATCACTGTCCATGGCTGGCTGACCGCTTCTGAATTCCTCGACATTATTGCCGTTGCAGAGATGACACCGGGACCGATCTCCATTAACGCTGCCACCTTTATCGGCTATACCATGGCCGGTGTTGCAGGTTCGCTCATCGCGACTTTAGGAGTAATCAGCCCTTCCCTTGTCCTCCTGCTGCTATTATCTCGTATCCTTGTTAAGGTTATTCAGAACCCGAAAGCTGCTAACTTTCTTAACGGGCTGCGCTCTGCACTGGTCGCATTGATCCTGCTTGCTTCTTTCACTCTCGGTCAAACCGCCATTATTGACCTGCCGACAGCCATTATTTTTGGCCTGCTGCTGATAGCCAGTTTGTTAAAACAGGTAAGCCCTCTTTATTTTATTGCTGCCGGTGCTCTTCTCGGACTGCTTCTGTTTCCCTACTAACAAAAATATGTTATAATATGTTAGCAAAACATATAAAGACTCCGAGCCTCTTCACCTACTGCTTGTAAAAGCTATGGTGGAAGGCCTGGGTTGGGGGAGAAATCCCCCTGCCTCCCGTGATTGGAAAGGAGACTATGCCGTAAGGCCGCGTTTTCTTGCAAGTGGAGGCGCGGTTTTTGTTTTACCCGGGACAGCGGGGCATGAACCCCGGATTCTAACCAAGATAGCTTAATCTTGTAAAAGATTATATTTATTTTCATTATACGAGGTGTATCGATGAAGTTGATGAAGGTTACAGATCCTGATGAAGTTTTAAGGCTAATTAAGGAAAATTTTTCAGGATTGGAAAGAGAAACCCTGCCCCTGGAAAGCGCAGGCGGCCGGAACCTGGCTGATTCACTTAAAGCCCCTGAAGACGTGCCCGGCTTTGACCGATCCACGGTTGATGGTTATGCTGTCGCAGCAAGGGATACTTTTGGCGCCTCTGAAGGAATCCCGGCTATGCTCGACTGCATCGGGGAGATTCTTATGGGCCAGGTGGCTCCACAAATAAATAACGGACAGTGCTGTCTTGTGCATACCGGTGGCATGCTGCCCGAAGGCGCAGATGCTGTAATAATGGTAGAAGATACCGATGTAACCGGCTCCACGGTCCAGGTTTTTCGCCAGGTTGCTCCCGCCGAGAATGTAATTCATCGCGGGGAAGACCTTAAAGAAGGTGATATTGCCCTGCCTGAAGGCCACAAACTGCGCGCCCCGGAAATTGGCTTGCTGGCTTCACTGGGCATCAGCAGGGTAAATGTATACCGCAGGCCTGTCATTGGTTTTTTTTCAAGTGGCGATGAACTTGCAGACCATAAGACGCGCACCCTTAACCCGGGACAAATCAGGGATAGCAATGCACCGGCCCTGCTTTACCTGGCTGAGCAATACGGGGCATCTGTTAAATACGGAGGAATACTGCCCGACCAGTTTGAAATCTTCCTTGATAAAAGCCGTGCTATGCTGGAGGAAACTGATCTGCTTATCTTTTCAGGAGGAAGTTCAGTCGGCAGCCGCGACTACACTGCCCGCACCATGCAGGAACTGGGTACGCCGGGTTTGCTGGTGGAGGGCATCTCAATTCAACCGGGAAAGCCAACCCTTCTGGCAAATTGCAATGGCAAACCGGTCCTGGGCCTGCCGGGACATCCTGTATCGGCTTTAAACATCTTTTCCATCTTTGGAAAGGCCATTATCAATCGGCTGGCCGGAAGTAACAAAGACATCTTTAAGCCAACAGTAAAAGCTATATTAAGCCGGAATATTTCTTCACAATCCGGACGGACCGATTACGTTAGAATAAAACTGGAAGAAACCGCCGAGGGGTTAAAAGCGGTGCCGGTATTCGGCCGCTCAGGCATGCTGCGCACCCTTGCTGAAGCTGACGGCCTGCTGATCGTCCCTGCCGCCGTTGAAGGTCTGAGTGCCGGGGAAGCGGTAGAAGTAAGCATATGGGAATAACTTATTTAACAACATTTAAGAAAAATGATTTTAAACTTGTGCATGCAGAAAGTATAATTATACAGGAGAGCTTTAGATGAGAAAAGTTTATTTGAGCAATACTCCCCGAAAGGAAGCTTTGGAGCTTTTTTTAAATAAAGTAGAAATTCCCCGCAGCATGGAAATAATAGCTGTGGCGGAATCAACGGGGCGTGTTACGTCAGAACCGGTTTTTGCCCGGCTTTCCATGCCCGGCTACCATGCCGCTGCCATGGATGGCATTGCCGTCCGGGCAGAGAGTACTTTCGGGGCCTCTGACCAAAACCCGCTAATCCTCAAACCCGAAGATGATTACTGCTATATCAATACGGGCGGGCCCCTGCCGGCGGATTTTAATGCTGTAATTAAGATTGAAGATATCCAACCATTTGACGACGAAAGTGTCGAGATATTGAATCCTGCTACTCCATGGCAGCATGTCCGCGCTGTCGGTGAGGATGTGGTTGCCGGGGAAATTATTGTTCAGGCGAAACACCGGCTGAAACCGCCTGATTTAGGCGCTCTTCTGGCCGGAGGAATCAGTGAGGTCCGGGTTTTGAAAAAACCAAAAGTCGCAATCATTCCCAGCGGTTCGGAGGTAATCGAACCTGGAAGGGAAAGAAAACCGGGCAGCGTCCCCGATTTTAACAGCACAGTTATTGCTTCCTACCTGCATGAATGGGGTGCCGAACCTGAAATAATGCCAATTGTTCCTGACGAACCTGCTAATATAAGGACAGCAGTGACCGCTGCCCTGGAAATTCACGACCTGATTATAGTTATCGCGGGATCTTCAGCCGGCGCAAAAGATTTCACATTTACGGTTATCGAAGAACTGGGCGAGGTTTTTCTTCACGGGGTTGCGACCAGGCCCGGGAAACCAACTATCCTGGGACAGGCAAATAATAAACCGGTAATAGGCCTCCCCGGTTATCCGGTTTCGGCCTACATGAGCCTGGAATGGTTCGTCCAGCCGCTGCTCTGCCGTTACCTGGGCCTGCCGGTACCGCAAAGAGAAAAACACCCGGTAACACTGGGCAGAAGAATTATTTCAGAAATCGGAGTTGAAGAATTCATCCGTATGACGGTAGGCTATGTAGACGGCCGTTACATGGCCAATCCTCTAACCCGTGGAGCTGGCGTGACCATGTCAATGGTCCGGGCCGACGGCCTCCTGGTTATCCCACCTAACTCGCTTGGTTTTGAGCAGGATGAAACCGTGGACATTGAGCTGTATCGTCCGCTAAGCGAACTGCGCTGCAATCTTCTGGCTGCCGGAAGTCATGACCTGATTATCGACCTGCTGGGCACTGCCCTTAAAGAACGCGATCCACAGGTAAATATTACTTCCTCTCACCTGGGCAGTATGGGCGGCATTGCCGCAATAGGGCGCGGCCAGGCACACCTGGCCGGGGTGCATCTCTTTGACCCCGATACAAAAGAGTATAACCAGTCCTATATCAGGAAAATGCTTCCCGATAAAAAGACACACCTGGTTAACCTTACTTACCGTATGCAGGGTTGGATTGTCCCCCGGGGCAACCCAGAAGGAATTAACAGGATAGAAGACCTGGCCGAAAAGAAACTGGCATTTATCAACCGCCAGAAGGGAGCCGGAACGCGTATCCTTTTTGATCACCTTCTGCAGGAAGCAGGTCTGTCAGCAAAAGATATTTACGGGTATGAACGTGAAGAACATACCCACCTGAATATTGCCGCTGCGGTTGCAGCAGGAACTGCCCGCGTCGGGCTGGGCATCCTGCCGGCAGCGAAAGCATTTGACCTTGACTTTGTCCCCTTGACTGAAGAACGTTACGACCTGCTCTTAAGTGATTCTTTTTACACAAGCAAGGAAGCAAATCTCTTATTAGATATTATCACCGACCCGTTATTCCAAAAGCAGGTTGAAGATATGGGCGGATACAGCATGCGAGATGCAGGAAAGAACATAGACGGTTTATAGCAAGAAGGGAGCACATGCCATGGCATTAATTGATGTGCACGGAAGAAAACATGATTATCTAAGGATTTCTGTAACCGATCGCTGCAACCTGCGCTGTGTATACTGCATGGGTGAAGAAGGAATTGAGCAGATGTCTCACAGCGAGATCCTGAGTTATGAAGATATTATAAAAGTTGTTGAAGCAGGAGCGGAACTTGGAATCAGCAAGATAAGGCTTACTGGTGGGGAACCGCTTATTCGCAGGGGTATTGTCGACCTTATCGGAAAAATTGCCTCCGTAAAAGGCATCACAGACCTCTCCATGACCACCAACGGCATTTTGCTGCCCCGTTATGCAGAGAGCATCAAAAAGGCTGGTTTGGACAGGGTCAATGTCAGTCTCGACACTTTGAATCCAGACCAGTACCACAGAATTACCCGCTGTGGGGAACTGCAGCAGGTATTGGACGGGATTGAAGCAGCGCTTGCCCTCGATTTACAGCCTGTTAAGCTCAACACAGTCTTAATGAAAGGCATAAATGAACATGAGATAATTGACTTTATAAAGCTAACCCTGGAAAAACCTCTGCATGTGCGCTTTATAGAATATATGCCAATCGGCGACCACGACCGGGATTACCGCGACCATTACCTGCCCTTAAGTTTTGTCGAGGAACAAGCCGAACAAGCAGGCTTGGCTCTTACTGCTGTACCCCTGCCGGGTGGAGCAGGTCCTGCTGAATCATATACCATCCCCGGGAGCAAGGGAACAATAGGCTTGATTCATCCAATCAGCAAACATTTCTGCGATACCTGTAACCGTTTGCGCCTGACGGCGGAAGGCACTTTGAAAGCCTGCCTTTACTGGCAGGATGAAAAACCGGTTCGACCGGTTATTAACGATAAAAAAGCCCTTCAGGAACTGATCAAGGATGTGCTGGCCGGCAAACCGGTCGAGCACCAGATGGCCGCAGACGGTATGTGCGGTTCGGTAGATCCTGGTAAAATGCGGGGCATGTCGAAAACAGGAGGTTAAAATAATCTCCATGCCCGGATGGTCAGTTATGACTTAAAAGCTCGTGAAAATGTATGATCTAATATACAGGCTTAAGTGAGGAATACAATAATTGGAGGCGAAAAAATGCCACCGGTAATCATTAATTTAGTTGCCGCCCAATCTGAAACCGGAAAAACAACTATCCTGGAAAATCTACTGCCGGAACTAAAACGGCGTGGTTTAAGTGTTGCTGCCCTGAAAGGGCATCTTCACCATTACGATTTAGATTTGCCCGGGAAGGACAGCTGGCGGTTTTCCCGGGCCGGAGCCGATATTTCCGGGATGACCACTCCCGAAAGCTTTTTTTTATTCGGTTCACGGGAAGGAAAAAGCGGCAATGAAGCTGTCGCTGAATTTCTAACTGAAATTGATTTAATTATCATCGAAGGGAACAAACAGAGCAGCAACCCGAAGATCGAGGTAGTACGCAGCGAGATAAACCGTCAACCGCTTCTGCCCCATAAGACGATCGCCGTTATTTCTGACTTAGATGATCTCAATCTCGATATTCCGGTAATTAGTATTGATGACATCAAGGCCCTGGCTGATTTTATCTGTGATCGTTTTTTCCCTGCAGAAAAAAGTAATATTCACACTGCCGGCAATAAAAGTTTAACTCACTTTGACAAATCAGGCCGCCCGAGAATGGTTGATGTCTCGGAAAAAGAGCAAACCAGCCGTGAAGCTTACGCACAGGGCGAAATTACTATGTCTCCCGACACATTATCCCGGGTTATGGCCGGTCGTATGGCCAAGGGAGACGTGCTCTCAGTGGCCCAGGTTGCAGCAGTGATGGCAGTTAAAGAAACCGGACGCCTTATACCAATGGCCCATCCGTTGAGTATATCAGGAGTAGAGGTGGACTTCACCCCGATTGAAGAAGAATCTAAAATTGAAGTAGGGGTAAGAGTGAGGCTAACCGGACAGACCGGAGTCGAAATGGAAGCTTTAACCGGTGTTAGTGTAGCAGCGCTGACTATCTATGATATGTGCAAGGCTATAGATAAAAATATGGTTATCCAGAATATCAGACTGGTTGAAAAGAAGGGAGGGCGCTCGGGACATTTCTCCCGCGAGCAAAACTAATGCCCGAAATAGTTGCCGTATGCACCAGCCCTGAAAAAGGGCAGCGCAAGAAAAATATTGGTGAAAGCATGCTGCTCAAGGATATGGGACTGAAAGACGATGCCCATGCCGGATTTGCCCACCGCCAGGTTAGTCTCCTGGCCGAAGAAAGCATTGCCAAGATGACTGCTAAGGGCCTGGATGTCGGACCGGGTGATTTTGCTGAAAACCTGACTACAAGGGGAATCAACCTGGTTAACCTTCCTGTCGGAACCAGGTTAAAAGCAGGTCCGGATGCTATTTTAAGAGTAACCCAGATCGGCAAAGAGTGTCATGACCGCTGCTCAATTTACTACCAGGCCGGGGACTGCGTTATGCCCCGCGAAGGCATTTTCACCGAAGTATTGTTAGAAGGCCTGGTAAAAACCGGCGATCGGCTTGATATTAAAGAATCTTATAAGTTCGGGGTAATTACGGCCAGCGATAAAGGTTCGCGCGGTGAACGAGAAGATAAGAGCGGGCCGCTGCTGAACAGCATATTACTGCCCTGGGGCGATGTTATCGACCAGGTTATAGTTCCGGACAGCCGCGCTGCCCTGGCCCGGGTAATGCAGGAAATGGTGTCACGGGAATTTGACGCCATTTTTACCACCGGAGGAACCGGAATGAGCCCCCGCGATGTTACTCCTGAAGCTACTTTAGACATATCAGACCGCCTGGTCCCCGGCATAGCCGAGGCTATCCGCCGGGAAACTGCAGTTGCAACGGCAAAGGCAATGCTTTCCAGGGGAGTAGCCGCGATCAGCGGCTCAACCTTGATCGTTAATTTGCCCGGCAGTCCGAAAGCTGTTGCCGAATGTATGAATGTGATTTCACCGGTACTCGAGCATGCCCTGGAGACGGTAAGCGGCAAAGGCGGTGAATGTGCAAGGTAAGAAAGCCTGAAGAGGAAAGAAAGTCTGAGGCGGAAAAATTACAGTCTATATCATCTATGCTTGATTTGCCTGGATGGTTTGTTTTAATTCAAGAAACCCGGTATTAATCTTTCAGAGCACTGAGGATAGAGCGCAGTCTCTCCCGGTATCCTGCTGCTTCAATAACAGTGCCTGTAACAACAATATCGGCTCCGGCCTGGCGCACCCTGCGGGCGTCTATAGCTGTGCGAATTCCACCGCCAACTATCAGGGGAACTGAGAGCTCGCGCTTAACAGCCCTGATCATCCCGGCAGGAACCGGCTGGGCCGCACCATTGCCCGCTTCCAGGAATACATACGACATACCCATAAATTCAGCAGTCAATGCATAGCCTATGGCCTGCCAGAAGTTATCCCGGGCCACCAGCTCAGCTTCTCCAATCTCACCCAGCTTCATCCCGGGTTCAACCAGAATATATCCTACGGAGAGAGTTTCAATCTCGAGCCTTTTTAAAACTGAGGCAATTTTCGACTGGGTGCCGCTGACAAATTTAGAGTTTCGCGAGTTCAGCAAGCTCAAAAATAGGAAAGCATCCAGGTTCAAACTTATTGAATCGGTTCCCGTCGGGAAAAATAGTACCGGTATTTGTACCCGCTGCTTTACTGCCTCACATGTTTGGGTAAGTGTTTGTTGTGATACCCCTGACGAACCACCGACAAATATAAGATCGCTGCCCACTTCCTGGGCAGTTTCAGCCAACCTGCCTGCCGCTTCAGAAGTTTGCCGCGAAGGATCGATCAGGGTAACATGAACAGCGCCCTGGTTTAATATTCGGTTAACATATTCTTGTATTTTCATAGCTTTTACCTTCTTTATCAGTAGCTGAAGCCAAAATACCCCCCAGGTTACACGGAGCAACCGCCAGGATAATGTGTTTTTAATGGAGTCCTGTAAAGCATATTATAATTGAGTTTGACCGGTTTGACAACTAAGGAGAACGAAATCTATTAGCTGTTTACAGCGCTTCATACAAACCATCCTCCGTTTTAATCACCATTCCTCTTATAATCAGGCTCTCGAGGTGTTTTTGAATCATGTTTCTTTCAAAATATAAGAGAACCTCCTGGCCATAGTGACGGCGGTAAATTATATTTTTTTCGGACAATTCTTTTAAGGTAGCCGGCCGCCTTTTCAATGCCGCTATAATATCTTGATCACGCTGGTCGAGAACTGCTTCATAAGCCTGCAATTTTTGATCTATCTCGTCTTCGACCGGCCGTTCATGCCCTGTTATCAAAAGCTCCGGTTTAAGGCTGCGTAAACGGCGGATTGATTGACGAAATTGGACTACATCAGAGGAAGCATTGCCATACCAGGGCCCGAAAGTAGACAAATCTATATCAGCAGCAAAAACAGTGTTATAGTTTTCAATCAAAAAACCGCAATGCCCCGGAGTGTGACCCGGCAGATGCAGTACTTGTATTTTCAGGCGCCCAAGGTCAAAAGAATCTCCTTCTCTAAGATAATTATCGATTTTAGTCGCGGTAAAATTGCTTTGTTTAACTATTTTCCAATATGATTCAATATCGACTTGATCCAGACCGCTCAAGCTTAAAAACCCTTCCATCGTTTCCACGCCTGCTGCATCATCTTCATGAATTGAAAAAGATGCCCCTGCAAAAAGATGATTGCAGGCAACGTGATCGCGATGATAATGGCTTAAAACAACCTGCCCTGTTTTATCAGATAACTCCTTCAAAAAAGGCCCTGCCCCGGTATCGACCAGAAGAGTTTCTCCGTCTTCGAAGTATAGAGAATGAGCATACGGGTAACGTCCCCTGTTTTCACCTTTAATAAACCAAACTCCGGGCCTTATTTCTCTCACTTTCTCCAACTCCTTTTAACATTAATCCAGGTTTGCTGATGGTTTCTTCTCTACTTCTACTGTTTTAAATCCAGTTCCTGCTCACAATAAAAAACCCACCTGAGCTTTTAGTTACCTGCGGTGGGTTTGTTTTATCGATTATTAAGGAAATAGAAAACTTACCGCTTGGAGAACTGTGGTGCGCGGCGGGCTTTTTTCAAGCCACACTTTTTGCGTTCTTTCATGCGCGGATCGCGAGTCAGATAACCGTTTTTTTTCAAAACCGGTCGGTACTCACCATCAGCCTGCAGCAGGGCACGGGCAATACCATGCCTGATTGCGCCTGCCTGGCCGGAAAAACCGCCCCCTTCAACTTTGGCAATAATATCGAAATTGCCCTCGTTTTCGGTGGCCACCAGCGGCTGCCTGACAATCAATTTCAGCGTATCCAAGCCAAAATACTGGTCCATTTCTTTTCCGTTAATCATTATCCTACCGCCGCCCGGAAGCAAACGAACTCTTGCTACCGACTTTTTACGGCGTCCGGTTCCAATATACTGTACTTCGCTCAAGAGTCAGGGCCTCCTTCCTTCTTTTCATCCTGCCCTTCTCTCCAGAGCTGCGGTTGCTGAGCCTGTTGAGAATGCTGGTTATCTTTGTATACGCGCAGTTTTTTTAGCATGGCCCTCCCCAGCTTATTGTGAGGAAGCATGCCCTTAATAGCCATATAAACTGCCTTCTCGGGTTTTCTATCCATAAGTGTAGCGTAATCCATTTTTTTAATTCCGCCGGGATAACCCGAATGGCGGTAATAATACTTTTGTTCAAGCTTACGGCCGGTTAAAACTACTTTGCCGGCATTAAGGACAATAACGTGATCTCCACTATCAAGGTGAGGAGTAAATTCCGGCTTATGCTTTCCCCTCAGCAGTCGGGCTGCTTCCGTTGCTACCCTGCCCAAAGGCCGTCCGGCAGCGTCGATAACATACCAGCTGCGTTTAATATCATCAGTTTTTGCCATATATGTAGTGCGCATTTCTACACTCTCCTTTTACCTCGTCCAGTAAAGCCACAACCTACATTTTAATATACCGGACAGGCCCTGTCAAGGCAATTAAACACCCTTTACTAGTTTTATCGCTATTTATTTCAACAAAACTTATATTTTCAACCTAAAGTTTCTTTGCTTGAAAAGCAAACAAGGTTTTAAAACAATTGCTCATAGTGTACTTTTTCCAGGCACAACCCTTGAGCAGGAAAAGTTGGACCCGCTGCATCAGAATTGTCTCCCTTCAGGGCCGCTTCTAAATCAGATTTATTCAGCTTGTTTAAACCGACACGAATTAAGGAACCCGTCATTAAACGAACCATACGATAGAGGAAACCGCTGCCTTCGAAATAGAAAACGAGCAGCTGCTTTTCCGGTTCCTCAGTTAATTCAACCCGGTAAAGGGTTCGCCAGGTATCAGTCACGGAACTGCCCGCAGCCTGAAATAGCTTGAAATCGTGGGTGCCTGTAAACAAGCGTGCCGCATCTCTGACCGCTGCCAAATCCAGGGGTTCGGGCAGGTGATAGCTGTAAAGCCTTTTCATAACCCGGGGGAAAACAGCCCGATCAAGAGTATAGCTATATATCTTACGTCCGGCAGTAAAGCGGGCATGAAAATCTCCGGACACTTCTACTGCTTCGGTAACCACTATGTCAGGAGGAAGCAGAGCATTCAACGCATAAGGCAGCTTTTCGGCAGCGATGCGAAAAGGGGCCAGATAATTTGCTGCCTGCCCACGGGCATGCACTCCTGCATCAGTTCGCCCGGCTCCATTTATCCGCAGGGGTTGTTTGTAGGTTACTGAGAGCGCGCGCTCCAGTTCTCCCTGAATTGTTAATGCATTAGCCTGGACCTGAAAACCGCTGTAGTTGGTCCCATCGTAACTGATGCGGATAAGCGTATTAAACATTGACAGCTCCTTTTTCTGCCTGACAATTAAATTACAAACCAAGGACCAGCGAAGCGACCAGTAAACCGAGCACCATACCCAGGGCTGCCCAATCCCTGGGAGCAATTAAGTCTTCATGAATGCGAGTACGTGTTGCTCCAATACGGTAGCCGCGCGCTTCCATAGCCAGGGCTAATTCGTCAGCCCGCCTGAAGGCGCTGACAAACAGGGGAACTATTAACGGGATAAGGCTTTTAGCGCGCTTGAAGATTGAACCGGTTTCGAAGTCAGCTCCCCTTGATAGCTGGGCTCTCATCAACCGCTGGCTTTCTTCCATCAGGGTCGGTATAAAACGTAAAGCTATTGCCATGATCATGGCCACTTCTTCAGTCGGCAGTCCTATATAACGCAGCGGTCTTAAAAAGTAACCCAGACCGTGAGTAAGGGACAATGGAGTTGTAGTAAGAGTTAAAAGCAAAGAAAAAAACACCAGGGAGATCAGGCGTAAAATGATAAATATCCCTTCCCTGACGCCTTCCGATTCTACTGTAATAAAACCAATCCTTAACAAAACAACGCCGCCGCTGGTAAAAAAAAAGTAGATTACCAGGGCAAAAATAGCAATGTATAAAACAGGCCTTAATCCTCTTAAGAAGTATCGCATGGGGACCCTGGTGGTCACAATGAGGAAGATAGCGATTAAAAGCAGGGTAGCCAGACCTACATATGTTTGTAAGCTGAAAAGCAGAACCAGAACCAACAGCAATGACAACAGCTTCATTCGCGGGTTTAAGCAGTGAATCATGCTTTGTCCGGGGAAATATTGGCCCAGTGTAATGCTTCTGCTCATTTCTCATGCCGCCTTTTAACTTTGTTGATTTCCAGCCGCGCCCCTTCGAGAGTATAAATATCGGTTCTTACCTTCATTCCCTTTTCAGACAATCCGAATAATATTTCGGTTACTGCAGGCAGACCCAGTCCCAACTCATACAACTGTTCACGCCGGGAGAATATCTCCCCTGCCGGACCATTAAAAATCAACCTGCCATGGTGAAGCACTAATACAGAATCGGCCAAAGCCGCCACTTCATCCAGGTGATGAGTGCATATAAGAACAGTCAGGCCCTTGCTGCGGTTGAGCCTTGTCAGTAAGCTAAACAAGTTGCGCCGACCTGAAGAATCAAGCCCGGCAGTGGGTTCATCGAGGATCAGCACCTCCGGATTTAATGATAGAACTGAAGCTAAAGCTACGAGCCTCTTCTGCCCGGCGCTGATCTGAAAGGGGTGCCGCTCCGCAAGAGTCCCGGCATCCAGCCCGACTTCTTCCAGAGCACTGGAAACCCTGATTTGCACTTCACTTTCATCAAAACCGAGGTTTCGTGGGGCAAAAGCAACTTCATCGTATACTGTTTCTGAAAAAAAATGCTCTTCCGGCATCTGAAAAACCAGCCCGACCCGCCTTCTAAGTTTAAAAAGCTCTCTCTTGTCAGAACTAATAGCATTACCGTCAAAGTAGACCTTTCCGGATGATGGACTGAGAAGTCCGTTTAAATGTTGAATCAAGGTTGATTTGCCGGAACCGGAAGGCCCGATGACCAGGACAAATTCACCCTGCTTAACATCAAAGGTAACCTCTTTTAATGCTTCATTGGCAAAAGGGGTGCCGGGCATATAAGTATGGGTCAGCTTTTCCGTTCCCATGAACATAGGCTGTGAACCAACTCCCGGCTATGGATTAGTTGTGACGGAAGATCAAAACCGTCTTTTCGAAGCAAAGCAGCTAATTCAACAGCAGCAGGGCCCTGAAGACCCAGGCTGTGCAGCAGCTTGAGATCGTTAAAAACAATTTCCGGAGGACCCTGAGTAACCAGGGAACCCTGATTGAGGATAATAACCCTGTCAGCAAAAACTGCCTCTTCGGGAAAATGGGTTACATGAATCACCGCAAGATCCTGCTCCCGGTTTAACCGGCCCACTGTTTCAATTACATCGCGCCTGCCTGCCGGATCCAGCATGGCTGTAGGTTCATCCATCAAAATGCAGAGCGGCTGCATCGCTAAAACACCTGCGATGGCCACACGCTGTTTTTCTCCTCCCGAAAGCAAATGAGGAGGTTGCTGCAGCAGGTGATCAAGCCCGAGCAGGCTGGCTACATCTAAAACTTTCTTTTTAATCTCAGCGGACGGCAGGGCAAGGTTTTCGAGGCCAAATGCTATATCTTCTTCAACTGTAGTCGCCACAAGCTGGTTATCCGGGTTCTGAAAAATCATTCCACAATAACGGCGAACTTCAGTTATTTTGTCTTCATCAACAGTTGAAATACCCTTAACCCAAACTTCACCTTCTGAAGGAGTCAAGAGAGCATTGAAAAGCTTCAATAAAGTAGTTTTTCCGGAACCATTCGGGCCAAGCAGGGCCAGGTATTCGCCTCTGTGCACAGCCAGGTTGATCCCGGAAAGGGCGGGTAAAGAGACCTCCTCTTCACCCGGGTAATAGTAAGCCAGATTTCTGGCTTCAATCATTAGTTCGGACCTGCTAACCATCAATCATTCACTCGGAAACAAGTTCCAGAATGACCATAGGTGCACTGTCACCGCGACGCGGCCCTATATGGATAATGCGGGTGTACCCGCCTTCCCGACCTTCCATTTTTGGCCCTATTTTCTCGAAAAGGGTGGTAACTACATCCTCATTCAGCAAATAGGCCATAGCCTGACGACGGGCATGAAGATTCCCGTTTTTGGCAAGAGTGATCATTTTTTCGGCTAACGGACGGCAGGCCTTTGCCCTGGCAGCAGTAGTTTCTATACTGCCCTTCTCTAAAAATGATGTAACCAGGCCGCGCAGCATGGCCCGTCTCGGACCGCTTTTTCGACTCAGCTTCTGGTATGGCATACTAAACTTCCTCCTTGAAGACTTACTCTACGCTATCATTGAAGCCAAAGCCAAGTTCATCCAGCTTTTGCTCCACTTCTTCCAGCGATTTCTTACCCAGGTTGCGTACTTTCATCATTTCATCTTCGCTCTTGCGGACCAGTTCTCCAACAGTATTTATCCCTGCACGCTTTAAACAGTTATATGAGCGCACTGAAAGATCCAGCTCTTCTATGGTCATTTCGAGAATCCGCTCCCTGTCTTCTTCCTTGCTGTCGGAAGTAATCTCGACTTCGTCCACTTTCTCGGTCAAGTTCACAAAAAGAGCAATATGGGTATTTAACACTTTGGCTGACAGACTGACTGCCTCATCCGGCCCAATACTGCCATCAGTCCACAGTTCCAGAGTCAGTTTGTCAAAATCGGTTACCTGGCCTACCCGTGTATTTTCAACCGTGTAATTTACTTTCCGAATTGGTGAAAACATCGAATCAACAGGTATTACTCCGATCGGCTGCTGCGGCATTTTATTCCGCTCGGCAGGGACGTAACCCCTTCCATTAACAGCAGTCATCTCCATGTAGAACCGTGCATTTTCTTCCAGGTTACAGACATAATGATCCTCATTTAAAATATCTACATCAGCGGGTGCATTAATATCTTTAGCCCTGACAGGTCCAGCTTTATCTGTATCGATAACAAGGGTTTGCGGCTCATTCGAATGTATTTTAAGCGAAATGGCCTTTACGTTAAGTATTATTTCGATTGTGTCTTCCAACACCCCGGGCAAACTGGAAAACTCGTGCAGAGCTCCGTCGAATTTTACGTTGGTTATGGCTGCTCCGGGTAGAGATGACAACAGAATCCTGCGCAGAGCATTGCCAAGGGTGGTTCCGTAACCCCTTTCCAAAGGTTCAACCACAAAACGACCATAGTTGTTCTGCTCATCATATTCTACAAATTCAATTTTCGGCTTTTCAATTTCAATCATCACGATTCTATTATACCCTCCTCGATTAATTTATTGAGGGTTCACTATTTGCTTAGCGGGAATAAAGCTCGACAATAAAGTGTTCAGTTACCGGCACATCGATTTCATCACGCTGCGGCACCCTGATTACCTTTCCTTCCAGCTTTTCATGGTTTACTTCTAACCAATCTACAATTCCCTGCTGCTCCCTGTCTTCAATAATTTGCTTAAATACCGGCTTGTTCTTACGATGCTCCCGGACAGCAACAATATCCCCTACCTTAGTCTGGTAAGAGGCAATATTAACCTTGCGTCCGTTAACCTCAAAGTGTCCGTGGTTGATCAGTTGTCTGGCTTCCGCGCGGGATCTTGCCAGACCCATGCGATAGACAACCGTATCCAGGCGGCTTTCTAAAATCTGCAAGAGTATCTCACCGGTAACCCCTCTGCGGCGGTCAGCTTCCTTAAAATAACGGCGAAACTGTCTCTCCATTACTCCGTAAATACGGCGTGCTTTCTGTTTCTCACGCAACTGCTGCCCGAATTCAGAGAACTTTTTGCGACCCTGTCCGTGTTCTCCGGGCGGATAAGCGTGACGAACGACTGCACATTTATCTGAATAGCAACGATCGCCTTTTAGATAAAGCTTATCATTTTCTCTGCGGCATAAACGGCAAACTGCTCCAGTATGGCGTCCCATCTAAATAATGTTACACCTCCTTTAATAATATACTTAAACTCTCCGTCTCTTAGGCGGACGGCAACCATTATGCGGTATCGGAGTTACATCTTTAATCGCATTGACCTCCAGCCCTGCAGCCTGCAACGAGCGTATTGCCGCTTCGCGCCCTGCCCCAGGACCCTTTACATATACTTCCAGCTGTCTCATCCCATGATCAATGGCCACCTTTGCTGCCGTTTCAGCAGCAAGCTGTGCGGCAAAAGGAGTCGACTTGCGCGATCCTTTAAAACCAACATTACCGGCGCTGGACCAGGAAATGCTGTTCCCGTCAACATCAGTGATGCTGATAAAAGTATTATTAAAGGTCGATTTGATATGTGCAACCCCGCGCTCAACATTCTTTTTTTCACGACGCTTAGTGCGGGTAACTTTTTTCTTGACCAATTTTAGTTAGCTCCTCCCTTCTTGTCAATTCTTATTTCTTACGGCGAATACCGACAGTCTTACGGGGGCCCTTACGGGTACGGGCATTATTCTTAGTCTTTTGACCCCTAACCGGCATACCACGCCTGTGTCTTATCCCGCGGTAACAGCTAATTTCAACCAGACGCTTGATGTTCAGGGCAACTTCCCGCCTTAAATCCCCTTCAACATTATAATTCTTATCAATAAACTCACGCAGCCTTCCCAGCTCGTCCTCGGTTAAATCTTTAACCCTGGTATCAGAGCCAACTCCGGCATGTTTCAAGATTTCCTCTGCGCGGTTTTTACCTATACCGTAAATATAGCTCAGCGCAACCTCTACCCTTTTGTCGCGTGGTAAATCTACACCAGCAATTCTAGCCAACCTGTTAACACCTCCTTGAGTTTGATTCCCTGTAATTGAGAATCGACAGGACAAAATTGCTCACTAACCCTGCCTTTGTTTGTGCTTAGGATTTTGACATATAACGACAACCCTGCCCTTGCGCCGGATTATCTTGCACTTCTCACACATCTTTTTCACTGAGGGCCTCACCTTCATGATAACGAACCTCCTTACTTGTAACGATAGGTAATGCGCCCCCGAGATAAATCGTAAGGCGATAATTCAACCAAAACCCGATCGCCCGGCAGGATTCGAATAAAATTCATCCGGATTTTGCCGGAAACGTGAGCCAGAACCTTATGACCATTCTTTAACTCAACCCGGAACATGGCATTCGGCAAAGGTTCAACCACAGTACCTTCCACTTCAACAACATCTTTTTTTTTGCTCATGTTACCAGTTAAACCTCCTCATCGGGGACCCCGGTTTCCGGAACCAGATCTTTTAAATATTTAATAACCTGGTTATCGGTTAACTGGGCAGAATTTAACACATCGGCCGGAACTGCCCTGCGCTCATAATGCTGTAAATGAGCTACGTTTTTCTTTTTCGGCCGGTCAACAGGGCGGCAGCGTCCGTCTACTAAAAGAACATATTTATGATCCAACACTTTAGAGACCAGGTAATGCTTGCCTTTATCACGCCCGGCCAGAGAGCGGACCAGCTGCCCCGGCTTTAATTCAACCATTGCTGAGTCCCCCTTAAACCAGGTCGGAAGAGGTCAGTATCTCAGGCCCGTTATTGCCCAGAGCTACAGTATGCTCAAAATGAGCCGACAAACTACCGTCGGCGGTGACCACTGTCCACTGGTCATCGAGAACCTTAACTTCCCAACTGCCTATATTCACCATCGGTTCTATAGCCAGCACAATTCCCTGCTGTAATGCTGGGCCGCGCCCAGGCTGGCCAAAATTAGGAACCTGCGGTTCTTCGTGCATATCTTCACCAATACCGTGGCCAACATAATTACGGACTACAGAAAGTGAATTTTTCTCTACATAGGCCTGAACAGCATGCGAAATATCGGAAAGCCTGTTTCCGGCCTGTGTTGCCTTAATTGCTTCCTGCAAAGATGTTCTGGTAACATCCATTAGCTTGCGGGCCTGCGGTGTAACTTCTCCTACTGCAAAAGTTGCAGCTGCATCGCCATGGTAACCTTTCAAGCGAACACCAACGTCAATGCTGATTATATCGCCCTCTTCAAGTCTGCGCAACCCGGGAATACCATGCACCACCTCGCTGTTTATGGAAGTGCAAATTGAGGCGGGGAAATTATGATAACCGAGAAAAGCCGGTTCTGCGCTATAACTGCGAATCCTTTTTTCTGCTATCTTGTTCAGCTTTGCGGTTGTAACACCAGCATCGATCGTTTTTTCCATCTCCTGAAGAACTTCAGCAACAATCTTGCCCGCATCCCGCATCAACTGTATTTCACGCTTCGATTTTAACTTGATCATATCTTTAGTCTCTACTTCATCATATCATTAATTACTATTTCATGAAGCCCCGATAGCTGCGCATCATCATGTGACTTTCAATTTGCTTAAATGTTTCAAGAGTAACACCGACCACGATAATAAGACCGGTGCCACCGAATACAATGCTCATATCTGTTATGCGCTCCAGGATAATCGGAAATACGGCAATAAATGCAAGAGAAAATGCCCCTGCGGTGGTCAGACGTGAAGTTACCCTGGCCAGGTAATCGGCTGTCGGGCGACCCGGGCGTAACCCGGGAATAAAACCACCGTATTTCTTAATATTACTGGCCACCTGGAACGGGTCAAACTGGACCGCTGTATAAAAGAACGCAAACAAAATAATTAATGTCATATATAATACCAGGTTAAGGTTGCTACCCCATGCAAGACTTGCGGCAATTCTTTCCGCCACCGGATGCTGTATAAAACTGACCAGCGTCTGCGGAAAACTTAAAATAACCGAAGCAAATATAACTGGAATAACCCCTGCCTGGTTTACTTTCATGGGTATGTGCGTAGCCTGGCCTCCATACATTTTACGGCCTACCACGCGTTTGCTATACTGCACATTAACCCTGCGCTGTCCTTGATCGAGTCCGATAATACCGACAATCAGGGCAAGAAGCAGCACTACAACGACTGCAATAACCAGCAGGCTAATCTGCCCAACCCGATATTGCTCGGTGGCCATGGCCACCGCTATCGGGAAACCGGCAACTATACCGGCAAAGATTAGCAGTGAAATACCGTTACCGATTCCTTTTTCGGTAATCAATTCTCCCATCCACATCAGAAAGGCGGTACCCGCTGTAAGTGATATAATGATTGTTGTGTAAGAAAGTAATGTCTGATCGACCACAGCTTCTCCGGCAATTAAGGTTGACAGACCGAAGGCCTGTATCAATGCAATAACTATTGTACCGTAGCGGGTAATTTGTGATATTTTTTTACGTCCTTCGGGCCCCTCCGCACTCCATTCTTTAAGCTTGGGAATAACTATCGTTAACAGGTTCATTATAATGGAGGCGTTAATGTAAGGCATAATGCCCAGGGCAAATATAGTAAAATTGCTCAAGTTGCCGCCGCCAATAATATTAACAAAACCAAAAATGGTATCCTCCTGGAAAAACTCAGCCAGCAAGCTTGCATCTACGCCGGGCACAGGGATCGCCGATCCTACCCGAAAGACCACGAACATGGCCAGGGTAAAGAGAATACGATCTCTAAGTTCTTTGATCCTCCACGCTGTACGTATTGTTTCCAGCAATTTATATCACCTCTGCCTTTCCACCGGCTGCTTCAATTTTTGCCCGGGCTTGCTTACTGAAACCATGGGCATGAACTTCCAGTTTGTGATTAAGCTCACCGTCACCCAGTATTTTTACGGGATCTTTTAGACTTTTTAGCAGCCCTGCTTCCAGTAAAAGATCCGGTGTTACCACTGTTCCTTTTTTGAAAGAGCTTAGATCACTTAAATTGACAATGCTCCATCTCTTTTTAAAAATGTTTGTAAAGCCCCGTTTCGGCAGACGCTGGAAATAAGGCATTTGACCACCTTCAAATCCGCGGCGCACACCGGAACCCGAACGGGATTTTTGTCCTTTTTGGCCCCGGCCGGATGTCTTGCCCAAACCTGAAGCCATACCTCTTCCTTTACGTTTAGCCACTTTCCTGGCTCCCTCAGGAGGCCTTAATTCGTGTAAACGCATCGGCTACACCTCCCTCTATCACGCAACTTGAATCATTTGGTTTCTACAACATCAATTAAATAATTAACTGTTTTTGCCATACCCCTGATTACATCCGTATCATTATGAACAACTGTCTCACCTATTTTTTTTAACCCTAAAGCTCTAATTGTGCGACGATGGTTCTGCTTACGAGACAGGGGGCTGCGAACCAGGGTAATCTGTAATTTCTTTGCCATAGCTGTAAACTCTCCTTAACTGAGCAGCTTCTCTATTTCTATACCGCGCAAAGCGCTTACTTCTTCAGCCCGCTTTAGCGATTGTAAACCCTGCATAGTAGCATTGACAATGTTAATGGCATTGGCTGAACCAAGGGATTTGGTTAAAACATCTCTTACTCCTGCCAGCTCCAGCACCGCACGAACCGGGCCGCCGGCAATTACACCGGTACCTTCGGAAGCGGGCTTAAGCATTACTTTTCCGCCGCCAAAGCGGCCGGTAACCGGGTGCGTGATCGTGGTTCCAACCATGGGAACTTCAATCATTTCTTTTTTAGCATTTTCTATGCCTTTTCGGATAGCCTCAGGTACTTCACCGGCTTTTCCCATGCCTACTCCGACTTTGCCTTTTTGATCACCGACAACCACCAGGGCGCTAAAGCTGAAGCGGCGTCCACCTTTAACTACCTTTGCCACACGATTTATCTTAACTACTTTTTCTGCATATTCCTGTGTTTGTTCTTTCTTTGACACCCCTGCTATTCCCCCTTTCTAGAAGTTTAACCCGGCTTCACGGGCCCCATCAGCAAGTTCCTTAACCCTGCCGTGGTATAGATAACCTCCCCGGTCGAAAACAACATCTTTAATGCCTTTATCTACAGCCCGTTCGGCGAGCAGCGACCCTACCTTGCGAGCCGCCTCCCGGTTTCCGCCGTGGGGTAATTCTGTTCGCAACTGGGGATCCAGGGTCGAGGCGGCAACCAGGGTCCTTCCAGATTGATCATCGATCACCTGGGCATAAATGTTTTTACTGCTGCGATAGACATTTAACCGGGGACATTCCGGCATACCGCTTACTTTTTTCCTTACCCTGCGATGACGGCGCTTACGGCTGGCCAAGCGCGATTTTGTCTTTAGCACTAGATTACACCTCCAGGCGACTATTTGCCCGCTTTTCCAACTTTCTGGCGGACGATTTCATTTTCGTAACGAATTCCCTTGCCCTTGTAAGGTTCGGGCGGATAAGTCCGGCGAATAACTGCAGCCAGGTTTCCAACCGCTTGTTTATCAATACCCTTGACCACAATTTTCGTGGGAGCAGGCACCTCTATTTCCATGTTGTCGCCGGGATCGAATTCGACAGGATGCGATAACCCAACATTTAAGACCAATTTCTTGCCCTGCAGAGCAGCTTTGTAACCAACCCCAACCAGTTCAAGATTGCAGCTGTAACCTTCAGTTACACCCTTAACCATATTATTAATCAGGGTCCTGGTCAGGCCGTGTAAAGACCTGTGCCTCGGGCTGTCTGTCGGCCTTTTTACGTGCACCGAGCCTTCTTCCTGTTCAATAACCATATCCCCGGGCAGTTTTTGAGAAAGCTGCCCTTTCGGACCTTTTACAGTAATATTACTCCCGTCAAGTTGCACCTCGACTTTATCAGGTACAATGACAGGTTTTTTACCGGTTCGAGACATCGGCAAACCTCCTTGCTATGCTACCAGATATAGCATAAGACTTCGCCGCCACTGCTGGATTCACGTGCCTGGCGATCGCTCATTAAACCCTGAGAGGTAGAAAGGACTGCTATCCCCAGCCCTCCCAGGACCTTGGGCAATTCATCTTTTTTGACATACACCCTCAACCCGGGTTTACTGATCCTCTTCAGACCACTGATAATCTTCTCCTGGTTGGGTCCGTACTTCAGATGAACTCGTAAAATACCCTGTTTGTTATCTTTGATATACTCATAATCTTTAATAAAACCCTCCTGCTTCATGATAGCAGCAATTGAACGCTTTACATTTGAAGCAGGAATTTCTACTGACTTGTGCCGAACATTATTTGCATTACGCACACGTGTAAGCATATCGGCAATCGGATCTGTCATCATTAGCAATAACAACCTCCTCTCATTCTTCCATCATCTACCAGCTGGCTTTTTTGATTCCCGGTATTTTTCCCTCATTGGCCAGATGACGAAAGCAAAGGCGGCACAGGCCGAATTTGCGCAAATAAGCCCTCGGTCGACCGCAAATGTAACAACGATTATAACGGCGGACTGAAAATTTAGGCTCTCTCTTGGCCTTGGCAATTAACGATTTCTTGGCCATCCTTTTCCTCCTTAATTTCCGCGTATACCCTTAGCTCTAGGCCGCCCTGAAAGGCATGCCCATCAAAGCTAAGAGTTCGCGTGCTTCTTCATCAGTCTCGGCCGTAGTTACAATAGTAATATCCATGCCGAGAACTTTCTCTACATTACTGTATTCAATCTCGGGAAAAATCAGCTGTTCTTTTATACCAATTGTAAAGTTACCCCGCCCATCAAATGAATGCGGCGAAATACCCCTGAAATCTCTAACCCTTGGCAGGGCAATGTTAAAAAATTTATCAAGAAAGTCATACATACGGGATCCACGCAGGGTCAATTTCGCACCGATAGGCATTCCTTCGCGAACCTTAAAACTGGCCACTGACCGGCGCGCGTAGGTAATAATCGGCTTTTGTCCGGCTATAATCGAAAGATCATTAACCGCTGCATCGAGTATTTTCGGGTTTTCTTTACCTTCACCCAGCCCCATGTTAATCACAACTTTTTCAATTTTAGGCGACTGCAGAACATTCTTGTATGCAAATTGCTTTACAAGGGCAGGCCTTACTTCTTCTTGATATTTCTGTTTCATACGTGACATATTAGCGCTTTAACCCTCCTTACTTATCCAGCGATTCATCACACTTCTTGCATGTACGAACCCGGCTCTCGTCAGGTAAGACTTTCTTGGAAACACGGGTCGGTTTATTGCAAGCCGGACAAACCACCATAACCCTCGCCGCCGGGAATTCTGCTTCCATTTCCCTTATTCCGCCCTGTGGGACTCTTCGAGTCGGCTTAGCATGTTTTTTAATCATGTTTACACCTTCAACTTTTATCCGGCCAAGACGGGGAGAAGTAGCAATAACTTTTCCTTTTTTCCCTTTATCCTTACCGGAGAGGACCAGTACTTTATCCCCCCGGCGAACAGACATTTTTTTCATTTCCACCGGTTTTTCGCCACCTCCATACTAGACTTCTAAATCACTTCTGGCGCCAGGGAAACAATCTTCATGAAATCTTTCTCCCTCAGCTCACGGGCAACGGGACCAAAGATACGGGTTCCCCGTGGATTATTCAGCTCGTTAATAATTACTGCTGCATTTTCATCGAAGTGAATATGGGAACCGTCCCTGCGGTTAAGCCGGCTTCTTGTCCGCACTATAACAGCCCTTACCACTTCGCCTTTTTTCACCACACCACCCGGGGTGGCTTCTTTCACCGAAGCAACAATAATATCGCCAATTCGGCCTGATTTGCGCTTCGATCCTCCCAAGACCCTTATACAAAGGACCTTTTTTGCTCCCGAGTTGTCGGCTACATTTAAGATGGTTTCGCTTTGAATCATCGTTGCCTCTCCTTTCATTCCCCTTCCGACAGGCTGCTCGCAAAGAGAATTTACAGCTTCGATTTCTGCATAATTTCCACCAGGCTCCACCTTTTATCCTTACTAATAGGCCTGGTTTCCATGATTCTAACCACATCGCCTACTCGGGATTCATTAGCTTCATCGTGAATTTTATACTTCTTAGAACGGCGGATAATTTTACCGTATAAGGGATGTCGGGTCGTTCTTTCCACCAGCACCACCCTGGTTTTATCCATTTTGTCGCTGATCACCCGGCCGCTGCGTACTTTACGTTTTCCAGTTTCCAATCCGATGGGCCTCCCTTCCTCTTCAAACTCAACTAAGGGCCCGTTCCCTGAGCACGGTTTTAACCCGGGCAATACTGCGGCGGACCTCTTTAATACGCGTAACATTCTCTAACTGACCAGTGGCTTCCTGAAAGCGAAGGTTAAAAAGCTCTTCTTTTAACTCTTTAACTTTCTCCTCCAACTCTTTTTCGTTTAGCTCACGCACATCTTTGATTTTCATTCGGAAACACCACCCGCTTCAGCTCTTCTTACAAACTTTGTTTTATTCGGCAGCTTATTAGCCGCCAGGCGCATGGCTTCTTTAGCCACTTCTTCAGTCACCCCGGCCAGCTCAAACATTACCCGGCCCGGCTTTACCACGGCAACCCAGTATTCCGGAGCCCCTTTACCTTTACCCATACGGGTTTCTGCCGGTTTTTCTGTGACAGGTTTATCAGGGAATATGCGGATCCACACTTTACCGCCCCTTTTGATTGATCTAGTCATGGCAATACGGGCTGACTCAATCTGCTGACTGGTGATCCAGGAAGGTTCTACAGCCTGAAGACCAAATTCACCAAACTGTACTACAGTACCGCCTTTGGAACGTCCTTTCATCCGACCGCGATGTTGGCGGCGGAACTTAACCCGCTTAGGCATTAACATCTGCATCTACCTCCTCTGCAGGTTTCTCCTTGTTCGGCTTTTCAGGTAGAATCTGACCTTTATAGATCCAAACCTTTACGCCAATCCGCCCATAAGTAGTCTTGGCTTCAACAAAGCCATAGTCAATATCAGCGCGCAGCGTTTGCAGTGGTACTGTACCTTCATGATAACTTTCATCACGAGCCATCTCGGAACCACCGAGCCTGCCGCTACAGGCAATCTTTACGCCTTTAGCACCATTGCGCATTGTCCTGAATACTGCCTGCTTCATAGCTCTCCTGAAAGCAATCCGGCGCTCAAGCTGTGATGCTACGCTTTCCGCAACCAGAAAAGCATCCAATTCAGGCTTCTTTATTTCTATAATGTTTAAGTGTACTTTCTTATCCGTCATCGTTTCCAGCTGTTTGCGCAGTTCTTCAACTCCGGTTCCGCCACGGCCGATGACCATGCCCGGTTTAGCGGTATGAATGTTTATCCGCAGGTTGTTTGCAGCCCGCTCGATTTCGATCTTTGATATAGAAGCACCTTCCAGTTTTTTCTGAACGTACTTGCGTATCTCCAGATCTTCGTGGAGCAGTTCTTTGTAATTCTTGCTGGCAAACCAACGAGCATCCCAATCGCGGATTACTCCAATCCGGAAACCGATGGGGCTAACTTTTTGTCCCACAACTAGTCCCCCTTTCTTTCTTTAACTACAACCGTAATATGGCTGGTTCGTTTCATAATCAGAAAACGCCTACCCCGAGCCCGAGGTTGTACCCGCTTCATGGTTGGGCCTTCATCTACATAGGCCTGATCAACATAAAGTGTGCCGCGGTTCATTTCCATGTTGTTTTCAGCATTTGCTATTGCCGAATTAAGAACCTTGGTTATAACTCCGGCAGCACGGCGCGGTGTGTAACGCAGTATGCTTAAGGCTTCGTCAATGTCTTTGCTGCGTATTAGGTTAGTGACATCTCTCGCTTTACGCGGCGCCAAACGCACGTAACGAGCCTGTGCTTTTGCTTCCATCAATCATTCTGCCTCCTCTGCTCTATTTAATAGTAGTAGAGCGTTCGGTATGGTGACCGTGTCCCCTGAAGGTTCGGGTCGGTGCAAATTCACCCAGCTTATGCCCGACCATATCTTCACTGATAAAAATCGGCACATGCCGGCGGCCGTCGTGTACGGCAATGGTGTGCCCGACCATATCGGGAAAAATGGTCGACCGGCGGGACCAGGTTTTAATAACCTTTTTATCTCCCTTTTCGTTCATCTGCTCAACTTTTTTCATCAAGCTGGCCTCAATATAAGGCCCTTTTTTCAGTGAACGCGACAATTTAAGAAAACCTCCCTTTCAGTCGGAATGCGTCTGCTGTTTTCTTTCAGCGTAACAGCTTGCATTTCCGACTACTTCTTACGGCGGCGGATAATAAGCCGATCCGAATCCTTATTCTTCTTACGAGTCTTGTAACCAAGAGTTGGTTTACCCCAGGGGGTAAGCGGCCTCTTTAAACCAATCGGCGCTCTTCCTTCGCCGCCTCCATGCGGATGGTCACAGGGGTTCATTACTGAACCGCGCACTGTCGGTCTGTGACCTAACCAACGGGACCGACCAGCTTTACCAATCGTAAGGTTTTCATGTTCAATATTCCCAATCTGCCCTATTGTTGCCCGACAGTCCAGGGGCACCAGGCGAACTTCACCAGAAGGCAGGCGGATAAAACCGGTATCGCCCTCTTTTGCAGATAATTGTGCTGCTGTTCCAGCCGAACGGGCCAACTGCCCTCCATGACCCCGTTTCA
>SL_3KL_010_SEDDRAFT_10000776_pt1 | contig 27703 bp, 26 predicted proteins | sample SodLakKL_010_SED_2_FD_10381 | JGI IMG/M metagenome (IMG submission 10381)
GACAGAGAGGTTCTGAATAATAATAAATTGTATGACTCCTGGGTCAGGCAAATCGACATCCGCCACCTGCTTGGACGCCGTGACCTGATGAGAACAGACAGCAAGGTAACTTCCCTGCTCGACTCATCTGTTTTAAATGATATAGCCGATATTGCTTTCGATTTTACACCATCCGGCCGGACAAGAGATTATGTTGCTGATCAGCTTCACTTGTTGATGACAATTACAAATCTAAAAGGAGTTCCGTACGACATCACATTTGAGGGCATTTCAGGAGCTACTCATCGGATTGCACAGCATACTGATTACATGGAATTTATACTGAGCAATAACGATCCTGAAGAAGCCGGTTCAATTTGGTTACATCCGGAAAAGCCAGGGGCACCGGAATGGGAACTGGTGAAACAGTATGCATTGGCAACGGGTGCATTCCCCGGCGGGCTGGCACCCCGAAAACTCAGCAGAAAACGTATCGGTTATGATGTGCGTAAATGGCCCATACCTGCAAGGCCGGAAAACAACGATTCAAAATGCTTTGAAATGATGCCGATATTGCCATCCTGGCCGAAAAGTCTGCTTGAAAAAGAGGATTACCAGTTTCTGGCAGTTGACGGTGGAGTAATGGACAACGAACCGCTTGAACTCGCAAGACAAAGGCTGGCAGGAAAAAATGGGTTTAATGCCCGATCTCCTCATGAATCGAGACGGGCCGTACTCATGATCGACCCGTTTCCGGCTGAAAATACTGCTGATCATATTGAAGAAGAGAGCCAGGACGATCTGCTTTCGGTTTTCAAAACCTTGTTCGGCAGCCTTCTTACCCAGGCCCGGTTTAAACCGGATGAGCTGATGCTTGCACACTCATCACATGTTTACAGCCGATACCTGATTGCTCCAACCCGGCGGGAGCGAAACGGTGATATGGCACAGTATCCGATTGCGTCAGGTACACTTGGTGGGTTTGGTGGATTTTTGTCTGAAAAATTCAGAATGCACGATTTCCAGCTTGGCCGAAGAAACTGTCAGCAATTTTTACGCAGATATTTTGCAATTCCGGTTCAATCCTGCCACAAAAACCCGGTATTCAAACATTATCCAGATGAAGAATTAAACCGGCATTCATTTGAAAGGGATGGTGTTTCCTATTTCCCTGTTATTCCGCTTGTCGGAACTGCTCAACAGGAAGCATTCCCCCTCATTTGGAATACTTTACGGCTCAATAATCAGGACATCAGCGATTTGAGAAACAGAGTTGAAGCACGAACTGAAATTGTGAGCAGAAAATTACTTGATCAATACATGGATGGTGGTTTTTCAAAAACCATGGCCAGATTGATCGTTCGCTTTAAACGCAAATCTATCGTGGACAACATTATGGATGCTATCGAAAAAGAACTCCGGGAATTCAAACTCAGGGTGTAACCAATGAAAGTTTCTGTCACAATAAAACGCGTTTCATGTACTATCCTGCCAGCACTCATATTGATTTTAACCGGGTGCAGGCCCGGAATATCATTATTCAGTGAGCAAGCTTATCAGCAGGCTGTAACCCTGAAGGCCACCTCTCTTCGTTTTATGGATCATGCAGTGGAACCGTATGAAGAGCATGCTGTGGAAGCAGAGAACCTGCTTTTCGAAATTGAAAAAGCGTATGAATATGCCAGGGGGCGCCCTGACAATGAATTGAGTACCCGGCAATGGGAAATACTCAAAGATCCTGACCGTAATTTGCTCGGTGGCTTCATCCATCGATGGCAGGATCAGGGTACTCTATCTCCTGTTTTTGTCAGAGAGGCCAAAGGAGTGATCAGTGATGCATTCGATACCATTATCGGGCTTGAAAGCGGCAAAATAAAACCTTCGGAGGTTCCATGAGCATATTCGACTTTAACATGTTTCTTGATAATCTGAAAGATGAACTGGGAACTCTTGCTTCCGAAGTTGGAACCGATATCAGGGATGAACTGATTAAAGACGGGCTCCAGTTTGTTCATAAAACACGTGATGACCTGCAATCATGGTCTGAACAACTGTTAACAGGGGAACTGTCAAAAGATGATTTTGAATGGCTTATCAAAAGCAAAAAAGATCTTGCTGAAATGCATGCTCTGAAACAAAAAGGCCTGGCACAAGCCCGAATCGACCGGTTTAAGACAGCATTAGTGCAAACAGTTATCGGGTCTGTCACAAAAATGATTCCATAACTTTGTTTTATACCTGATTCATTTCACCAAAAAAACATTCAAAATGTCATCTCACATCGGGTAAATCTTCGATAATTCCATCTTATCGTTTATTTTGACGATATATTGACTATATCGGTAAAATAACCGATACTTGATCATGCTTTCTGTATTAACCGGCGATATTGTCCATTCAAGCACTCATGAGAATCCTGCCGATTGGCTGGATCCGTTGAAAAACCTATTCCAAAAAACCGGGAAAACTCCCGAAACCTGGGAATTTTACAGGGGAGACAGTTTCCAGATCGAAGTGAATCCAACGGATTCACTTAAACTGGCCTTGCAGATCAAAGCCATCGTCAAACAGGTAGACGGGCTTGATGTGAGAGTCGCCATCGGAATCGGGCAGAAGAGTTTTGATTCACCGAGAGTCAGCGAATCAACCGGAGATGCGTTTGTCCGGTCAGGCCGTTTACTCGAATGGCTGAAAAAAAAGAACATGACCATGGCGGTAAAATCTCATGATCCGTTATTTGATGAAGAGATCAATATGATGTTCAAACTTGCACTGATTACCATCAATTCCTGGAGTATAAACAGTGCGGAAACAGCCGGAATCATGTTATCGAATCCGGATCTTCCACAGAAGAAGATCAGCAAGCGTCTGCAGATTGCCCAGTCTTCTGTTAGTGAACGTATCCGCAGAGGTGCTCTGTATGAAATTCTGGAGCTCGAATCCTATTACCGAAAAAGAATACAAAGGTTAACTCCTGAATTATGATACTACTGACAAAATGGATATTGGCGCATCTGATCGGTGATTTTTTCATGCAGCCCCGGAAATGGATCGAACAGAAAGAGAAAAAAACCTGGAAAGCGCCCTATCTCTACCTGCATCTTGCCGTACATCTGGTGCTGCTGATCATCCTTACCGGCGATCCCGGTTTATGGTATGCTGTAGCCATCATCGTGGTTTCCCATTGGATCATTGACGGGCTCAAACTTCAGCTTCAGCATGAAAATACGAGGGGGCTATGGTTCTTTATTGATCAAATATTACATCTGCTGGTGATAGTGATTACCTGGGCCTGGATTGTGCAACCCGATATAAATATCCATTCAGCCTGGCCACTGGAGTACTGGCTTATTCTGACGGCAGCACTTTTTCTGACGTATCCGACCTCTTATTTTATTCAGCATTTGATGTTGCGGTGGTCTGGTGATATTAAAGAGGCCCAATCGGAATCACTTCACGATGCAGGAAAGTTTATTGGTATCCTGGAACGCCTGTTCATTTTTATTTCTGTACTTGCAGGATATTGGCAAACCGTTGGTTTTCTGCTGGCAGCCAAATCGGTCTTCAGGTTTGGTGACCTGACCAGGGCCAAAGACCGTAAACTGACCGAATACATATTGATTGGTACTCTGATCAGTTTTGGAATTGCCCTCGCAATAGCAATGTGGATTACGATTATACAAGGCTAAAGCAAGATTTCATCATCCGGTCAAAACTAACCTGATTGTGATTCACTGATGGTACTGTCACTAATCAATTCGATGTTCACCCCTCTGTTATTATGGCCCAGATCTTTCCTGATTTCAAGCAATACATTTGTAGCCTGCCTGTAAATTTTATCATCCCCCTTTTCAAGCATACTAAGCAGCCGTCCATATTCATTTAAAACGTCATCCCCGGCCCACAGTATCATTTGTCTGTTCATCCGGATTAGTTCGGAATCAAAATTTTCAGAACTGTTTTTAAGCAGGTCATAAGTACTTACATACCTTGAATAAAGTTCTGCTTTCATAGGGTGTATCTTTTTGTCACCTTTTTGAATAGACGACCGGATTGCTGTTGCAATAATCAGGGAACTCATCAAAACCACGAGAGAGCTGACAGTTACAATGGCTGTCTCTCTTGCATCAAAAAATTCAAATTGATTTATGACAAATGTTACACCCAGATAAAATGCCCAAATCACCAAAAACATGAGCACCAAAGAAGCCAAAACCAGCAGAAAGTTGGTAAACTGTTTCATATTATCTCATCTCCAGGTCGAAAATTACTTCTGCCAAAGTAATTCATAAACTTTAATGGAACACTAAACGAGAATGAATGTAGCCATACTATTAATCAGAATCATAAAAAAATAACCCGGAACCTTCTAAGGTTCCAGGTTTGAATGTCTTAATTATACGTTTATACTTCCACAACTTCCGGGCCCGCTTCTATTGTCTCAGAGCTCCAGGCTTTTTGTGTCTTCTCAACTGCTTTCATCCCGATCTCTGACGCCAGCTCCTGGTCATCCATCATTTCTTTGGGTACAACCATTGGGATAGCCTTGCTTATTTCGGTTATCATCCGTGTAACAGAAGTAAGGTGATTCATACACATCTCTGCCACATCGTCTCTGTGTGCTACTAAAGATGTCGTATAAAGCATTTTATAACCCACTGCCAGCATAGACAGAGCGATATAGTCGTCGCGTAACATCTTTGAAACAGGGTCCCTGCGTGCAGATTCAATCAGGCCGGAAATTGTACCTGTAAAGGTTGCAATTTTTGATTTGATTTCATCACTGATATCACCGCCCAGTTTCTCAAGCAACGGATCAAAATCTTTTATTTGATCCGAAATTCTCAGGTTCATCATATGAAGAATTTCAATGGCCTCTTTCTGTTTTACTTTATCTGATGCCTGTTGTTTTTTTACTGCTTTCAGAAGATGGTTTTGAAGTGAATACAAATCTGATGAATATTTTCGCAACGACTTCTCATTTATTGTACTCATAAATCGTTTATTTTATTACACTTCATGATGATTCACTTATAAAAACAGATGAAATACTGCCTGCGTTCATCCGATTTGGCAACTACAGAGTTAAGAGATGTTAATTGATGTTATTCAATGTATAAAACAGCTTCCATATCCGGTGAGATTGCCTTGGTTACTTACTCATTAACCATTTATAAAAGGTTTAACAATCTAAAAAACCCTCCTCACACCCAGAAATCTCGAAGCCCAGTACCGTTCATTCATACTTGATATCATTACCCCGGATGAGGTGGAAGCGTGTAAAAATTCATGGCCATTCACTGCAATCCCGACATGGAGGCCGCTGCGGGAAGTCCGGAAGAAGATAAGATCGCCCGGCCTGGTGGCATTCCTCCGAACCCCATTACCAACCCTGATCTGTTCACTTGTATGCCGGGGCAGATTCATATCAAAATATTGATTAAATACGATCTGAATAAATGAAGAGCAATCAACCCCACTTCGGCTTGCTCCACCCAGGATATAGGGGGTACCTTCCCACTCTTCATGTGCCCTGTAAAGCTGGTTTTGAATGTTGTTTAAAGTATGCGAAGTTCCAGCCCCGTATGAAATAGTATTACCTGAGCCGGGCGGACCGGCAGTACGGCTTGCTATACCACAGGCCGACAGAATACTGAAAAAAAACAGTACCATAACTACGATACCGGTTCGATTTTTATAATCCGGTATATTCATTGAGGTAATTCTTTAATAAATGGGGTACATTAATTTCCTGAATCTTACGAAAAAAATAAGGACTGATGCAATTATTAGTAAATATTGACCATGTGGCAACATTACGAAATGCCCGGGATGAGGGGTATCCTGATCCTGTTAAAGCAGCTAAAGTATGTGAAAAAGCAGGGGCAGCCGGTATCGTTTTCCATCTAAGAGGCGACCGACGCCATATACGTGACGAAGACGTTCACAGGTTAAAAGGTTCAGTTCAGGGTTTACTCGACTTTGAGATGGCAGCCACACCGGAAATGATAGAGATCTGCAAGGAAATCAAACCACATCTCGCCACACTTGTACCTGAAAGCCGTGAGGAACTGACAACGGAAGGCGGACTGAATATGAAACAGGTTTATGATGATTATAAAGGACGCGTTATCCCCGCTCTGAAAAATGAAAATATTGGAATCAGCCTGTTTCTCGATCCGAATCCCGAAGATATTGAAATCGCTGCTGAACTCGGTGCTGATACAGTTGAACTGCATACCGGAACTTATGCAAATGCAGATTCAGGTGATAATAGAAACCGGGAACTTGACCGGTTGATTGCCGGGGCAGAACTTATACATAAACTTGGCATGCAGGTAAATGCCGGGCACGGCCTGAACCTCAGGAACCTGGGGTTATTAGTTGAAAAAGTACCGCATATGCAGGAAATTAGTATCGGCCATGCCCTGATCTCCGATGCCCTCTATTACGGGCTTGCAAAAACAGTGAGGAAATATCTTCAGATTATTAGTCCTGAAGCGTGAATCGCCTGCATCAAACAACACACAACGGATAACAAACTCATGAGCACAAGCTCTGATCCTTCTGAACATAAATCCGGATATGTAGCGATTATCGGTAAACCGAATGCCGGGAAATCGACCCTGATGAATGCAATCCTGAAGAGTAAAATTTCAATTGCAACACATAAACCTCAAACTACACGTCATCAGATCATCGGGATACATTCAGATGATGATTCCCAGATTATTTTCCTTGATACCCCGGGGGTTCTGAAACCAAAGTATGAACTGCAAAGCGCCATGATGAGGTTCGTAGAACGTGCAAAGAATGATGCAGATATCATCTTTTTTATTGCTGATGCTTCTGAGTCAAGACAACCAAAAGCAGTCATAAATTTGCTCAAATCAGTGCAGTCGCCGATTTTTCTCATTATCAATAAAACAGACCTTGTAACTCGTAAAGATGCCGAAATAATGGCATCCCTGATTCAGGAGCAGATCGACATCAAAGAAACATTTTTTATCTCAGCCCTGAACGGTACAGGAATGGATGATTTATTGCCGGCAGTTAAACGCTATCTTTTACCGGGTCCGCCCTATTACCCGAAAGACATGCTCAGTGAACAACCGATGCGATTTTTTGCTGCTGAACTGATCCGGGAACAGATCTTCTTACAATTTCATGAGGAAATCCCTTATTCCTGTACGGTTGAGGTAATTCAGTATGAAGAGCGNGAGGATCTCGATTTCATCAGTGCAGAGATTATCGTGAATCGTAAATCCCAGAAAGGAATGCTCATTGGCAAGAAAGGGAGTGCGATCAAGGAGCTTGGTACCAAAGCCCGCGAAGTTATCCAGGATTTTACAGGAAGAAAGGTGTATCTCGACCTACATGTGAAGGTTCGCGAAAAGTGGAGAGAGCAGGAGAATTGGGTAAGAAACCTGGGATACCGCTAACCTGTTTGCAGCCTTTAAATGCGATATTCCATGTAATCACAACTTCCTGACGAGATGAAAAACCGACTCCCAGCTACCTGATGCCACTTCATCCGGCTCTATTCCCTCCTGCCTGAGCTTTTGGGCTACACCGGCACTTGCAGCTATGGTCTGTTTTGAGCCTAAATCCAGATCTGGAAAAGCGGTCCTTGTCCGGATTACCGAACCACGAGAATGAAATAAGATTGTATCCGGCTGAGCCTTCCTCAGTTCATCCTTTTTTGCATTAATTTCNCTTTTGTCAAAAGGGACTGACCGGCAAACGGTAAATTCAGCAACCGGCATTTCAAGTTCTTCTAATAGTCCCGGCATCTCCTCGGAACTTCCCTCTGCGCATGGATACAATACTGCCCCGTTCAGAGTTATCCGAAGCAAAAACTCCATGATATCGATCGGCCTCGCTCTCTCCTTAGGAAGTATAGCCGGTACACCATTATCTTCCAGATAATTGGCCGCCGGTTCATCCATTACAAGGTGCACTTTACTAAGAATTTCATCCTTCTTATCGGAATTGTTTATCCAGTTCAGAAAGTATCTTGCATTTCTCAATCCGCCATAGACAACAAATTGAAACGTATCCATCTGCTGAAGAAGTGCCCTGTTCTGATCGTCATCCTGATGATATTCGTATTGCTCAAGGGGGATGTGTAATGGATCAGTTGATGTGTCTGATATCTCTTTTAATAATTCACTCACCTCATCCATTTCAGCGGTGATTAATAATTTACTCATGATACGATGAATATTTTTTTCAATGTGTTATCAATCTGATCAACCGGTTAGGCTGGATTAAATAAAGAACTTACTGGTTTACGGTATCAGTAAAATGTTAGATAATGTAATCAATTCAGGTAAACAACTTTTAAAACAGATATCCAACAGTCAGATAAATTCTGTAAAGATCTTCTGAAAATGCGATATCACCCCGAAAAATAAAATCCGGATTCAATAATGATATCGCTCCGCCAAATCCATATGTTTGTTTCAAATCCCTGGATATGTCAGTGAACCGGTTATCCGATGATAATACCCTTCCGGTATCCAAAAAAGCCTGAGCCCCAAAACGAATCTGGTTATCTAAAATCCCGAATAGCCAGGCTCTCAATTCAATGATATGTAACAGGGCGCTCGTATCTCTGAACCTGTTCAACGGGTAGCCACGCAGCCCGAGTTCGTTCCCGATAACCGGCAGCTCCCAAAATGGGATATCCCCTGCTGCATGTTGAAATTCAAGTTTCTGGGCAATGACCAGATCCCGGACTGGCGAGAAATACCCCCGGGCTTCAAGATAATAGCTGGTAAAACTGTATTCACTGCCGGTCAACGTGCCTGCTGCTGATGCATTTGCCTCAAACCGGTATCCGGCTGTCGGGTTAAATTCACTATCCCGGTGATCTAAAATTAGTCCAAGCCCTGCTTTATTCACCCATCCGCCATCATAACCACGGGGCTGATCATTGGTTAACAAAGTTTCATTTCCCCCTGAAACCGGGTTACTATACGAAGCCGTCAATAGTAACTGGCCATCAAGTATAGCCTGATTGCCAAACTCACTCAGATTTTTTCTGCCCCAATACCGAAGACTCAGTGTACGTTCTTCAAAAAAGTAAATATCATCTCCGTAATCAACAGATGAGAATTCAGTTTCATTTCCAATCCCAAAATAAGTCGTACTCAGCAGGCGCAACCCGTCAAACAGCACTCTGCTTCGGATATCAGTTCCAAACGTGGTCGTTCGTTCATAATCCACCTTACTGATGATATTTCCTTTCGTCGACATTGTAAACCGGATCGCTGTATTGCTTACAAATGGCCTGACCATAATTCCATAATTGATTCTTTGGACATATCCGCCTCCGAACAATCCATAATCTGAACTATATCCTGCTACCGGAATAATCGATGACTGTACTCCGAGGCCGTACTCTTCAGGCATCATCTGTCCCCGGATTTCCCGGGTAAATACAAACTGTATCAAAAGACAGGCTAAAATAACATAAAGAACCGGCCGGTAACTCACAGTAACCCCTCTTTTTCAAGAAGTTCAATGGTGCCGATTGCATGACGCAGATGGGGAATGACGATACTGCCACCCACAATAAGTGTCCCATTCAGTGCATCAATTATTTCATCCTTATTTGAACCGCTTTTACTACATTTTTTAACTGTCATTGTATTATTTGATTTGATATGCTTGAAGATACATATATTCACAGGAAAATAATGAGATACGATTCTTACAGATGAGAAAGAGAAAAAGTTCCTATAAACACAAATTAGTGGCTATCGGGGACAGCATGGCACAGGGGTTCAAAAACGGCGGGGTTTATCGCACCGACCTCAGTTTCCCTGCATTACTGGCCCGCAGTTTTGGGCATAATACAACATTCGATTCCCCGTCATTCGCAGCCCAGGCCGGTATACCGATAAATATTGAAATGTTGGTCCGCGGGCTGTCTGAAGAGTTTGGCGATTCCATTAACTGGAATCAATATCTGCCCGTAACAAAAAGCCTCTATTCCACACTGCGAAGAATTAAGAATTACTGGGAAGATGAAAGCAATCATCTGCACAAAATGCGCCAAATCCCCTATCATAATCAGGGTGTCTGGGGATTTGCCGCCAACGATTCGTGGCTGATGACTTCCAGAAAATGCAGGGAGTATCTATATGAAAACAAACCTCGTTATTCAATTTTCAGTGTACTGCCGGATCATGCAATGTATATTACCGGACGGCTTGTACTGAATCCGGGGTTCAATTCGAAATATGAGAATTGCAGCCAGATCGGCAACCTGAAACGGCTCAATGATGATGGAGGGGTTGAAAACCTGATCGTATGTACCGGGCACAATAATATTGCCGGAGCACTCAGTTCACTGAAAGTGATATTTACTGATTACGGATTTATGGATAAACATCGCTATGAACGTGATTTTACCGTATACAGGCCTGAACATTTTGAACTGGAGATGAGGCATCTCTATGAAAAGATTGCTCCGCTGAATATCCCGAATGTATTCGTACCCACACTCCCTTACATGACAATCCCTCCTGTTACCCGTGGTGTAAATGAAAACCGTGAAAAACAACATACCGGTTATTTCGATTACTATACCCGTTTTTGGATCTGGGATGACGATTTTAATCCTGACAAACATCCGCATCTGACAAAAAAAGAAGCCATTCTTCTGGATCAGTTGATCGACCGATATAATATGATTATTCGAAATCTCGCTGAGGAATTTGGTTTTCATGTCGTTCCTGTCGGCAAACATGTTTCTGCAGTTGCAAGACGGCGCATGGGCGTAAATTCGATTAAACCATTTCCCGACGGTTTGATTAGTGCTCTGAAAAAAAATCCTTCAACCACTCATCTCGTTGAACAAAATGGAAATGTCAGGTTATCAACAGATTTTATCAGGGTAGATGAAAATACACGGAAAGTCTACCAGGGCGGTATCTTTAGCCTTGACGGGCTCCACCCCAGTACGATTGGTTATGGGATGATCGCAGATGTTTATAAGAATGTAATGACAGAGGCAGGTGTGCAGTTTGATCTGCCGATAGACTGGGATTTTATTCTAAATAATGAAACCCTGGTAACCGACCCTCCATATTTGCTGGCAGAACTTCGGCTGTTGTTGCGTTTTTTATCACTTGGACGACAAGAGCGAATTACCAAAATCGGACAAAATATTTTACAGCAATTGCTTGATATGTTCGGAAGAACAAGAAGTGAGGAAATTGAACAGGATTGAAGATCGATTATCTTTAATCTGAATATCTTACCAAGAAATTTCTCCAGTAAACATCTGTCAAATATCCGGGTTAATCAGTCAGTATTTCAATGATATTCAATCCATTCCCGATACAGTCAGGCAGGGATATTCCGCCCCTGAAATTTCCAATCAGGTGAACTCCGGGGTTCTGTTTTTCAATATTATCAATTGCATCCAATACCTGGTCATATTCCGTTGTGTACTGGGGAATTGAATTCGGCCAGTAAACATGATCTAAAAACTGAGGCTCTCCCGATACTCCGAGCAATTCCTGGTGCTCCTGACTGACCAGCTCTTTGAGTTCTTCAGTATCCTTTGAACCTATTTCCGGCTGACGCGATCCACCGACAAATGTGGTCAACAAGACATGGCCTGATGGTGCCCTGTTTGGAAAAAGGCTTGAATTAAACAGTGCACCCAGAATTTTTCTGTTTTCTACAGATGGTACCAGGAAGCCAAACCCGTCCAGTGGATGTTCTACCTGTTCTCGTTTATAGCCTGTCAGTATAACTGACAGCGGCGGATATGAGGCAATATTGATTTTTTTTTGCAATTCGCCCCCGCCATTGATCAGTTGTTCGTGGATCCTGTAGAGTGGTATATTTGCCAGTACTATGTCAAAGTGGTCATATCGTACCCCGTTGGCAATCAATTCAATACCATTATTTCCTTTCTGGATTCTGCTGACGTCGGCATTGTAGTGAATGTTCTTCAGAAAGCCTGCAATTTTTTCCGGAAGCTGCTGCAGGCCTTTTTCAAATGAAATCAACCGGGTTCGATATTTTTCTTCATTATTATCGAATTTTTTGCGGATTGCCCCCGTAATCAGGGATCCATATTTTTGTTCAAGATTATACAATTTTGGGAATGCGATGCGCACAGATAATTCAGCGGGTTCCCCTGCATAGATTCCGGCCACAAAGGGGTCTACTGCATAATCAAGAAATTCTGACCCGAGTCTTCTCTTCACAAAAGAGGATAACGATTCATTCCTGTTTTTCCCTTTCCTGATGAATGGTTCACCCGCTATCCTCAATTTACCATAAGTACTAAAAAGCGGGGTTTGAACTGCCTCCCTTAAGCCGGCCGGAATTTCGACCAGCCTGCCATCCCTTACTACAAAACGCTTTGAAGAAGCAGCATCTGCCTCGGTAACCTGATCGCCAAGCCCCAGCCTTTGAATAAAATCCTCTATTCGGCTGCTTTTTAATTGTAATGTATTTGGCCCGTATTCACTGAGCCAGCCACCCTGATTCACTGTCCGGATAGAGCCCCCCGGATGATCTTTTCTTTCAAAAAGGGTCACATCAGCTCCGGCCTCCTGTAATATATATGCTGCTGTAAGGCCGGTAATTCCCGCTCCGGCGACAGCTATCTTTTTGTCTGTCAATTCATTAACTCTGTCAATCACAACTAATCATCTTATTGAATATTATTTAGATTTAGTCTACTTAAGACTTGATTGCATTCTGAAAGAGGTTTAAATTAGAATTAGTCTAAATAAGGAATTTTATAAAATTTTCATTCTAACTGTCACCTGCTGCCATGAAAGCGTCCAAATATAACTTCACCTTTCTTGTAATTTTCACCTTTTTTTTCACGTTCAATGAACTAACTGCCCAAGATACGGAATCAGCAAGTAAGGATTCACTGGATGTTTTCGATCAATTGATAATGGAACGAATTACTGTTGTGGGAACACCTGTCTGGATGAGCAAAATTCCGGGGGCCGCAAGGTATGTTGATTACCAGGAGCTTCAGAAACAAGGATATACCGATATCAATCGTATTCTTAGAAGTATCAGCGGTGTTCATGTGCAGGAGGAAGACGGGTTCGGCCTGCGTCCCAATATCGGCCTGCGCGGTGCGGGTATGGAGCGAAGTACGAAAGTAAATTTAATGGAAGACGGAGTACTCATTGCACCGGCCCCCTATTCTGCTCCTGCTGCATATTATTTTCCGAATGTCGGGCGAATGAGTTCCATCGAGGTCCGCAAAGGGTCATCGCAAATCAAATATGGCCCGAATTCAACAGGCGGTGCGATAAACCTGATAACGACCCGGATACCGTATGAATTATCCGGCCAGGCAGAGTTAAGCGCCGGTGAACATAACTCAAGCAAGCTTTACGCTAACATCGGAAACAGCCATGATAATTTTGGCTACCTGATCGAAGGCATGAATATCCGGAATGAAGGATTCAAGAAGCTTGACAGTGGTGGCGATACCGGTTTTAATGTTACTGACCTGATGGGAAAAATGATGTTCAGAACCAATCCTGACGCATCGCGTTATCAGCGACTGGATTTGAAAGCCGGGTATTATGACGAAATTTCCAATGAAACATACCTTGGTTTAACGAGATCAGACTTCAATGACAATCCCTTCCGAAGGTATGCCGGATCGTCCCGGGACCGTATGAGCGCCGAACACTGGCAATTGATGGCACGACATTTCATTCAGTTTTCATCCGATCTCGACCTGACAACTACACTCTACAGAAATAATTTTAAAAGGGATTGGTATAAGCTTCAGTCTGCCGATGGTATATCCATTTCAGAAATCCTCAGAAATCCTGACCAATATCCCGATGCGCTATCCTATATCCGGGGAACATCCAGCCCTGACAACACTTTGACGGTTCGATCCAATAACCGTGAATACTATTCACAAGGCGCCGAGTCGCGGCTTACTTTTCATTATGACCTGGGCAGCCTGGAAAACAGGCTCGAACTTGGCGTTCGGTTTCATCAGGATCAGGAAGACAGATTTCAGTTCGAAGATGACTACCGGATGGAAAATGGAACCATGATACTTACAAATGCCGGTATACCGGGAACACAGGCAAACAGGATTGGATCTGCCGATGCACTTGCTGTATTCATTCAAAACAGGATCATTTATGACAACTGGACCTTCAACCCGGGTATTCGATTTGAAAATATCTGGTTTAGTAACAGAGATTATGGTACAAACGATATCCAGCGATCCGGTTCAGATCTCCGGGAAACACAATATCACGTAAATGTCATTGTACCCGGTATCGGAGTTACTTACGATGTATCTTCACAAATCACACTGATTTCCGGAATTCATAAAGGATTCTCTCCACCCAGCCCCGGATCAGATAGTGAAACCCGTTCGGAAGAAAGCATCAATTATGAACTTGGTATTCGATATGCCGACCAGTTGATTCAAAGTGAAATTATTGGGTTTTACAACAATTATAACAACTTGCTCGGCTCTGACCTTGCGGCCGGTGGCGGTGGCGGAACAACAGCTCAATTTAATGCCGGCGAGGTCAATGTAGCTGGAATTGAAGCCACCCTTAATCTCGATTTTGCAGACCTGCTCGAAATCTCATTTCAACTTCCGCTCAGTATAAACTATACTCTCACCGATGCCAGGTTTCAATCTTCTTTTGAAAGCAATTTTGGCCCATGGGGAACTGTACAAAAAGGGGACAAACTGCCATTTATTCCAAGGCATCAACTCAATACCAGCCTCAGCTTCTCATTTGATAAACTTGGAATTCACCTGAATACCTTTACAACGGGTAAGATGAGAACAATAGCCGGGAACGGATCCATTCCTCAAAACTCAGCAACTGACTCCTATTTTCTGGTTGACCTGAGTTCGTCTTACCAGCTTTTTTCATCATTGAATCTTTTTGTAAATGTCCGGAACATAACAAATGCCGTTTACAATGTTTCTGACCGCCCCGCCGGCCTGCGCCCCGGACTCCCGCGAACGATTGCCGGAGGGTTGAAGTTGAACTTGTAAGTTCATTCAAATTCTAAATAAATTTTGGCTGTTCCGGTTTATCATGATAATGTCTCCGGACAACTGATTTATATTCATCAATAGAAGCAGAATATGACCATCTCAATTTTGGGTTGCGGATGGCTTGGATTTCCAACCGGCAGGCACCTGCTCAGTATCGGATATCAAGTCAATGGATCAACAACAAATGATGAAAAACTTAATAAGCTGAAAAAGTCCGGGATCAATCCTTACCTGATACGCATCTCCGATCAGATCGAATCTGATTCTGATGATTCATTTTGGGATACGGATATTCTGTTCCTGAATATCCCTCCGGGAAGGGCTAAAGAAAATTTTGAAAAGCGGCACCCGCTGCAAATACAGGCCATCATTGACAAGGTAAGCCAACACAATATTTCGTGGGTGATCTATGCCAGCTCCACTTCGGTTTATCCCAAATTCGGAGGGATCACGACTGAGGAAGACGCTCTTTCCGAAACCGCATCTTCATTAAGTGGAAAGACTCTGCTTGCGTGTGAACAACTTCTGAATGAACATTCCAATTTTGACACTACAGTTATCCGTTTTGGTGGTTTATACGGTTATGACCGTCACCCGGTCAAATACCTTGCAGGCCGGGAAAACCTTTCAGAGGGGAACAAACCCATTAATTTGATTCATCAGGACGATTGTATCCGGATTCTCGCAGAAGTAATCAAAAAGGATGCAAGAAACCAGGTTTTCAATGCCGTTTCAGATGGCCATCCACCCAGGAAAGCATTTTATCAGTCAGCCGCCAGCCATTTTGGGCTGGATATTCCACACTTTAAAAAAGATGAAAATTCCGGTTACCGCATCGTCTCAAATGAAAAAATAAAAAACCATTTGGACTACCGGTTTCTGTATCCCAACCCGATGGATCACACTCCTTAGTAGTCATGAGATTTGAGTCGTGAGTCATGTGTTGATTGATTATATAAAGAACTCATGGTTCTATTGTAAACAGGTTCACAGCTATTTCATATCCTACAACGAGCTCTTCGTCTTCTATTTTAATCGTTATCGGGCCGTTGAAAGGCGCTTTTTTAACCACTTCGAGCACAATCCCGGGGATAAGTCCGATCTCTTCCAGATAGCGTAGCAATTCGGGATCCTGATTAGCAACTCTTCCGAGCATTACCTGTTCACCAATTTCAGCTTCGGTAAGAGGCTCATTGGCAATTTCCGGCATCACACCATCTTTACTTGGAATCGGGTCCCCATGCGGGTCGTGAGTTGGATTGTTTAGCAGTTCAGCTATTTTGTCTTCAAATTGTTCAGAGATATGATGCTCCAGTTTTTCTGCTTCATCATGGACTTCATCCCATGAATACCCCATTACTTCTTTCAGGTAAAGTTCCAGTAAACGGTGGTGGCGAATAATTTCCAGAGCAATTTTTTTCCCCGAATCCGTCAATTCCGCACCGTAATAGGATTCGTATCGAACCAATCCCATTTTAGCCAGCTTTTTTATCATATTGGTCACAGAAGCTGATGAAACATCGAGTGCTTCTGCGATTTTAGTCGTGGATACGCCGCCTTCAGTATCCACCCCGAGTATATATATTGCTTTAATGTAGTCTTCTATAGCCTGACTGAGTGCCATCGATCCTGATTATTTACGGATTAATTAACGGCTCGATCCGTTATTGAATTCATCAAAAGACTGGGTTTCATGAGCACCACTTCCCACATATTCTAATAACTGTGTGAATACGTCAACCGGAAGAAATCCCGGCTGTTGTCCCAGAACCTCACCCTCAGAATTCATGAAATAAGTTGTAGGAACACTCCGGTATTGAAGTGCTACAGCAAATTCTGCTTGTGTAAATGCATTTCCATGATATGTAAGGCCTTCTTCTGATTCTGTATCAATTCTGACAGGAATGAAATACTTGTTTATAACCTCTTCAACTTCCTCAGAAGGGTAAACTTCAGATTGCATTCGCTGACAGTATGGACACCATTGGGCAAAAACATCAATCAGAATTAATTTATCCTCTTCCGATGCAAGTTCAAGAGCTCTCTCCATCTCCTGCCAGTCGAGGTTATCCAAGGGTGTATCCTGAGCCTGAATCGGCCTCTCACATGCCAGTATAAAAATTGGCAGCAGGATATATATGAGCTTCTTCATGTAAAGTTTGTCCTGGTTAAAAGAATTGTCTTAAGATAGAAAATGATTCTTATTTCTGCTTTATAACGAGCAAAGTCATGTCATCGTGTTGCTTGGCTCCGTCTGTAAACTTTTCTACATCATTAATAATCTGATCCACCATCTCTTCTGCTGATTTCGTATGATGAAAATAGATCATCCGCTCCAGCCGATGGTCGCCATATTGATCCCCGTTGTTATTTACGGCTTCAACGATTCCATCTGTAAAAAGAATGAGTATATCTCCTTTCCTGAGCTCAATATTTGTCTCGATGATGTTGTTTTCAAACAATTTTCCATCCGTCATCCCGATTGCCAGGCCGTTTGGTTTAATCGTCTGGATAACATTATCCTCTTCCCTGTAATAAAACAGTGGGTTATGTCCGGCACGTGAAAAATTAAATTCATTTTTTTTAAGATTTATGACACCAAATATCAGTGAGATAAATGTTCCCCTCCTGGCATTCTCACGAAATAAACGATTCGCTTTTCTCAGAATAGGAACCGTTGATTCATATTCCTGGCAAAGTGCATGAAGAACCCCTTTGATAAACGTCATGTAGAAGGCTGCCTGGAACCCTTTACCGCTGACATCACCCACAGTAATTGCCACCCGGTGCTCATCCAGCCTGATGAAATCGTAGTAATCACCACCGGTTTCATAGGCAGGGATACATATTGCGGCTAAATCCAGGCCTTCGAGATCCGGTTTTCTGACTGGTAAAAAAGATTGTTGAACTTTCCGCGCAATCTGAAGTTCCTGCTTAATCCGTTCTTCCTGGGCAAGATCTTCAATATACTCCGGTACATATTTCGGCAATTCTTTTACGGATTTACCACGTGAGATGGCAACAAACCCAAATATCAGAAATACCATAATAACACCAAGAGCAGGATAAAAGATCATACTATCCGGCGAAGCAGTCATCAGCCAGCCATCGGCAGTAATCAGTAACAAGCTGAATACAAAATAGGAGAGCATGGTAGTTAAAAAATCACGAAATATATAGATTATGCTCAACCCCAGCCCAATCAGGCCGTTAAGAACTACCGACTCCAATGCAGGCCCTGTATCTACAAGAACCGGAAAGAGAATCCCAAATACAGCAACAGCACAGATCACTTTCAGGAAATTGTTTTTTGTCCATCCGCTCAGCTGCCCTATGAGAACCAGAAAAACTGCCTGTATGGTTATAAAACAGAGAAAAAAGATAGATACTATCCGAACAAGCGGAGCCAGGTAAGTACCATCTGAAAAGAATGTTTCCCCAACCGAAATATATGCATTCGGCAACAGCCAATATGCTGCAGACCAGACTGCAGCAAGAATCAGTCCGAATGACACTGAATGAATGAAGACAACTCCCACAGGAAGGTTAAACAAATGGCCAATCCGAATCAGGTCCATTGTCCTTATTTTTTCAATCCAGTTCTGCCTGGTAACCGACTCCCCAATAACTGTAATTGTAAAGAATATGAGTGATACAAAAGCTGCAGACAAACCGACTATTGTTATCAACCAGATTATATCAATTGCACCGGGAGTACCGGGTATCATCATCTGGTTATAAAGCCATTGCAGAATCAAAAAGACCGGAACAGCAAACCCGGCCAATACTGCAAACAGAATAGCAGACTTAATGTCAATTACCCTGAGCCTGACACGAATATAGAGGAGGATGATCAGCCAAAAACCAAAGACGATTACCAGCAATACACGAAGGCTATTCAGAACATAGGATGTCCCGGAAGTTTCAATTCCCGGATAACCGGCTGTTAAAGAGAGTAAACTGCCGGTTGGTGAGATGACTGTTGACAACTGCAGCTCCGTGTCAATCTCTTCATCGTAGTATCGAAAACTTACTTCAGCAGCTTCAAACTGACCATAGGGAATAATTCTTCCATTTTGGAATTGAATCTCATCAACCGGCCACCCTGTTTGCCGAAGATAAAATAATGCAATCTGCCTTGCATGATCCGACCCGATTTGTATAACGCCATTTTCTCGTATTACAGAATCTAAAGGTAAGAAGCGGTCAAATTCAAACGTAAAACTGGCAAGAGCAACTGAATCATCTCTTGCCTGAAATATCAGGTCATCCGGCAGTTCAATCACCGATGAGAGTGCCTCAGAAGAAAACAAACGGTATGGAAGGTGATTTCTCGGATTTCGAAATTCGAGCCATCTTCCTTCCTGGTCAAAAATCAGGCTCAATGATATTGCATCTTCAAAATTCCTCTGTTCGATGTCACCAGTAGGAGCAGATATTTCATCACCGGAAAAGATTACATCAACACGCCAGTGATAAACAGGAAAGGCGGAAGCCCGGTCATGATCAGATGTGAATGTTTGATATTCTGACCTGCTCTGAATCTGATCCAGCAGTGTACTTCTTGTTTCAAATCTTGAAAAGTAATCTACATCAGGCTGTAGATATCCCATATTTCCAAGTTTTTCACTGCCAAGTGTAATTGCTCCCTGATTACCTAAAGATGCATCTGCCATACTGAGCGGATGGTGAGTGCCGTAATCGAAAAAAAACCATGCCCCTGCCAATAAACTGATGATCAAAATCAACCAGTCGCGCCGTGCTGTGTCATTTCCTGAATACAATACAGATACCGTAATTTATCCCAAATTCAAAAATTTTTTGTAATGATATCACTGATCTCCGCCTAAAATAAGAGCCTCAGAGAATTGCTCCCATCATAACAAATGTATTAATATCGTTAATTACATCGAATTTAAACTGATTTTGTTTCAAATCAATTTCAACTGCTATTAACTTGAGCAGAACGTAACGGATAGCTATTCTTGTTATCGAACAACAGAGAAGAAATTGAATATTTAATTCTATGTGTCTGATTGTATTTGGTTATGATACTGTTCCCGGTTACCGATTAATCCTGGCTGGCAACAGGGATGAGTTTTATGACAGGCCTACCAGGCCCGCTGATTTCTGGAAACGCGAACCGTATCTGCTTGCAGGTAAAGATCTTGCAGCAGGGGGAACCTGGCTGGGCATCGATAAAAAAGGACGAATTTCATTTCTGACCAACTACAGAGATATGAGTATGCACAATCATGAAGCCAAAAGCCGTGGCCACCTGGTTAAAAACTATCTAACCAATGATGAAACTCCTTTTTCTTATCTGGAAAATTTAAATTCTCCAGATGAATACAACGGTTTTAACCTTTTTACCGGTGATCATAATTCTTTCTATCACTTTTCAAATATAACCCGGGAAATAAACAAAATTGAGCCCGGGATACACGGAATCAGTAATGCACTTCTCAACACACCCTGGCCAAAAGTGGAATTGGCAAAAAATTCGTTTCTGAAGCTGACAGAAAATGGCAATCTGAATGAGGATCGTTTATTCGAGTTACTTTCAAATAAAAAAACACATCCTGCAGAAAAGTTACCGGACACCGGACTTAACCCTGAACTTGAGAAAGCAGTCTCTGCAATTTTTATCCAAACCGATAAATACGGGACCAGATCTTCAACAGTTCTTTATATTAAAGAATCCGGAGAAATGCGATTCGTTGAGAGAGTTTACAAGCCCGGGTCAGATGATGTTGATCAGGAAAACCATTTTGAGTTTTCCATCAACCAGGATTAATCAATTTCCACATGGTCACAGCTCCGACATCCTTTCACTTGCTCTTTTACGAATATCAGGTTCGCATTCCAATTGAGAGACGGCACGGTATAAACTTCTTGCGGTAATTAATTCCCCCTTTCTCTCGGCAAGTAAACCCGCATAATATCCATTCAGGGCGTGAAATGACCGCATTTGCCTGTTCGGCAAGTTTAATCCAAGGTTAAATCCGGAATAAAAAGCTTCATATCCTTCATCTATTCGGCCATACTGATTTAAAATTCTTCCTTTCCAGTAAAGCATCTCTTCACTTAGAACAGGCTGATCTTCAAACCCCATATTTTTCCAATGATCCAGGGCTCTCTTCACTTCAGTCAGTGCGGCATCATACATTCTTTGCTGAAACAGAGCTCTGACCAACAATCTGCGGTAATAACTGTTATTCGGATATGCTTCAACGAGCATATAGAACTGATCCATTGCCCGCCCATAATCCTCCTCATAGTTCAATAATATTAACCCAAGAAAATATGTGGCTTCAGGCCGTGCAAATATGGCATCTCTGCTTGTAAGCTCAAGCAGTTCCAGGCCTTCAGCTTTGTCACCGTCGGGCAGCAGAAACGAAACTGCTCTGATAACTGTATAGGCTTCCGGCAGGTAAGCAGAATAATATTTTTTCAGTCCTTTTGCGAACAGGTTATCTGTCAGGTCAGGTGCCGACTTCTCCAGTTCGATATGTGCCTGGTAAGCTGTACGGGCAGTTCTGACACTCCGAAGCCATCTCTCCCTGTTCGCATTTTGCCGGGCAATATATCCATTAGCCACTGCCTTTACAATGTGAGCATCAGCATGTCCCGGCGATTCTCTTAACAGGCGGTCTGCTGCATCATTTGCTTTATCCATTTTCTCAAAGAGCAGGTCATCATAGCTATCGTCATGTAAGTCGATGAGCACTTTCCACCACATCTCCATCGCTTCCCACAAATACCAGACAGGGTGCTCAGGGTAACTTTCTGACCACGGCTTCATTAAATCACTTACTGCGCCCGGATTTTGATTATACAGGGAATCAATTGCTGCACGGGCTGCTACCTGGAATTCGTTGTCATTTACCAGGACCGGAGTCTGTGCTTTGGCTTCCAGCCCTGCAAAAAATAGGAATATTATAAGAGGGGTGAATTTCATAAAAGCATAACGAAAAACCGGGGGATTTATGCGAGATTATCCAAAAACCAGCCTTCAGTCAGTTCAAGCACTTCAGAAAATTTTTCCGGATAGTCATCATCTTCAAATGGATGCGAAGCTCCAAAAGTATGTCCGGTATCTGATATTAAACGAAGTTCCTTGTTTGACGACGGACAGTTTCGGTGCAATTTCACTGAATCCTGGTACGGCACAGACTCATCTTCTTTTCCGGCTATAAACAGTACAGGAAGATGGAGTTCTTTCACACGTTCGATAGCCATCAAGCGGCCTGCGTTATCAATAGCATCTTCATATACCACTTTTCCGACTTTCATCATCTGGCCTGTCCGCGCATTTTTAATTTCAGTAAACCCCTGTTTTTCCCAGTCGTTGATCATTTGTTCCGTCCATCGTTCATTATAGCTGGCAACGGCCGACCATGTGACGAGACTTTGTATTTCAGGATATTCTGCAGCTGCGGCAATTGCTGTATGCCCTCCTCTTGAATGCCCGATAATACCAATATAGTCGGTATGTAAACCTACTCTTGACGATTGAATTTCCCTGTTCTTCACAGCTTCGATCACAGTACCGATATCTTCGAGATCCTGGCTAAGTGTTTCTTGTTCAAAAAGGTCCAGCCGGTCAAATTCGGCCGGATTATCACCGATTCCATTCATGGAAAAGTTCATTGCAATCACTACGAATCCCTGTCGGGCGAGATCCTCACAGGCATCCGGAAATGGCCCCCAGTCCTTGAAACCTTTAAAACCGTGGACAAATATCAGCACCGGCAATAGATCACGGCTGCTGTTCCCCGGTACATAGAGATCATAGCGAATCGGCAAATTCTTTGTAGAGTTGACAGAATCAGTTGTCTTATAAATATTTCCCATAGTCATAATGCTTCTTTTTTAAAATCAAGTGGCTGCAATTTAACCATTCGTCTCAGGTCATTGATCTCTTTCTGTTTAAGATAACGCCATCGCCCTACCCTGAGTTCTTTATCGTCCAGGCCTCCGTACCTCACCCGTTTTAATTTTACTACTTCCGTTCCAAAGTATTGGATCATTCTTCTGACAAGATGGTTTCGGCCTTCAAAAAGCGTAATTTCAAGAACTGATGGATCCAGTACACTTCGCTGAACAAGATGGGGTTTCGCAGGACCGTCTTCAAGTTCAATCCCATGTATAAGCTCCCGGAGTTGTGAATCCGTCAACGGTACTTTTGTGGCAACTTCATAAACTTTTTTCACTCTGTAACTGGGATGCATCAATCGATGTGCAAGGTCACCATCGTTGGTTAATAACAGCAACCCCATCGTATCGCGGTCAAGTCGACCTACCGGGTAAACCCTGTAACCGGTTGCATCTTCAATAACATCCAGTACAGTCTTCCGGTCTTTTTCGTCATCCGTAGTACTGATCGTATCTTTTGCCTTATTTAATAAAATATAAACAAACGGTTCAAGGCTAACCTGCTGGCCATCAACTGTGATTGTATCTGTTTTTTTAACCTTGACTCCATGTTCAGTTACCCGTTTATCATTGACATAGACTTTACCTTGTTCAATATAATCATCGGCATCTCTTCGTGAGCAAAAACCTGCATGAGCTATGAATTTATTGATCCGGATTTCATCTTTCAGATGGGCTTCCTGTTTCACCTTATGTTCTTTACCGGTTTTTCTGCCGGCATTCTTTTTTTTATTTGGCCTTTTGCGTCTGTTCATTTCCTGCAGTTAAATCAAATTTTATATATACCTAATATACGATGAGGCCTGTCCCGATTAAGAAATATTTTAAATCACAGTTATAGATAGTACTCGTCACCCGGGTTTGTTGATTTCATCTTCGCCCTGATTCAGATTTTCATCCGGATTTGAATTTTCAGACTCCCTGTCCTTTTCCGGTTTAAGGTCGACATTTTCAGAATCCTGTTCGGAACTATGTGATTTTTCTAAAAATTCATCCATGATTTCATCGGCTTCATTCTCATCCAGTTCCATCTGTCGTTCCATAAGCAGGCGCCGGTGCTCTGCCATGTCATCATCTTTAAGAATCTCATCAATTTCCCGGGGGCGGGGCAATTCATCAACATTATTGATGCCAAAATGTTTTAAAAAATGATCTGTAGTTTTATACAACAACGGTTTTCCAGGAGAATCTGCCCGTCCGGCAACACGGATCAACATTTTTTCAAGTAACTGTCGAAGGATGTATCCCGAATCCACCCCTCGTATCTGATCCACTTCTGGTTTTGTAATCGGCTGCCTGTAGGCCACGATGGCCAGCGATTCAATTGCCGATTGGGATAGTTTACGATAGGCATTTTCATGCTGAAAAATACTGAGCCAGGGATGGTACCTGGGCTGAGTAACAAAAGTATAACCTCCGCCTGCTTCTTCAATTCTGAATGCGAGGTCGTTTTCTTCATACCGTGCATTCAATTGTTCAACAATTTCAGTTATTGAATCCTGATCAAGAGCAAGCTCTTCCTCACTCTCCCGGATGATACCGGCTATATGGTCCCAGGAAATCGGGTCTTCACTGGCAAATATCAGAGCTTCCACAACCGAAATTAATCTGGTGCCGTCAACAAATCGAAAATCAATCATCCGGTTTTATTTCAATAATCATTAGTTACATGTGTACATCTATCGGCGATAACAAATTAGGGTATTTTCATCCTTTTTAGTAACCCGGTAGCCAAATAAATGAAATATATCCTTTACAAGAAATCTTGCAACTCTCAGGTTTACCTCATAGCTGCGGCTTCCAACCGTTGTTACTCCAGGCAAATATTTTAAAAAACTATGGATAAAACTCTTTCTTAAATATGCTGAAAGCCGAAGCCAATATTCTGAAACTTCACGGATTATAAGAAAACCGTCATGTCCTTTTTTTTGGTACAACGGCATAAATATACGCCCCGATACCGGTGCCCTGATCAGTTCACCCCTCTCATACGCAAGCGGAGTCTCCTTTTCAACAATATCAAAATTTTCAAACCCTTCAATCATCTCAAAATAATGCGGATCATCGACAAGCTGATGATGCCTGATCTCAAAGTAGGTATCCGGAATACCGGACTTTGACCTCAAAGTGTCTGAATAATGTTTTATTTCTTCATCTGATAGAGAAATCAGATCGCACTTATCAAACAGTAACCATAGAAATGCTTCACTGCGCTCAACAGAAGTCTTATCTTCATGAGCGCCAGCTTCGAACCCGATCGCTTTATAACCAAGATTGTTGATATAACTCAGCAATGTACCCTGGATATTTTCCTCAATGCCCAATATCTGAGGTACAGGAAAACTTCGCGCGAGATCCCTGTTTTCAAGTGTATCATTCAGAAGAATAAAGGCACAGCTCCGTGCTGAAGTCGTATGCAGGTCGGCAAAAACAAAACTCTTTACATCATCCTGATGACGCTCAATAATATTCTCGATCGTATTTTTAATATCCAGGCTTTCGCCAAATTCAGAAGGGCTGTTCTCGCCATTCTGGATTGAAAAATCTTTATCCGTACCGTAGAGCTCCCATAGCCTGTTCAAATCGGTATCAAGGTATCGTTGTTTACTGTCTATAGCTTTTAAATTACCTGAGATTGCATAAACAGATCCGTAAACCGATAAGTCAGAGGTTTCAAATTTCTCTGATAAACGGTCGATTGCATTCAGGCCGGCAGGTTCATTTCCATGAATTCCGACAAACAATATCAATACATTACCGTTCCGATTTCCATCCCTGTACCATCGGATTCGGCCGGTTTTCGTTAATTCCGATATTTTTAATTCAGATATTGGCATTTCAACTATTTTCTCATCCTTTCCAAAATTCGTTTGGTATCATTATTTGTTACAATTCCGATTAACTCATTTTTCTCAACAACTGCAAGGTAAGTTAAATCCAGATCCTTCATGATCGACATTGCCTTTAGAATATTTTCATTCGGGCCTATCGTAACCGGATTTTCCAACATTACATCTGATGCAGTAGCAAGTTCACTATGTCCAGGGGTGTTAAAATAACGAACAAGACGCTCCTTTGTAATCATTCCTTTTAGTACTCCCCCGGGGTCTTCTACAGGCATATGCCTGATATTCCGCCACTCCATAATTTTAAATACAAATTCTGCAAGATCATTTTCGGATACAGTAACAAGGTCAGTAGTCATGATATTGCTCACAACATCATATTGAATCTGAAGTTCTCTTACTTCTTCCAATACTGCCGGCTTCCAGTTATGAACAGGTTCACCGGTGAGCCTTCGGTTATTCATGATTGCTGTCAGTGCAATACATGCTTCTTCCCTGCCCATTTCTCCCCTGAGTTCACGATAGCTATTCACAATCCACCGGGACCCTGTGGCATAACCGGATGCCCTGTTTGCGATGATCGTGAGAAACCTGTCAATATCTTCCTGGTTGATTTCGATTTTTTCAAGGCCTTGCCTGGCCATGGGTATCAGTATATCGAGAATCAGAGTCCGTGCTGAAATGAGTTCACCTTCCCATACCATTCCACTTTGAATACCCCACATTGCAGCTTTGTAGAAGTTCTCCTTCACTTCATCAAACCGGATATTCTGCCAGTTATCCCTGTAATTTTCAGGCATGTTACTCATCAATCCGACCCAAAAAACCATATTGGCAATCTCATCTGTCTGGGTAGGCCCGGAAGGAAGGTACCGGTTTTCGATTCTTAAATGAGGCACTCCATTCATCACACCATAACAGGGGCGGTTCCATTTATAAATTGTCCCGTTATGAAGCTGTAATGCTTTTAGTTCAGGAATCTGTCCTTTCTCAAGAACGTCAAGAGAATTTTCATCAATATCGGTCATAAACAGCAGGGTATGGCGTGCGATATCATTTTTAAAGACATCCGGCACACTGCGAACCCACCGGTTCCCGAATGTTACCCTTTGTTCCCGCTCCCGGAGATGATACGCTTTCCCCCTCGTATCGATACTTTGTTGAAATAATGGTATCCGGGTTTCTGCCCATAGTTGTTTGCCGAGCAAAAGTGGCGAATTGGCTGCTACAGATAACACCGGGCCCGATAACATCTGAGCCCAGTTATATAAATCGGTAAATTCATCAGGGTCAACCTGCAGGTGGACCTGAAAACTGGTATTGCAGGCTTCAAACAGGATGTTGTTATGGCTCAGGATGAGTTCATCTACCCCTGTAATATTCAGCTCGAAATCCTCTCCCCTCAATTCTGACAATATATCCGCCAGAACTTCAAACCGTTTTACCGGTGTCAGGTATTCGATCTGAACTGCCCTGTAATCAATCGATGGCAGGATTCCGGTCAATATGGTTTTTTCATGAATCTGTTCTGCAGCTTTTTCCGCTTTTTGAAGCAACGAGTTTAGTTGTTCTTCCATTTGAGAAAAACAGTTTGCTTTTACTTCAATCGGATCCAGATTTATCTCAAGGTTATACTTCGCAAGTTCTGGTGTAAAATGGGAATCATTGATAGCCTGCAGAATCTCCATTGAATGGAGTGAGGGTTTATAATGGCTGTCAACAATACAAAATTCCTGTTCAGCCCCGATACGTCGGACTCCAGATTCAAACTGACGGTTTTCAAGCATCCGTTCAATCGCTTCTACATCACACAACAATTGTTTAAAGAATATTTTTCTTGATTCAGGGTCTCGTGCAATTGAAATATCTTTGGTTCCCATGATGATTCAGA
>SL_3KL_010_SEDDRAFT_10000777_pt1 | contig 27655 bp, 18 predicted proteins | sample SodLakKL_010_SED_2_FD_10381 | JGI IMG/M metagenome (IMG submission 10381)
TTTCATCTGCCAAACGTTCAGTTGCGACTGACCTGCCCCCCTGAACACCGCTTCCGGGAAAGGTAATGGTTGATTCATTATAACCCTGAAGAACTGAGTTTTTTTGAACTACTGACATGGCCAGCCTGCATGGATATCTTACAGCTTCTGTGGTTTCTATTTCAATCGTCACCTTTTCTCTTGTTCCGTAACGGGTGCTTTTGCTAACCAGTCTTAATAACGAAGATGTTTGCGGTGTTTGATCGTTTACGCTCATTGAGGTGAGCAGATCAGGAGCATCTCCGCTGTTCTGACGTGCGGCATCAAGATTGTCAAGCTCACGGTCAAACCTGTTTGCAACAAAAATGATTTTGCCGGCAAGATCATCCCCGCCCGCATTCCTCGTCTCCCCTGCAAAGCTGAATATCTCATAGAATCCTGTGGAGAGGGTATCAGGCAGGTGGAGACTTCCGTGAGTCCGGTTCCCGCGGAACCGGACTATACCACTGTTGATTGTTGTATTTTCCCGGTTCCTGAGACCTGTAAATACTATATTCCCGGTAAACTGGCTGACTGCACTACTTCTTATTTTGATCGAGAAGTATAATACCTCTCCGGCAATATAAACGTCCCTGTCTGTGCTCATAAAAATATTAGCTTCAGAAGGACTTGCGGCTGACCTGGAGTACTGGTTTTGTGCACATAAAGCTTCCTGCAGGAACATAATCATAATAATTGCGATAATGCCTGAGATTATTTTTAATGGTGTCTTATTTGTTTGCCGGTGCATTTCTCTGATCGGTATATAAAAAATTATAATCTTGTTAGTAATATTTTTGGGCCGGTTCCTGTCATGCTCAGAAAGTGAAATTATATGTCAGTGTTGGCAGCGGACGTCCTATTATATAAAGCTTATAAAGATTGAACATATCTTCGCGTCTTGTTCTGTATGGCGATTTTTCATAGAATACCGAATAGGCATTTTTTCTGGAATAGACATTTATTATTGAAAATGTCCAGTGTCCCTTTCCCCTCCTGTCGGTCCGCAGATTCTCCCTCATTGTAATTGAAATATCCAGGCGGTGATAATCGGGAAGTCTGTAGCGGTTCCTGTCGGAATAGTAAACCAGTCCTATATCGTCATGATAAAAATAGAGCTCCGGAAGTGTAACCGGCCTTCCGGTACTATAGGCGAATGTGCCGCCAAGGATCCATCTTCTTGAAATATGGTAGTTGGTATTTAATGTCAGGTCATGTGGTTTGTCGTAATTAGACGGGAAATAGTTATTGTCGTTTATCATATCATCATTAAACCGGGCTTTTGACCTTCTCATTGATGATGAGAAGGTATAGCTGGCCCAGCCGGTCAGTCTCCCGGAATTTTTTCTTGCATATAGCTCAATTCCGTAATTATAACCTTCTGCATTGACGAGATCTGTTTCAATGGCCTGGTTCATCATTATTCTTGCACCCTCTTTATACTCAATCACATTTCTGAGTTGCTTGTAATATGCTTCAACCGAGGCTTCAATAGTGTTGTTCCTGAAATTTCTGAAATAACCCAGTGCGTACTGGTCGCTGGTCAATGGCTTCAAATGAGCATCACTTAGTTTCCATACATCCGAAGGTGACATTACCGAGGTGTTGGAAACCAGGTTTATATACTGGTTCACCCTGGTGTAACTGGCCTTTACCGAACTTTCATCGTTAAAACTGTATCTCACTCCAATCCTCGGTTCAAAGCCCCCGTACCTCTGTACAATCTCATTTTCACCAAAATAAAGTGTGTCTGTAATATTGCCTGGGGTGCGGGGACTTCCCCGCCGGTATATGTTCACTTCCGAATTACCAAGATTTAAAAAGTGTGAATAGCGTAGTCCCGCCTCTATACTGACAGATGGGGTTATGGTGAAGTTATCACTCAGGTAAACTGCCAGCTCCGCTGCCTGCTCCTTGTTTACAATTGCCGGAACAATATCCGACTCTTCTGCAGCCGGTACTATCCTGCCGGGATCTATTCCGTAATGAATTGCATTAAAACCAAATTCAATATTATGATCGGGACCGGGGAAATACATAAAATTACTTTTAAGGCTCTGGTAGGTTACCGAAGAGTTGATCCTGTAGGCTTCAAAGGGATTTTGTTCAACATTATCGATAACCTGGTAATCGTAATTACTGTAGCCGCCGGTAATACTGAAAGAGAACTTCTCGCCGGCAGTGGAGTTAAACCTGACCGAACCCAGTGTGTTGCCATAGCTGTAATCGGTGTTTCCCGCGAAGGAGAACTTATCATAGCTGGAATACCCGAAAAAGGTCAGGGTTCTGCCGGATACGGGTGAAATGGCCAGGGTGCCCGTAAGATCATGGAATCCGGCTGAGCTGTTCATCAGGTCAAGGTCAGGCATTCTTCTCAGCAGCCAGTCAGAGTATGAAAATCGTCCCCCTGAGGAGAAAAGGATCTTGTCGGTAAAAACGGGTGTTTTGAAATGGATCCTGCTGTTCAGAAGACCAATCCCTCCTGTGATACTCGTCTGTTCTATCTCCTCCGGTCTTATCCTGATTTCCATAACCGATGATGCCCTTTCACCATACCTGGCAGGGATGCCGGCTTTGGTCATTGTGACGCCTGTAACCATATCGGGATTGACTACCGATGTAAGGCCAAACAGGTGCGATGAGTTGAAAAGGGGAACCTCTTCCAGCAGGACAAGATTCTGGTCTGCCCCGCCACCCCTTACGTGAAACCCTGTGCCAAATTCTCCGACCGATTGTATTCCCGGCAGAAGGCTCATGCTTCTGATGATATCCTGATCGCCAACAGAGCCGGGAAGTTTCCTCAGGCTTTCCTGGTCAAGACTGATTACCGACATCCTTGTGCGGGTAATGTTCTCCTCGGCTCTTATTGCATAGATGGTTACCTCATCAAGAACCATGCTTTCCTCAAAAAGTTGAAAATCATGAGATCCCGGTCCAACCAGGTTTAGCCTTCTTGTAGCAGTTTCATAACCCACGAAGCTTATACTTAGCCTGTGTTGCCCCACGGGAAGTGTTATTGAGAATTCGCCGTTTGTTCCTGCAGATATACCCGTACCTGTCGTTTCACTTACAACTACCGAGCCGGGTAGCGACTCTCCGGTTTGTCCGTCGGTTATCCGGCCTGTAAACTCTGCAACACGGTAACGACCGTATTCGAGGGGATTGCCGACTGTTATCCTGCTTTCATCTGCAGATATCAGGGACTGAACTGTTGCTTCTTCCGGGGTAAGGACGATATACTCGTCTATATACGAAACCCGGAGGTTGTTCTCTTTTGCAATCACGTTCACAGCTTCCCGGAGGGGAAGGGACGAAAGTTTTGAATCTGGGTAATTTTTTTCAATCCACTCTTCCCTGAAAAAGATCCTGGTGGAATGTCTGTTCTCAAGTTCCCTGATAACCCGGGTTATACCTCCGGATCCCGTATCCTGGCTACCGGTGTTCTGCCCGTAAGCCACAGGCATGAAGGCTAACAGGAATAGCATAAACAGGGCTTTTTTGAGGATAACCATATGTTTCTCCAAATTACTTGCGGGGGCCATATTGCAAATCTCAGGCAATAACAAGGCCTTGAGCAATATTTATGTTAACTTTTTAACATTCTCTCAGGCAAGAATTTATAACAATTTGTATGCATAAATTCTCTCACCATGACAGCCTTACATCACGAATTCACAAAACATCCTGTTAACCGGGTTCCAGCTGGAAGAAAAAATCGGGCAGATTGTCAATCCCGTATACTCCCGATCCGCGGTCCGGAATGTGATGCAGATCCCTTACCTTCATAAACCGGATAAAATCAACCCACGGATACTCAATTATCAACCAGGTCTCATTGGTTATGGCAGACACTTCAAACAACCCAATTGCCAGCCTGCCCGGATCAGTTACGCAATAAATATTTGAAGGAAGCTGTTTTGAAGCAGGGTCAAAAATCCTGTCCTCCCTGTTTATCTGATCTTCTGCAGCAGAATAAAAGTTCCAGCCATCCATATTAAGGCTTGAATAACTTATCAATACGAATTGTCTGACTATTGTCTCACCCAGATCTTCAAATATACCAAGTGATGAAGCTCTGGTTGGGAAAAATCCGATCTCATGGTTTTTTATAATTCCGTTTTCTGATTGCCGTATGAGACTGTTAATATTTATCATATCAGAAACCGGTATGTGTTTCCACCTGAACTCGTTTACCTCCTCCCGCTGAACATCATATAACACCAGTAGTCGCGAGATAATACGGTACATTGCCGGGTATTCATCAGTTACTTTAACATCGGAGAAGATCTCCCTTCCCGCGGTCCTGAACCTTATCAGTCTTCCGTAATATGTTGGTAATAACGTCTCTCTTATGGCATCTGTATAAACCAGTGTGTCTGTTCGTACAGGTTCGGGTAACTTCTGAGGTGACGATTCGTATTTTTCCCCGTCAGGGGTTTCTATAATTAATGTATAGCTGTCACCCCGTACTCCACTGAAAGTGCTGTCGGAATAGTAATGACCGGGGGATTCTTCAGTGAACGGAAATATTTTTCCGTGATTATCAGCAACATTTACCGTTGCACCTGTCAGCTCAACCGGCCTGATTCCCGGCAAAGGATAAGCTTCCCCGGGAGTATTTTCCTCATCTTCACTGAATACCTCTGAATATGACAATTTAATATGATGAGGGCCTTCAAGATCGGAAACCAGTCCTTCTACAATGATAACATCTTCAAGATGGCGGGTATCGTGATAATAAACTTCCCTGCAGGAGGAAATGATCACCAGCAAAAGTAAGACAATAGCATATATATGATTTCCTGCCACCGGTTTAAGATGATTTATCATTTTTTTTTTGACTTCGCAAGCCTTGCATCCGAACAATATAATCCAGACACTGACTTTATAGACTAACTTTCTTTAACAAAAATAACCGATAAATTCCTATTTAAATAACGGAAAATCGTTCCTTTCCGTGCAATATCAGTAAGCTTTTCAACAATCCTTGTATACTGTTAGTGTTCAGACAGACTATGTAAGGTTGGCTTTAGTCCTGCCGGGCAATTATCTGCCATCTCAATTCTTATGTTTCAATGTAGAAATAGCTTGTCTGAGATTTTTCTTCATCATAAGTATAAACTTCTTTTCCCGTATATGCTGCAAAGAAATTAGCCATGGCAAAATCACCTATGCACATTGTACTGTGAACAAACAGAGCCACAAGGGAGGCCCATTTCACCGGGGGGGGTCCAAAAACAATACCAGCTGAAAAACAGAGGTTTATTATAAGAAACGGGGAAAGTGCCACTATCAGAAAAGCTTTCTTGTTAGCAACAAATCCAGGAGCACTAGCATAAAACAACATTTGTTTAAGATCCATTCCGTACTTTACCTTTTTTGCCCCGGCCAGCCTGTAAGCCAGTCCGTGCAACCCCTCATGAAAAGGTATTACCACGATCATCCCTGCCAGTATACCGAAAAGCAGGTACAGTGACCAGGTACCCCATGTGATGATCTGATTGAAATAGTTATATATGCTTAGGGTCATTATCAGTGACAGCAGGCCGGCTGTAAAAATATAAAAAAGCAGCACCGGCCATCTTAAATGGTTTAACTGCTGGACTACAAACTGAACGACTTCTGAGTGATTCAGGGTTTTAATCAGCCGGTATTTTCCGGGATCGTGCAGCTGTTCTATATCAGGGTATATGTTTTTTTTCATTAAGATTGTATTTTATACGGGCCGGTTTGTTTAACTGTGCCGCTTTGCATTACTGTTTGCCTCCTCCAGGCAAGCCTGGTAAAAATATCAAAACCGGATCACAGAGTAAAGCTATTAGCCTTAATAATTAATTATTATTCACATAATGATGTAATTCTGCATCCTGGTGTCTCTATGGTGAAAAAAAATTTTGTCTGCAAAGTTGAAAGGATCAAGGGTATTTCTAAGTTTATGAATTAATCTGGTTAGGTAATTAATTTGACTAACCGGTTTTTTCCCTGCGCGAAAAAGAATAATTTTGCAGGATATTTTAAATAAGCCAAAACAAAAATAACTATGAAGAATAAGAAAGCTATACTAATGATACTTGACGGATGGGGTATAGGCGACAAGAGCGAATCTGACCTGATATACAAATCAAATACTCCGGTAATGGACAGGTTGACAAAAGAATACCCCGGTTCAAGACTTATGGCCTCCGGTGAGAATGTGGGTTTGCCGGAAGGGCAGATGGGTAATTCAGAAGTAGGGCATCTGAATATCGGTGCCGGGAGGAAAGTTTACCAGGACCTGGTTAAAATCAATCTTGCCATAAAGGACAACAGCATTTCAGCCAATCCTGTGTTGAAAGAGGCGATGGAGTATGCCAGGGACAATGAAAAGGCGGTTCATTTTCTGGGACTTGTTAGTGACGGAGGGGTTCATTCATCAGACAGGCATCTGTATAAATTATGTGATATCACAAAAGATTACGGACTTAAGGATGTTTATGTGCATGCTTTTACTGACGGTCGCGATACAGATCCACAAAGCGGATATGGTTTTATAAAGAATCTGCAGGACCATCTTGATAACTCCAACGGTAAGATAGCGTCACTTGTTGGCCGTTATTATTCAATGGACAGGGACAAGCGCTGGGAGCGGATTAAAATTGCGTACGACCTGCTTGTTCATGGAAAGGGGCACAAGACAGGAGATTTACTGGCTGAAATAAAAAAATCCTATGATGAAAAGGTGACGGATGAATTCATCAAACCTGTTGTAATGGTTGACGGATCCGGTGAACCGGTTGGCAAGATCCGGCCCGGGGATGTTGTGATCTGTTTTAATTTCCGAACCGACAGACTCAGGGAAATGACTATTGCCCTGACCCAGAAAGATTTTCCGGAACATGATATGAAGACCATGCCGTTGCATTATGTCACAATGACAAGGTATGATGATACTTTTAAAGGGGTAAAGATCCTTTACGACAAAGATAACCTTGTCAATACGATGGGAGAGCTGGTTTCCAAAGCCGGGAAAAAGCAGCTGAGGATTGCGGAAACAGAAAAATACGGGCATGTAACATTTTTCTTCTCCGGGGGGCGTGAAGAGGAGTTCGACAAGGAAAGCCGTATAATGGTGCCTTCGCCCAAAGTGGCAACTTATGATCTTAAACCTGAGATGAGTGCGTTGGAGGTTACCAATGCCGTTGTAAAGGAGCTCAATGATCAAACTTACGATTTTATTTGCCTCAATTTTGCAAATTGTGATATGGTAGGTCATTCCGGAGTATATGATGCCATCAGAAAGGCAGTAGAGACCGTTGATGCCTGTGTTGGCAAAGTGGTTGATGCAGTCAGGGAAAACGGTTATGAATGTATGATAATTGCCGACCATGGTAATGCCGATTATGCACTTAACCCCGATGGCTCAGTCAACACCGCCCATTCTCTTAATCCTGTTCCCTGCATTCTGGTGTCCGACCGGTTTAAAGAGGTTGAAGAGGGTATTCTTGCAGATGTTGCACCAACACTTCTTCATATGATGGGTATACAGGCATCAGAGGAGATGACCGGCAAAGTTCTTGTAAGATGAGCGGAATGCTGCAGATAAATGACAAGATTACCGGTCTTGCCCTGCTGGAAGAGAAATTTGTCTGTGATCTTGACAAATGCAAAGGGGCATGTTGTGTGCAGGGTGATGCAGGCGCACCTCTTCTGGCGGAGGAAATTCCTGTCCTCAAAGAGATCTTTCCCGCTATAATGGGCTATCTGCGTGCTGAAGCTATTGAGGCCATTGATATTCAGGGGACTCATGTTATTGATGAGAGTGATGATGAGCCTGTTACGCCTCTTTTGAATCAGAAGGAGTGTGTGTATGCTGTTTTTGAAGAAGGAATTGCAAGATGTGCAATTGAAATGGCCTGGTCAGAAGGCAAAATAGGATTCCGTAAACCTGTTTCATGTCATCTCTATCCCGTTCGAGTTAAAGAGTACGAAAATTTCACCGCAGTCAATTATGACAGGTGGCCGATATGCAAACCGGCCATTGCAAACGGCGTAAAACTCAATGTTCCGGTTTATGTTTTTTGCCGGGAATCAATAGTACGCAGGTTCGGAAAGACATTTTACGGGGAACTTGAAATTGCAGCCAGCTCATTTACAGGCGAGGGCTGACATTATAATGTAATGGAAAGACAGTAATTAGCAGTTGAAACCTGATAATCATAAATTAAAAATAATTATGGAAGAGATCAATAGTTATATCGAAGAGAATAAGGAACGGTTCCTGGAGGAGTTATTCGGACTGATACGGATCCCTTCGGTAAGCTCAAAATCGGAACACAAACCCGACATGCGGAAGGCTACGGAATATATCAAAAAGTCGCTTACAGATGCCGGCGCAGACAAGGCCGGGGTGTTTCCTACTGATGGTCATCCGGTTGTCTTTGCCGAGAAGATTATTGATCCTGCACTTCCGGTTGTAATGGTTTACGGGCATTACGATGTTCAGCCTGCAGAGCCTCTGGATCTGTGGAAATCACCGCCATTTGAGCCGGAAATTCGTGATGGGAAGATATGGGGCAGGGGTGCAGATGATGATAAAGGCCAGCTTTTTATGCATGTAAAGGCATTCGAGTATTTGATGAGTAAAGGCACCCTGCCGTGTAATGTGAAATTCATGATTGAGGGTGAAGAGGAAATTGGCTCGCCTAATCTTGGCAGGTTTTGTGAGGCAAATGCAGAAATGCTGAAGTGTGATGTGATACTTGTATCCGATACCAGCATGATAGGCAGGGATACACCTTCAATTACAACCGGATTACGGGGACTGAGTTATATGGAAGTTGAGGTAACCGGTCCCAACCGCGATCTTCATTCAGGGCTTTACGGAGGTGCTGTGGCAAACCCTGTAAATATTCTTGCCAGGATGATTGCTTCGCTGACTGACGAAAAAAACAGGATCACTATTCCCGGATTTTATGATGATGTAATAGAGGTGAGCCCGCAGGAGCGTGAAGAGATGGCAAAAGCACCTTTCGATATAGAAAAATACAAAAAGGAGATTGATGTTGATGAACTGGACGGCGAATCCGGATATTCAACTATGGAGCGAACCGGCATCAGACCCTCACTCGATGTTAACGGAATCTGGGGAGGTTATACCGGTGAAGGAGCAAAGACGATACTTCCCTCTAAAGCATTTGCAAAGATCTCAATGAGACTTGTACCAAATCAGTATTCGAAAAAAATTGATGAGCTTTTCATAAAGCATTTTGAATCGATTGCTCCTGCCGGGGTAAAGGTTTCGGCAAGGGTGCTTCATGGTGGTGAAGGTTATGTCTCCCCTGTAGACCACCCGGCATACAGGGCCGCAAGCAAGGCATATGAAGATACATTCGGAAAGAAGCCGGTTCCGTTTCGCAGCGGTGGCAGTATTCCAATAATTAGCCTGTTTGAGAATGTGCTGGGTGTTAAATCAATTCTGATGGGATTTGGATTGGAGAGTGATGCCATCCATTCGCCAAATGAGAACTTTCCTCTATGGAACTTCTATAAAGGGATTGAGACGATACCCCTGTTTTATAAATATTATGCACAGGAGATGATGTAATTAGAGTCCGTCTTTAAAGTCAGTGTCTGAACCATAATGCCGGCCCCGTAATACGGGTGTCGGCATTTTTTTAGCAGTGAGATGGTATGACAGCATTTTTATAGATGCCTGCCTGTCATTGTTCTGGTTTGAGAAAATTATCGGACTGGCAGATGAAATATGCAACATGTATTTTAAAAACCCTAAAAAATAGGGGGTAAATAATAAAAAAGTAAAAAAAATTAATAAATATGTCTAAATATTTGGGGGTAAAGTAATAAAAATGTATTTTTGCTCCATATTAATATGAATAATAACTAAAAAATTTTAAAACCATGGGTAAACTCCGTTTCAAGGCAGTTGATAAAGCTGTATCAAGGGAACCATTAGAGGTCAATGCTCCTTCAGCAAAGACTTCTGAATATTATGCGATAAATGTCTTCAATAAGAAGAAAATGCAGGAATATTTATCGCAGGAAGCCTTTAATAGTGTAATGGAAGCAATTGATAAGGGGAAAAAGGTTGACAGAAAGGTAGCGAACCAGATTGCATCAGGTATGAAAGCCTGGGCTGTTGACAGGGGTGCTACACACTACACTCACTGGTTTCATCCCCTTACCGGAGCAACAGCAGAAAAGCATGATGCTTTTTTTGAGCCAGCTGAAGATACTTCCGTTATTGAGAATTTTGACGGTGGCAAACTGGTGCAGCAGGAGCCTGATGCCTCAAGCCTTCCCAGCGGGGGTATGAGAAATACTTTTGAAGCCCGCGGTTATACTGCATGGGATCCTTCTTCACCTGCTTTTGTCTATGGCAATACCCTGAGTATCCCCTCTGTTTACGTTTCTTTCAAGGGAGATTCACTTGATTACAAGACACCTCTGCTCAAATCGATCGAGGCTGTTGATAAGGCAGCAGTTGACCTCTGTAACTACTTTGATAAAAATGTCACGAAGGTGATTGTCGGGCTTGGGTGTGAACAGGAATATTTTCTGGTGGATGATGCTCTTTTTAATGCCAGGCCTGATCTGAAACTTACCGATCGTACACTTATGGGGCATTCTTCTGCCAAGGATCAGCAGCTGTCCGATCACTATTTCGGGTATATTCCGATGAGGGTTGCAGCCTTTATGCGTGAATTCGAGATTGAAGCTTATAAACTTGGAATCCCTATCAAAACACGTCATAATGAAGTTGCACCGAATCAGTATGAATGTGCCCCCGTTTTTGAAGAGGCTAACCTTGCAACTGACCACAACCAGTTGCTTATGACTATTATGAAAAAGGTGGCAAAAAAACATCATTTCAAAGTGCTGTTTCATGAAAAACCCTACAAGGATGTGAACGGATCGGGAAAACACTGCAACTGGTCGCTTATTACTGATACTGGTGTTAATCTTTTTTCTCCGGGTAAAACTCCGAAAACAAATATGCTGTTTCTCTCATTTTTCGTTTCTGTTATCAGGGGTGTATTTGAATACCAGGACCTGCTCAGGTCAAGCATTGTATCTCTGGGTAATGAGCACAGGCTGGGTGCCTCTGAGGCGCCTCCTGCAATTATGTCGGTGTTCCTGGGAGAGGAGATGAATAAGATTCTGGATGAGATCGAAACCCGCGTTTCAGGCAAAAAGATGACTCCCGACGAAAAGACTGAACTAAAGCTTGACGTTGGAAAGATCCCTGAAATTATGCCTGACAATACCGACAGGAACAGAACTTCCCCGTTCGCCTTCACCGGCAACCGGTTCGAATTCAGGGCAGTAGGTTCATCGACCAATGTAGCCTCTCCAATGATAGCGCTCAATACAATAGTTGCAAAACAACTGAAGGAGTTCAAGAGAGAGGTGGATAAGCTTATAGAAAAAGGTGTTAAAAAGGATGAGGCAATATTCCAGGTCATCAAGATTTTTATCCTGGCTTCAAAAAAAGTGAGATTTGACGGGAATAACTATTCTGATGAATGGAAGAAAGAGGCTGAAAAAAGAGGGCTCACCAATGTGAGTGATGTTCTGGAAGCGTTGACAGCTATGGTTTCCAAAGAATCTGCCGATGTTTTTTCAGAGATGAAGGTATTCACGCACCGTGAGCTTGATGCCAGGCTTGAGATTGATATGGAAAAATATACCAAAAAACTCCAGATCGAGGCACGTGTGCTGGGAGACCTGGCAATCAATCATATATTACCAACAGTTTACGGTTACCAGAATGTATTGATTAAAAATGTCAGGGGACTGAAGGAGTTGTTTTCATCGGCCGATTTTGAAAAGCTTGCAGGAACACAACTTGAATCAATTAAGGAGATATCCGGCAGGACTGCAATGGTCAATATCAAGGTAAATAATATGATAGATGAAAGGAGAAAGGCAAATGTAATTGAGGAGGTTGATAAAAAGGCAAAGGAGTATTCCTCAAAGGTGAAGCCATACCTGGAAGAGATAAGGTATCAGATTGATCATCTTGAGATGATTGTTGATGATGAGATGTGGCCTTTGCCGAAATACCGTGAATTGCTTTTTATCAGATAATACAGTAGGTTAGGTTGGTTTTTTTCATATGTTTGCTGAGCCGGGACAATATTTTGTCCCGGCTTTTTTTAGAAGGAATATCAATGGCTGAAAAGTTTAACTTTTTGCCGGCTGGCTGCCATAATGACCTACCAGGTTTATTTATTGCAGGTTATGGATGATGTATTTAGTTTTTTTTTGAATTAAAAATTTCTACTTTTACATTGTACAAAAATTATACTTCTTGAGATGAGGATCTATTCCACCCTTGTAATTCTGTTTATAGGACTATTTTTTGTTTCTGAACTTAACGGCCAATCCAGGCGGCTTGAAAGGGCAGAACGTGCCTATTCAGCCGGTGAATATTTTGAGGCAATTGACCTGTACAAGGATGCATATTCGGCTGTTAGTGATATGGAGTTGCGTACTGAAATTATTTTCCTGATAGCAAAATGTTATATGAAGGTTTCGGATATAAGGCAAACCGAGGGATGGTTCAGGCGTGCGGTCAACCGGAATTACAATAACCCTGAAGTATACTGGTACTACGGAGAGGCCCTGAAGATGAATGAGAAATATGAAGAGGCCATTGAGCAATTCAGGATTTACCAGGACCTGGTACCGGATGACCCGAGAGGAGAGATTGGAATCAAATCATCGCAGATGGCGATGCAATGGATGGAAAATCCATCTCCTTACGAGATTACAGAAGTTAATTTCTTCAATTCCCGTGAGAGTGATTATGCGCCGGCCCTGGCCAGTGAAGATTATTCACTGGTCTACTTCACCTCATCCAGGAGAAATGGAGGGAGAAACACACACGGTGCAACAGGGGAATATTTTTCCAATATTTTTGAATCACGCAAAGACAGGCAGGGCAGATGGAGTTCTCCTTCGGCGCTGGATGTTATCAATACCGATTTCGAAGAGGGTACACCATCGCTGAACAGTGATTTCACCGTAATGTATTTTACCAGCTGCCCTGCTCTCAGGAGAAGGGACAACGGCTGTCAGATACTTCAGAGCACAAAAACCGGCAATAGCTGGGGAAGGCCACAACCTCTGGACCTTGCTCCAGATACCCTGGTAGCGGCTCATCCTGCAATCTCACCCGATGAACTGACGCTTTATTTTGTATCTGACATGCCCGGTGGTGTTGGCGGAAAAGATATCTGGAAAGTAACACGTGCAAACCCTAACGGTTCCTGGGGTGAGCCTGTGAATCTTGGTCCCGGAATAAACACTGCCGGTGACGAGGTGTTTCCGTATGTGCACCCCGACGGCACTCTCTATTTTGCGTCCAATGGTCATCCGGGCATGGGCGGGCTGGATATCTTTAAGGCAACACAAACAATTGAAGGGGGATGGAATGTCGAGAATATGGGTTATCCGTTAAATTCGCCGGCCGATGATTTTGGTATAACATTTGAAAAAGAGACAGAACGCGGTTTTTTTACTTCTAATCGTAACAGGCGAAGTATCGACAATATCTATTCCTTTTATCTTCCGCCCTTACTCTTCAATGTTGAGGGCAGGGTCAGGGATGTTGACACGGAGGAGTATATATCCGGATCTACTGTGAAAATGGTCGGAAGCGACGGAACAATACTTGATGTGGATACCGGGGATGACGGACTGTTCCGGTTTATGCTAAGGCCTAATGTGGACTATGTTTTTCTGGCCTCCATGGAGGGGTACCTGACTGATAAGAGAGGTGTGACAACACGGGGACTTGATCGTAGCAGGGATTTTACAATTACTATTGATATCCAGTCTTTTGAGAAGCCTATCGAATTGCCGAATATACTTTATGATTTTGCCAGCTGGGAACTCAGGCCGGAATCAATGGTTGCACTTGACGGACTTGTAGAGATATTGAATGATAACCCGCACATCACTATTGAGCTTGCTTCACATACGGACTCCAGGGGCGGGGCAGCATTTAATATGGAATTATCTCAAAAACGTGCACAATCAGTAGTAGACTATCTTATTGAAAACGGGGTTGCTCCTGACCGGCTTGATCCTGTAGGATACGGAAAGTCAAGGCCCAGAACAGTTGATGAAAGGGTGGCCTCGGTTTATCCGTTCTTACCTGTTGGTACACAACTTACTGAAGAGTACATCGGGTCACTGCCGACTGAAGAGCAGAGAGAGGCAGCACACCAGGCGAACAGAAGAACGGAATTTGAGGTACTAACAACTGATTATCAGTAGTACTCCTTCCCGTTACCGGGCTTTTTGTTTAGTCAGCCGGGACCTTGTCAAGCAGGTTTGCCCACTCTTTTTTGGTGCGTCTGCGCCAATCTCCTTTATGATACAGGTAGCTTGCCATAAGAGGAAGCACCGAAGTGGCTTCTGCATATACCATCTGCTCGTAAACTGTATCAACCTTACCCCATGACGAAGCCTCTTTTAGAGTGGAACTTGAGCACGCCCCGTCGCGGGCATCGGCTACAGTTATCTGGATGGCGTATTTATGCATTTCAACATCTTTTCCAAGTATTTCAGCACAAATAACCGTATCCTGTGTGAAATTTTTAGGTACACCGCCTCCAATCATGAAGAGGCCTGTTGAGGGAGCAGCCATCTTAATTTTTGTCAGTTCAAGAAAGTCCTTTACAGAGTCAATTGTAATATGCCGCCGGGGATTGTCCCACTGATGTTTTACCAGTCCGAATCCAGCACTGCTGTCGGTAAACGCCGGACAGAAGATCGGCACATTATGTTCATAGCAGGTTTGTACCAGTGAATCTTTCTTTTTGGAATTACTGATAAGATACTTACCCATCTCCCTGATAAATTCGCGAGAAGAATATGCCCCGGGTTCCATTTTATCAGCAATCTTCTGTATGGTGAAATCACATGCCTGCAATTCCTCCTCGTCGATATAAGTATCGTAAATCCGGTCAATATAGAATTTGCGCAGCATTTTGTCATCCGCGTCGGGTGAGCCTTTATAGTGCCTGAAACCCAGGGCCTCAAAGAAATCCATGTCAACTATCGAAGCGCCAGTGGCAACAATTGCATCTATCATATTGCTTTTGACCATATCGACATATATCTGCATGCAGCCCCCCGCACTTGTGCTGCCTGCAAGAGTCAGTATAACAGAACACTCATCCTCCTGTATCATTTTTGTGTATATGTCGGCTGCAGATGCGGTATCACGCGAGGTGAATGACATTTCACGCATTGAGTTGATTATTGGTGTGGCATCAAAAGATTTGATGTCTATGTGTTTCACCGGATCTTTCAGGAAATCTTTTTTTTCCATCTCTTCAGTTTTAAGTTCATGATTATGAGCAACCTTTATATTTTTTATTATATTCATGTTATTTTATGAGACTTCAGTATCATGGGGATTCTTCCGAAAACTATTATTTCCTGCTGAATTGCATGCTCAGAATTCTGTATATAAGTTTGGCAGCCAGAAAATCAGGTGCTTTGTTCCCGTCAGATGGGCAAAGCTCCACAACGTCAAAACCTGCAACCTTTTTACTAGCGATAACCTTTTCCACGAAAGTGAGGGTCTGGTACCACCCCATGCCTCCCGGCTCAGGCGTTCCTGTTGAGGGCATTATTGCAGGATCCAGTGCATCAAGATCAATTGTGATATACACGTTATCAGATAGAAGACCTACAGCCTCTTCCATCCAGTCGTCGTTCCCGTATATCCGGTGTGCATAAAATATCCTGCCAGGGTCAATTGATGATAACTCACCTGAATCTAAGGCTCTGATGCCCACCTGTACAATTGATGCTACCTCCCTGGCCCTTGACATTACGCATGCATGGTTGTTTTTTGAACCCTCATATTCGTCCCGAAGGTCACTGTGAGCATCGATTTGCAATACTGTCAGGTCGTCGAATTTTTTTGCAAACGCCTGAATACTGCCTATTGAAACGGAATGTTCTCCGCCAATAATAACAGGGAACTTGCTTTTATCAAGATAATTTGTGACCCTGCTGAAGACCTCAGCCACCATTTTCTCAGGGTTCTCTTTTTCGGTTACGGGGTCTGAGGTATGTATACCCTTAAGGTAAACCTCACTCCCGGATTCAATATCATATAGCTCCATATTTGCAGAAGCCTCTATGATAGCCCCTGGTCCCCTGTCAGCACCTTTTATCCACGTACTGGTTCCGTCAAAAGGTACCGGCAGAATTATTATTTCTGATTGTTCTTCACCGGTAAAATCAGCCGGTAATCCACCGAAATTTTTCATGAGAATTAAACAGGTTAATATTGTAAATATCCTAAAATAAGCCCTAATACCCAAGAATTTTCAGCATCGATTTGTGGCTCTGCTCCTTTGCGAAAAGTTTTGTTGTAATCTCTTCATCTTCGTCAAGGTCGATGATTATATGTTTGGGAGCAGGAATCAGGCAGTGCTGGATCCCTCCGTACCCGCCAATTGATTCCTGGTAGGCCCCGGTATGGAACAGTCCGATATACTGTGTCTCCCCGTTCTGGATCTTAGGCAGGAATATGGCATTGGCGTGAGCCTCAGAGTTGTAATAATCTTCGCTGTCGCAAGTCAGTCCCCCGAGAAAAACCCTCTCGTACTCCTCATCCCAGTTATTTATTGCCAGCAGGATAAATCTTTTGTTCAGGGCCCATGTGTCGGGAAGAGTGGTCATGAAGGATGAATCGATCATGTTCCATATCTCCCGGTCATTTTGTCTTTTCTGACCCAGAACCGAATAGAGAACTGCGCTGCTTTCTCCTACAGTATAGGATCCGAATTCGGTAAATATATCCGGTTCGGGAATTTCATTGCGCTCGCAGATATTCTTAATCTGGGCTATTATCTCCTCTGCCATATACTCGTATTCGTAATCGAACGACAATGAATTCTTGATAGGGAAACCACCTCCAATATTTAATGAGTCAAGTTCAGGGCAGATTTTCTTCAGATCACAATATATATTGACACATTTGGAAAGTTCGTTCCAGTAATAGGCATTATCTCCAATTCCCGTATTAATAAAGAAGTGAAGCATCTTAAGTTCAATACCGGGATTGGTTTTTATCTTCTCCTGGTAAAATGAAACAATGTCATTGTAACGGATACCGAGTCTTGAAGTATAGAATTCAAATTTAGGCTCCTCTTCGGCCGCGATCCTGATGCCTACCTTGTATTTGGTATTTATCAGATTATTAAGCTGGTCGAGCTCAGATTTGTTATCCAGAACCGGAATCGTATTGGAGAAACCATTATTGATAAATGCTGCAATATTTTCAATGTATTGAGGACGCTTAAAACCGTTGCATACAATGTAAATGTCCTTGTTTACCTGTCCGCTCTGGTATAGCTCTTCAATAATGTTCAAATCAAATGCCGATGATGTTTCAAGGTGTACATCATTTTCAAGAACCTTCTCCAAAACAAATGAGAAGTGTGAACTTTTCGTGCAGTAACAGTAATGGTAATCGCCATTATAATCAGCCTTGGCAATTGCCACATTGAACCATTTCTTGGCCTGCTGGATCTGCTGGCTGATCTTGGGAAGATACGTGATCTTCAAAGGGGTCCCGTACTGCTTAATGACATCCATAAGAGGGATGTCATTAAAGAACAGTTCATTCTCCTCTACCCGGAATTCTTTCTGAGGGAATTCAAATGTCTGATCAATCAGGTCTATATATTTATTTTTCATATTATTTTGCGTGCTTAAGACTGATTGGGCTATAACTTATACTGTTGATAACCGTTTTTAACTAAATTTTCTTTTAAAGTTTTGTGTCGTGAAAAAAAGTCTGCAAATAAAACTAAAAATATATTAATGTTCAAAAATAAAATAGAAGTAATTGAGTCGGATTAACAGATAAATAACAAAGTAACTCAATCGGATATTGCTTAAAATACCTATTCAGCTATGTTATGGTGTTAATTTATTATAGCTTAATTCCTGCGGAAATGTTTTTACGGCTTCGGGAAACAATTATTGAAGCTTTAGTTTACTTTAAAAACCCACGTTCTTAGAATGTGGTAATGTCCTGGATTATTTAAATTATATCAATTTCGTATCTTTGCGCGGTTAAAAAAAGGTATTGAACAATTAAATACCTGTAAAATATAATTTTTCTATGAGTAAAGATACTACCGTTGTTCTCAGGAACCTGGTCCTTAAAGATTATGATGATATTGCCGAGGCGATGAAAATAGCCTATTCCGGCATTGGCGAGGCGCCATGGAAATACTCGCAGCTTAAAAGGCTGCTGACACTTTTTCCTGAGGGACAAGTATGTATTGAGGTAAAAGGGAAGGTAGTAGCCTGTGCATTATCCATAATTGTCGATTACAGCAAATTCGGAGACTCGCATACTTATCAGCAGATTACTGGTAACGAAACCTTTTCAACCCATGATCAGGAGGGAGATGTTCTTTATGGTATTGATGTTTTTGTTCATCCGGGCTACAGGAATATGAGACTGGGCAGGCGACTGTATGATGCAAGAAAGGAATTGTGCGAGAACTTTAATCTCAGGGCCATTGTAGCCGGTGGGAGAATTCCGGGGTATAAGGACTTCTTTGATGAATACACCCCGAAGCAGTATATCGAAAAGGTGGAAATGAGGGAGATATATGACCCGATACTGACTTTCCAGATATCCAATAATTTTCATGTAAAGAAAATACTGCGTAATTACCTGCCCAATGACAATGAATCAAAGACCTTTGCAACACTCATAGAATGGAACAACATTTATTATGAGGAGAAGGAGAAGGCTATTGGACGGAAGAAATCTGTGGTTCGTCTGGGACTGGTTCAGTGGGGGATGAGAAGTCTCCCGTCGATCGATGCGCTGGTTGAACAGATGGAGTTCTTTATCGATGCGGTTAGCGATTACCAGAGTGATTTTATCCTTTTTCCCGAATTTTTCAATGCACCCCTTATGGCTAAATATAATCACCTTGCCGAATTTGATGCTATAAGGGCACTTGCAAATTATTCCGAGCCCATAAGAAGCAAGTTTGTTGAGTTTGCTATTTCATATAATGTAAATATAATATGCGGCAGTCTCCCGGTGTATGAAGATGAAAAGCTATACAATATAGCATATTTGTGTCGCAGGGATGGTTCATGGGATATGCAGTACAAGATACACATCACTCCGAGCGAGCATACCAGCTGGGGTCTTACCGGGGGTGACAACATAAAGGTTTTTGAAACCGATTCGGGCAGGATCGGCGTACTCATCTGTTATGATGTTGAGTTCCCTGAACTTGGACGAATAATGGCAGAACAGGGCCTGGAAATATTATTTGTACCCTTTGTTACGGATACGCAGAACGGCTATAACCGGGTCAGGCATTGTGCCCAGGCCCGTGCTATTGAGAACGAATGCTATGTTGCTATCGCTGGTGGTGTGGGAAATCTGCCCAAGGTTAACAATATGGATATTCAATATGCTCAGTCGGCTGTCTTCTCGCCTTCGGACTTTGCTTTTCCCACCAATGCAGTTGTAAGTGAGGCGACACCTAATACGGAAATGATGGTTATTGCAGATGTTAATCTCGATCTTTTAAAGGAGCTGCATGTAAATGGTTCGGTAAGAAACCTTAAAGACCGCAGGACCGATCTTTACAGTCTGAAGTGGAAGTATGCATTACGTAACGCACGAATTGCAGGTGAAACCGCTGTGCAACGCAAACAGTAAGAAAGGGAGTGGTTAAAAAAATCAGTAATATGTCTGAAGAATCCAGATACATCAGAAGGGGTGTTTCAGCCTCAAAGGAAGATGTTCACACAGCCATAAGAAATGTCGATAAAGGCCTTTTTCCAGGTGCTTTTTGTAAAATATCGCCTGATATCCTCGGCGGCGATGCAGAGTATTGTAATATTATGCATGCTGACGGAGCAGGAACCAAATCGTCGCTGGCATATATCTACTGGAAGGAAACAGGTGACCTGTCGGTATGGAAAGGTATAGCGCAGGATGCCGTTGTCATGAACCTGGATGATCTTTTATGCGTAGGGGCAAGCGATAACATACTTTTATCCTCAACAATAGGAAGAAATAAGAACCATATTCCCGGGGAGGTAATATCGGCAATAATAACTGGTACAGAGGAGTTTCTTCAGGAAATGCGTCAGATGGGTGTTGGTATTTACTCAACAGGAGGTGAGACAGCCGATGTGGGAGATATTGTAAGGACAATTATTGTCGATTCAACGGTAGCATGCAGGATGAAAAGATCTGATGTCATACCAAACAACAAAATAAGACCCGGAGATGTGATAGTGGGATTGTCTTCATCAGGAAAGTCAAAATATGAAAAGGAGTATAACGGAGGAATGGGCAGCAATGGACTGACCTCGGCCCGGCATGACATTTTTGCCTCATACCTGTCATCATCTTACCCGGAGAGTTATGACCCTCTGATGCCCGCAGATCTGGTGTACAGCGGTTCAATGAAGCTGACGGACAAGGTTGTGGGTACGGGACAGGATATAGGGAAGCTTGTGCTTTCACCAACGCGGACCTATGCTCCTGTAATCAGGGATGTTCTTAATCAATACCGGGGAAAGATAAGCGGAATGATTCATTGCAGTGGAGGCGCACAGACGAAAGTAATGAATTTTATTAGTGGCCTGCATGTGATCAAGGATAATTTGTTTGATCTTCCTCCCCTGTTCAGGATAATCAGGGAGCAGTCAGGCACCGCCTGGAAGGAGATGTATAAAGTATTTAATATGGGGCACCGGTTTGAAATTTATGTGCCTTCAGAAATAGCACCTGGAATTATAAGTATCTCAGAAGGGCTTGGTGTTGAGGCAAAGATCATCGGGTATTGTGAAAAAGCGGATGAAAAAATATTAACAATTAAATCGGAGTTTGGTGAGTTTGTATACAGGTAGAATTTAAAAAAACATAAATGAGCGGCAATAAAATACTTGAAAGGCTGGAAGGTGTCCGACTGAGATTTGAGGAGGTAGAGCAACTGCTTACAGATCCTGATGTAGCAAGCGATATGCAAAGGTACATTAAACTAAACAAGGAGTACAGGGATCTTGAACCCCTGGTTGGAGCATGGAAGGATTACAATAACATTCTCAGCAACATTAATTCGGCAAAGAGTCTGCTTGCTACAGAAAAGGATGAGGAGATGCGGGAAATGGCCAGGATGGAGCTGGATGAGCTTGAGGTACGGATTGAGCAGATGGAAGATCTGATAAAGATGTTGTTACTGCCAAAAGATCCGGAGGATGAGAAGAATGCCATTGTTGAAATCAGGGCTGGTACAGGTGGTGACGAAGCAAGCATATTTGCCGGTGATCTTTTCAGGATGTACAGTAAATTTTGTGAAAGCAGGAAGTGGAAACTTGAGGTAACCCACTTTAACGAAGGTACTGCCGGAGGCTACAAGGAAATTGTCTTCAATGTAAGTGGTCAGGGTGTTTATGGAATTTTGAAATATGAATCGGGTGTACACCGTGTTCAGAGGGTGCCGCAGACAGAGACCCAGGGAAGGGTGCATACATCTGCTGCTACAGTTGCAGTGCTTCCTGAGGCGGAGGAATTTGATATTGACCTTCGGCCCGATGATATAAGAAAAGATACCTACTGCTCCTCAGGACCGGGCGGACAGTCTGTTAATACCACATATTCGGCAATCAGGCTTACCCATATTCCAAGCGGAATTGTGGTCACCTGCCAGGATCAGAAATCGCAGTTGAAGAACCTTGACAAGGCAATGGCTGAGTTGAGGACCCGGTTATACAATCTGGAGTATCAGAAGTATATAGATGAGATATCTTCCAAAAGAAAAACTATGGTCTCAACGGGTGACAGGTCAGCCAAGATCCGTACATATAATTACCAGCAAGGAAGGGTAACAGAACACAGAATAAACCTGACTCTATATAATCTTTCTGCCATTCTGGACGGTGATCTGGATGAGATCCTTGAAAAACTCCAGATGGCTGAAAATGCAGAGCGGCTCAAAGAAAACGTCTGAGTTTCTTTTCAGCCTGGGAGTGATTTTTCAACCCAAATGCAAAATTTATGACATCTGATAAGCTGTATGAAAATATCCGGGAGAAAAGAAGTTTCCTTTGTGTGGGACTTGATCCGGATATCTCAAGGTTCCCTGATTCGGTGCTCGAGACCGACGATCCGGTTTATGAGTTCAATAAGAAGATAGTAGATGCTACCAGTGAATTTGCAGTTGCCTACAAACCCAATATTGCATTTTATGAAGCGCTCGGGTCAGGCGGGTGGTGGAGCCTTGAAAAGACGGTAGAGTATATCAGGAAAAAGCATCCCGGGATATTCCTGATTGCCGACGCAAAAAGAGGTGATATCGGCAACACCTCGAAGAGATATGCGAAAGCATGGTTTGAGGACTATGGGTTTGATGCCATAACGATTGCGCCATATATGGGACATGATTCGGTAATGCCCTTCCTTGAATACAAGGATAAATGGACTGTTTTGCTGGCGGTAACATCAAATCGGGGATCGGCCGACTTTCAAATGACCATTGAAAAAGAAACAGGTTTGTATCTGTTTGAAAAAGTTCTCAGGCAGGCTTCCCGGTGGGGGCACAGCGATAACCTGATGTTTGTTGCGGGAGCCACTCAGCCTGAGATGCTTGGCAGAGTGAGAGCTATCGTTCCCGAACACTTCCTGCTTGTTCCGGGCATAGGTGCCCAGGGAGGAGACCTCCATTCTGTTGCTGAGCACGGCTTGAATGACCGATGCGGTTTACTTGTCAATTCATCCAGGGCTATCATCCATGCTGACGAGAGCGACAGTTTTGATTATGTGGCGGGACAAAAAGCTTCGATGATAAGAGATGAGATGGCCGGGATTCTCAAAGACCGGAATCTGATCTGAGTATATAATATTTCTGCAGACTCCTCTTTTTTTGACTTCGCAAGCCTTGCATCCGAACATTACGAACTGACACTACTTAGTATTGCGCCCGGGTGGGGTTGACTTTTACAGGAGAAGTTCCTATCTTTATTATAAATACTCCTTATTATCAGATATGACTGAAGATTTTCTCCATTATATCTGGAGGTATGGCTTGTTTGCACCGTTGAAGTCAGATGTTGACAACAGTGCAAAAATCGAGGTTCTTGATCCAGGTAAAGCCAATACCAACGCAGGGCCCGATTTTTTCAATGCCATGATAAAGATTGGTGATACCTTATTTGCCGGAAATGTTGAGTTGCATTTGAATAGTGCCGACTGGTACAGGCATGGCCACCATCTTGATAAGGCATATGATAATGTGATACTTCAGATTGTTCTGAGAAGGGATAAAACAGTAAGGCGTACTAATGGAGAGATAATTCCCACCGCAGAGGTAAGTTTCGACATTAAACTGCTTCAAAACTACAGGGAACTGCTTGGCAATGAGGCCTGGATACCTTGCCAGCCCTTCATAAAAAGCATAACAGAAGCAGTAGCTGCTGAATGGATATCGGTCCTGGCAGTGAGACGGCTTGAACAGAAAGCACTTTTACTCGGGCGGTCTTTGCAGCTTAACCGTAACGACAGGGAAGAGAGTTTCTACCAGCAGCTTGCCCGGAATTTCGGGTTCAATATTAACGGGGGAGCGTTTGAAATGCTTGCAAGGTCTTTGCCATACAGGATCCTGCGGAAACACAGTGACAGCCTTTTTCAGCTTGAAGCATTGTTGTTCGGGCAGGCAGGATTGCTTGGACCAGATGCTGGTGATGAATATTTTGAAGGGATGAAGAAAGAGTACATGTTTTTAAGAAGAAAATACAGTCTTGTTCCCCTGGAACGACATTTATGGAGATTTCTGCGTCTTCGGCCTGCAAACTTTCCAACATTGCGAATTGCACAGTTTGCATCATTGCTCCACAGAAAACAGGCACTTTTCTCGGTTGTTATTGAAACGGNAGATATAAGAGCCCTTACCGGNCTTTTCATGATCAGCGCATCAGGATACTGGGACACTCATTTTANCTTCGGCAAAACTTCAGAAAGGCAGGTAAAAAGAACCGGTGAATTTGCTGTACAGTCCATACTGATAAATGCGGTAGTCCCGACGTTATTCTTTTATGGACGGCAGAAAGGGCTTGGTGTTTACAATAAGCGCGCAATTTCATTTCTTAAAGCTCTTCCACCTGAGAAAAACTCCATCACCTCGGGATGGGAAGAACTGGGTATAAGAGTATGTAATGCATTTGAATCACAGGCTCTTCTGCAGTTGAAAAACGAATATTGTTCTTACAAAAGATGCCTTGAGTGCGATACGGGCAAAAGGATCATTTCCGGAAGATAATGGAATATGATAACCTGGCCGGGCAAAATCCTCAGGAATTGATTATTAGCTGTTCATTGGCAATATTCAGGGGTGGAATTATTTTTTAAAATATTCATTGCAAAATAAAAAAAATGGTTTACTTTTGCAGGTCTTAAAATGAATTTAATCAACAAATCTATAAAAATGTATCTGACAGCTGAGAAAAAACAGGAAATATTCGCCGAATATGGTAAGTCTGCCAAAAACACAGGCATTGCAGAGGGTCAAATAGCTCTGTTTTCCTACAGGATAAATCACCTGACCAATCATTTGAAAACCAATCCCAAGGATTTCAGCACCGAACACGCATTGGTTAAGCTGGTAGGTAAGCGAAGAAGCTTACTGGACTATCTCAAAGAGAGGGATATAAACCGATACCGCGCTGTTATAAAATCACTCAATCTAAGAAAATAAGCAAAAAGGGCGATTATTTAATTGCCCTTTTTTGTATTGTATTTATAAACAATAATAATTATTACAACTATTTATATGTTTCAAACATTTGAGAAAATTATAGAACTTGGTGATGGACGGACCATCACTCTTCAGACGGGAAAACTTGCACGGCAGGCCGACGGGGCAGTCATGCTTAAACTTGGCAGAACAATCTTACTGGCAACTGTTGTGTCGGCAAAAGAGGCCCGGGAGAATGTCGATTTTATGCCGTTATCGGTTGAATATAAAGAGAAATTTGCTTCAATCGGAAGATTTCCGGGTGGATTCATGAAAAGAGAAGCGAGGCCAGGAGACAATGAGATTTTGATCAGCCGACTGGTTGACAGGGCACTGAGACCACTTTTCCCGGCCGATTATCATGCAGAAACATTTGTAACAATAGACCTGATCTCTGCAGATAAGGATACCATGCCGGATGCTCTCGCAGGGCTTGCTGCTTCAGCGGCTCTTGCGGTATCAGACATACCATTTAACGGACCCATATCGGAGGCCCGGATTGTACGTGTGGATGGAAAATTTATCATAAATCCCACGTTTACCGAGGCTGAAAAAGCTGATATTAATCTTCTTGTCGGTGCTACTTTTGACAATATCCTGATGGTCGAAGGTGAAATGGATGAAGTATCTGAAGCTGAAATGCTCGAAGCAATGAAACTTGCACACGAGGCGATAAAAGTCCAGTGCCGGGCACAGCTTGAGCTGATGGAGATGGCAGGAAAGTCCCAAAAGCGTGAGTATTCGCATGAGGTTAATGATGAGGTGCTTCGCGGGAAGATCAGAAAAGAGCTTTATGATAAGTGTTACAAGGTTGCCGGCAGCGTAAAGGAAAAACATGAGCGTTCCGAAGCATTTTCTAAGGTAAAGGATGAATTTATCGAGTCCCTTCCGGAGGAACCGGAAGCTGATACAGCATTGATCGGACGTTACTTCCATGATGTTCAGAAGGAAGCTGTCAGGAACTTTATCCTTGATAAAAGTGTAAGACTTGACGGGCGGAAGACAGATGAGATTAGGCCAATAGAGTGTGAGATAGATTTTCTTCCCGCAGCACATGGATCAGCGCTCTTTACAAGAGGAGAAACCCAGTCACTTACCACCGTGACGCTTGGAACCAAGCTGGATGAGAAGATGATAGATGAGGTATTACGCAAAGGTAAAGACAAGTTTGTACTGCATTATAATTTTCCACCTTTTTCAACCGGCGATGCCAGACCTGTCAGGGGCCTTTCCAGAAGAGAAGTCGGGCATGGAAACCTGGCGCACAGGGCATTGAAGGGGATGGTGCCAAACGATTCGGAAAACCCTTATGCTATAAGGATAGTGTCAGATATACTTGAATCAAACGGTTCTTCATCCATGGCTACTGTTTGTGCCGGTTCACTGGCGCTTATGGATGCGGGAATAAAGATGAGGAAACCCGTTTCGGGCATTGCAATGGGACTCATTACCGATACAGAATCGGGAAAACATGCTATCCTTTCAGATATCCTTGGTGATGAAGACCATCTTGGTGATATGGACTTTAAGGTTGCCGGGACAAGGGATGGGATCACTGCCACCCAGATGGACATCAAAGTTGAAGGACTGTCATACGAGATACTGGCAAAAGCTCTGGAGCAGGCCAGAGCAGGCCGGCTTCACATTCTTGACAGGATGATTGAGACTATAGGTGAACCAAGGACGGACATGAAACCGCATGCACCGAGAATTGAGCAGATAAAGATCCCCAAAGACATGATAGGTGCTATAATCGGCCCCGGAGGAAAGATAATACAGGATATCCAGGCAAAGTCCAATACAACTATTGTTGTTGAAGAAATTGACAATTTCGGTTACGTTGACGTATTTGCTGAAAATAAGGAATCGATCGAAATCGCAATGAAGATGATTAAAAGCATTATTGCTGTTCCTGAAGCAGGTACTGTCTACAAGGGAAAGATAAAATCGATCGTGGCATTTGGTGCTTTTGTTGAGATATTACCGGGGAAAGAAGGTCTGCTTCACATTTCTGAAATCGACTGGAAGAGAACAAATGCCGTCGAAGATGTTCTAAAGGAAGGAGAAGAGGTCGAAGTCAAGCTGATAGATGTTGACAGCAAAACCGGTAAACTTAAGCTTTCACGTAAAGCTCTGCTTCCGAAGCCTTAAAGGACCGCTAATTAGTCCGAAATGTCCGCCTTTGTAACTCACAGGCATTTATGATATGCAGTTTATAGCAATTGAGGGCAATATAGGGGCTGGAAAAACAAGTCTTGCCGAAATGATAGGTGAGAGGTTTGGTGCCAGGGTTATCCTCGAACAGTTTTCAGAAAATCCCTTTTTGCCCGGATTTTATAGAGACCCTGACAGATACGCCTTTCCGCTGGAACTATCCTTTCTGGCAGCACGTTACAATCAATTAAAAGGCGAGCTGCCTGAACCGGAACTTTTCACACCTCTTACCGTGGCTGATTATTATTTTGCAAAGACTCTCATCTTTGCCTCCAATACATTGTCCGGACATGAATATAAATTGTTCAGGCAACTGTTTGAAATTATGAACTCCTCATTACCGGTACCTGACCTTTATGTTTATCTTCACCGTGACCCGTTCATACTGCTTAAAAATATTGAGAAAAGAGGCCGGCACTATGAAAAGGGTATTAAATACGATTACCTGGAAAGGATCCAAAATTCATACTTAGACTTTATGAAGCAGAAGAGGGAAGTAATATTTCTGCTTATTGACCTGGGTGATTCAGATTTTGTATCAGACCGGGATGTTTTTGACGAGATTGCCCGGTTAATTTTTGCAGGCAACCATACTTCAGGCATAAATC
>SL_3KL_010_SEDDRAFT_10000778_pt1 | contig 27654 bp, 22 predicted proteins | sample SodLakKL_010_SED_2_FD_10381 | JGI IMG/M metagenome (IMG submission 10381)
GTAAAGCCAAGGTGCATGTGATCATTGTCATACAGATTACCGGTCCTGGAAAAAGTAGAAACCGATACTCCCGTGCGAATGCCCCTGTTTTGTGCATTAACAGCATGATGACCCGTCCATGTAAGAAACAGGATGATGATGTAAAAATGTATTGTTTTCATAATCTTTAATTGTTAATCTTGTGGATGATAATTAAGCCTAATTTGATTGCAGACTTCAATGGGGTGTAATACAAACGGGTTGTTTTGCAAAACCTGGGTTTTGACTACAAGCAATAAAGCTTCCCGTTTTAATTGTGGCTGAATGCTTTTTGACTTTCCTTATAAACCAATGCAACCAACTGATTCATACTGAAAAGGTTTCTTTCTGTACCGGTTTCCAGCCGGATGTTAAACTGGTCTTCCACAAGGTTCATAAGCAGGGTTACCTCCCATTCTGCCATTTTAAAATCATCGGAAAAGTTTGCAGTGTAGGAGCTCTCTTTGTGCCTGACTTTCATCTTTCTGTTAATGATGCGTTGAATCTGGTTGTGTACATCTGAATATGTCATGGTACTCATTTTTTAAGGTTAGTGATGAATGGGATTTGTAAGAGTTGTTTCTTTTGTTTTATCTTGTTTGGCTTTGTTTAAGCCGGTAAGCCTTTTGCAACGTTTTTTTACTTTCCTGAATTTTTCATATTTAATTCTTTCGACGCCTATCCTGAGTGCTCCCCAAACCGGGTTTTTTTTGTGGTGCATGGCATAAAAATGAGCAATGGTACCAAGACACATAGCGGTTCCATTTATTCTTCTCAGGTTGGACATTCTTGTTCTAAACCCCATCTTTTTTTTAAATTTTATACGGTTGAGATCAATCAAATGAAACACATAGCTCTCATCTGGCTTTTGGGTAACCAGGATGTTACCTGGTGATAGGTCTTTATGGTAGATGCCATTGTTATGCAGTTGCATGCAAGCAAAGGCGGCAAATGATGAAAGTACCTCAAGACGCTCGGCCAGGGGGAGATCAAAAGACTGCCCCAGGGAAAAATCATGTTTTTGGAAGATGGAGATATAAAAACTTTTGTCCAGGATGCTGTTTTTATAATAATCCACAAAAGCCACCGGCTCAGGGGTTTTTACTCCAAGACTCAGGATGCGAAGCGCATAATTAAATGATCTAACAGCTTTTGACGGTCTTATAAAACTATATGCAATGGCATTGATCCGGTTTTTATTTCCAAAAGATTTGACACAGAATTTCACCCCTTTATACTCTATGATTTTAATCGTATTTCGACCTTCTTTCAGGGTGACTCCGTTTTCTGTAAAATTGTTCCGGATGTTGCTGATAAAACCTCTGTAGTATTCAAATCCGGGGTTGATGTCCATTTTTTTCATCTGTTTCATCTTTCTATAATTTTATCGATGTTGTTATCAGAACGCGGATTACGCAGATTTTGCGGATAATCGCTGATAGAAAAAATAGGTGTGAATTCGTTCGATCCGTGCTATCCGTGTTCGTATATCTTTATTTTGTTTACTGAATTTCATTCGAATATAATTGTGTTTAGTATTTGGTTAGATGTAACTTACATGAATGTATTTATTACTCACTATCGTTTGTTTTAATTGGTGTTCGTGAGCTCACTTCGTTCGGTTCATTCTATTTTTTGAGCGCAGTGCTCATGTAAGTTTCATTTTGTTTTCCAAATAATCATCCCCGTGTATATCAATAGGTTTGTCATGGCTCGGTTCATCCAAAAAAAAGCTTTAACTTATGTATTGGCATAGCCATTTCTGTTTAATTATTGGACTTATGTGCCCAAAAGCTGTGAAACTACCTGTGTTGGTTTGATTTATTCTGCCCTTTTTCCGGGGCTACAATGAACATACTCCCATTATAATCAAAGCTGGTCCCAAGATAATTGATATGCGCTTATATGTACTTTGCTGCAGTTCATTGTTTTACAGGTTATGCAACTAATTCATTCCTGGAAAATCATCTATCAGTCGAAGAAATAGTGTGTAAGTGGCCAGGTGCAGAAAGTAACCAGTTCAGCTTTATTAAAAGCGGTGCTGTTAAATTCTTTTAGTTGTGCAGCCAGTCTTTCAACTTTTTGGTCTTCTTTTACCTGCATCATGATAGCCGAGTTGTAACCGGGCCATACCGGGTCGTTAAAGCGCGGATTTGCTATTTTATTTTTGGCTTTTACCTGGTCAATTACCTGGTATTCGCGAATGTTGCAGTCTTCAATAATTTCCAGGATGGTGTCCTGCACGCTTATGTTGCAGGTGCAATATATCATGTTCATCTTTTTATGTTTTAATGGTGTTGTGATTAAATTTCAAAAAAACGACTTGGATAGAGATTTATGCCGGGAGCAGTTTTATCTGCTCCCGGCCATCCCATCTCATTTATTTATCTTCTACTCGTATGGCTTTGAAGTTGAATACAGTATAGACTACCGGAATCAATATCAGGGTAATAATGGTAGATACCAGCATCCCGCCAATAATGGTGATGCCCAGGGGTGACCACATTTCTGCCCCCATACCTGTTGAGAGAGCCATGGGCAACATCCCCAGCATCGTGGTAAAGCTTGTCATCAATACCGGGCGTAATCTGCTGCGTCCCCCTTCAAGTACCGCATCAATGAGCTTATATCCTCGTTTACGCAGCAGGTTGGTGTAGTCTACCAACACAATACCGTTATTTACCACAACTCCCAGCAGCATGATAGCACCAATAAAGGTTACTACGCTTAATGTAAGTCCGGTTACCACAAAGGCCCAAATGATTCCAATGATTGAAAAAGGGATGGAAAAAATAATGATGAATGGGTCTTTGAGTGATTCGAATTGGGATGCCATCACCATGTATACCAGCAGAATACCGGCAAGGAATATGAGCCTCAGGCTTGCAAAGGACTCACCCTGATCGGTGGTTTGTCCGCCAAGGGCCAGGCTAACTCCCTCAGGGTGAGAAATGTTTTTGAGCAACGATTTTACTTTTTGGGCTCCATCACCCAGAGAGATTCCATCAAGGTCGGCCGTTACTTTAACAATGCGTTGCTGTTCTTCGCGGATGATTTCCAGAGGGCCACGAACCTGTTCAATGGTGGCCACTTCGCGTACCGGAACCTGTTTCCCTGTAAGGGTGCTGATAACAATATTGCCAAGATCGTCAGCCGATTTTCTGAACTCCGGAGCATAGCGAACCATGATATCATATTCATTACCTTGGTCGTCGTATTCACCCGCTTCTGCCCCATAAATGCTTTGCCGAACTTGCATGGCAATCATAGCCGAATTCACTCCCAGCTCAGATGCCTTGTCTTTGTCTACCCGTATTTCATATTCTGCTTTACCGGGGTCAATGGTATTTTCAATGTTGGTAAATCCTTCCAGCTTTTCCAGCTCCCTTTGTACCTCCCTGGCTGTGGCGTTGAGTTCATCAAAATCGTGGCCGGTTATTTCCACTTCTATAGGTTGCACATTACCCAATAATGCCGAAGATAAAAGGCTTCCTCCATGTACGGTGAAGTTATCCACTTCAGGTACCTCTTTTTCGATACGCTCTCTAACTGCCTGGGCAGCTTCCCAGGCGCTTCTTTCTCGTTCGTCCGGCCGGCCCATGCGTGCTACAAGCGAACCAATGTTTTTTCCCTCCTGGAATCCTACGGTGGTCAGAGCACCATCTTCGGTTTGACCCACAATGGTAAACTCACTTTGCAACTCGGGAATTTCTTCCACCATGATTTTCTCAATACGTCTTGCTATGCGCTCGGTCTCAAGAGCACTGGTTCCAATTTCCATTTCAAACTGAACACTCACATCACCCGAGTCAAATTCCGGTATGTAATCGGTTCCGATGCGTCCTCCAACAAAGAGGGTGAACGCAAAAAGCAATACTGCAAGCCCAACTACAATCTTTTTATGGTAAACAGCCCAACTCAGTGATTGCTTGTAAAAATTCTCTGTTTTCTCAAACATGCGTTCACTCAACTGGTAAAACTTACCTTTGGGTTTGGTGTCTTTGCCTATGGGTTTGAGCAGTTGAGATGCGAGCATTGGAGTAACGGACAGTGCTGTTACAAGAGAAGCTATCAGGGTAATGGTTGTTAATACAGCCAACTGCTTGAAAAGCACACCTACAATGCCTCCCATGAAAAGCAAGGGAAGAAATACACTGATGGTGGTGAGTGTAGAAGCAGAGATGGCCATACCCATTTCGCTGGCACCAAATACAGCTGCCTGCCTGGGCTTACTGCCCATTTCCATGTGGCGGGTTACATTTTCAAGTACCACAATGGCATTGTCTACCACCATTCCTATGGCAATAACAATGGACATGAGCGAGAATATATTTATGCTGTATCCTGCCAGAAACATATAAACAAAAGCCGCGATGAGTGATACAGGCATGGTGAGCATAATAATAAGACTTGAGCGCCATTGCCGCAAAAAGGTAAATACCACCAACATTACAAACAGTCCGGCCCACCATAACGTCCCGGAAAGGTTGCTGATGGAGCGGGTTACAATATCGGAGCTGTCTACTATCTCCAAAACTTTTACATCTTCTGGCAAAACATCTTCCACTTTTTCCATCTCAGCTCTCACCAGTTCGGCTACTTCCAGTGTATTGGTGCCCGTTTGCTTCTGCACAAAAAATGCCACCGAGCGGCGTCCTCCTGTTCTTGCATAAGCGTCACGTTCTTTGTAATCATCCTTTAGGGTTGCCACATCCCTTATACGCACAGGTTTTCCTGCGAAGGAATGGAGTACAATATCCTTGATTTCATCCACATCATCTATTTCTCCTGTAACACTTACAGAAAAGTCGCGGGTGCCAACTTTTATATTTCCTCCTGGGATGCTGATATTTTCTGCTTTGAGAATGTTTGCAATTTGGCTGACGCTCAAATTATATGCTTCCATTTTCAAAGGATCAGCTTCAATACGAATCTCACGCTCAGGGGCTCCGATGGTTACAACTGTACCAACCCCTTCGACCTTCCGCAAGGGTGTGGCTATCTCGTCTTCAATAATATTGTGCAGATCATAGAAGCTCTCTTCAGCCTGTATCCCATAAGCAATAACAGGAATCATTGAGCTATTAACCTTGAGTATTACCGGTTGATGCACATCCCTGGGCAGGTGTCGCTTAACCAGTTCGATGTAATCCCTGGCGTTGTTGGAGGCTTCGTTCACATCCACACCCCAGTTAAACCGCAGGGTGATGAATGAAACATTTTCAGTGGATGTAGATTGAATGGAGCGCAGGTTTTCGGTGGCAGCCAGTACCGTTTCCATAGGTTGCGTTACCTGGTCTTCAACCACCTCTGCTGAAGCACCGGGGTAAACTGTTACCACAGTCAGGGTCGGAAACTCTATATCGGGCAATACATCACGGGGCAGCATTTGTATGGATACAACTCCCAGCAAAATAACTGCAATGAAAACCATCAGTGTGGTTGTGGGGCGTTTTACAGAATTATGGGGTAATTTCATTATTCTCTTCCTCCATTATTTATGATCGAAACTTTATCTCCTTCATTTACGCGGTTTTTCCCACCAATTATTACTTCATCACCGTCAAAGATGTTGGTGAGAACCACCCTGTCATCTTTTTCACTTATACGGCCTGTTTCCCGGGTTTCCACCATATTGTTTTTCACAACATGTACCAGTTCTTTATCCGTTTCCGGATCACGGTAAATGGCCTCCATGGGGACAAATACCGCTTTGTGGTCGGGTAACTGGAGGTTTACCCTGGCAAACATACCGGGTTTGAGCCGGGTGTCTGGGTTGGGGATGCTGATTTCTATGGATGCACTGCGTGTGCGGGTGGAGAGATAGGGTTTGATGAGTGTTACTTCCCCATGAAATTCATCCTGGGGGAACGCATCCACCCTCACCAAAGCCCGGGTGCCTTTTTCTATTTTTGCCAAATCGCCCTCATTCACTTCCACCTTCACCTTTACGGGGTCGAGCTGCATGAGTCGCAATATGCCACTTGTATTTGAGTAGCCGGGCTCCATGTTCAGGTTCAAAAAGTAGTTTTCTCCTTCATTCACCAGGTAGTCTACAATGGTGCCACTGAAAGGGGCCCGGATTTGCGTGTTTTTCTGAGCCAACTCGTATTTGGCCTTGGATGCATCAAAGCGTGCTTTTACATGATCATACTCCTGTTGGGTGATTGTGCCGTTTTTTACAAGCCGGGCCACTCGTTCATAATCTTTTTGTAATGTGAGATACTCAGCCTCGGCCTGCGCCAACATTTCTCCTGCCATTTCTACCAGTAGTTGGTCTTTCTTTACCCAGGTTCCCTCGGGGTAAATAATATTTTCCACTTTGCCCGGAAAGCCCGCCCCCAGGTTTGCCTCACGGTTGGCAAATACGGTGCCACTGAGGTGAAGCTCGGGTGAATAGCTTTCCTTGCTTGCCGGGTAAGTACTTACTACAGTTTCTTTATCTTGGGCTGGTTGCTCCTCTTCCTGTATCGCGCATCCGGAAAGGATGATGGAGAATATTGCCATCAGCAAAAACCATTGCATAAGTGTAATTTTACTTCCTTGTATGAAAGATGATGAGACTTCATACACTGATACTTTTGTGTAGTTTTTTTGGAAAACTTTTCGATTCATTTTTTTCGATTTTGTAGTTTAATTATCTTTTCTTTTTTAATTTTTAACCGGATTATGTTTATTAGTCATCGCGATATTTTTGTTCACCTTAGGTTTTTTTACCTGTAAAGGAGCTTTAGTGCGATGTATAAATATTTCCAAGATTTTTCTGTAATTTACTGTAGGCCAGTTTTTCAGAGGCTTTTGCTTCTATATAGGCTGCCTGTGCTTCCTGCCAGTGTGCCTGTGCTTCCAATACATCGCGGGTTGTGGCACGGCCTTCCCTGAACAGGTTGTTGGTAACATCCAGGTTCTCTTTTGCTTGCTTCAGCGAAAGGTGTGTAAGCTTTGTTTTTTCCATTGCTTCGTTGAAATCCAGTATGCTTTGATTTACCTGCAGCTCAATCATTTCGCGGGTGTCATCCTTCTTTAGCTGCATCTTCTCCTTTTCGATTCGGGCCTGAGCCACCTCGCGGCGCTTATCTCCAAAATGGTAGATGGGGATTGAAATTCCCACACCTATGCTGTAATCACCTCCAAACTCATCTTTAAAACCATTGTAAGGATTGGGATTGCTGTAGCTGTATCCGGCTTTCAACCCCATAGATGGCATCATGTCAGCCCTTTTTACTTTGATCATTTCTGCTGCGACAGACACTGACTGGTTAAGCATTTGCAGCTCAGGACGCTGACTCATTGCGGTTTCAGCAATGTTTTCCTCATCCAGAAGCAGCATATCTGCCTCAAAGTTTTCATCCAGTTCAAATTCGCGGGTCAGAGGCTGGCCGAGCATCTGGTTTAGGGCCATTCGGCTGAGGTGCAATCCATTTTCGGCCTTTACTTTTAACAGCTCAACCTCGTTGTACTTCACCTGCGCTTGCAGCACTTGGTTGCGGGTAACAATGCCCTCTTCAAAAAGATTTTCAAGATCCTGAACCAGTTTATCAAGCATCTCAAGGTAGGCTATGCTCAATTCAAGCTTTTCTTCCAGGGCTACAACCTGCCAGAAAAGTTCATCCGTGCGAAAAACCACTTGTGATATGCTCAAATCCTTGTTTATTTCGGAGATTTTCTCTGCCTTTTGGGCGATGCGATGTCCAGACCTTATTTTCCCACCCATGAAAAGGGGTTGGCTGAGGGTAATGCCAAACTGATAATTGTTTTTCTGGCCGATTTCGCCCTTTTCTTTGGGTAGCCAGGCATATTGTTGAAAAACGGGGTTTCCCTCTTCGTCGGTAACAGGTTCTCCTGTAAGCGGGTTAAAGACCAAAAATTCCGGTGCAAGTTCCGGATCCTGCATAATGGCAGGATTGAAACTGCCAGTTTCGCTATCAATTCCCTGGTAAGGAATCAAAGGCAAAAATTTATCCGAATCAAAAAGTTTGTAAGGTTTGTTGCGACGTTGGTAAGCTCCTTCTGCATCGAACCGGGGTAAATAATTGGTGAAAGCCGATCGCGTTTGTAATGCAGCACCCTGGTTGTCCAGCTGATCAATTTTCAGCTGTCGGTTATGCTCCAGGGCCATTTGTCTTGCTTCCTGCAAATTGATACTTTCCTGGGCTAGGCTCAGAAACGGTATCATTGCCATGATAAAAAATAGTCTCCTCATTGTTAAGAAATTTCGCATTGGGTTAAACGTTGTTTTTACTGACCGGGTCGCTCACTGGCGAACCATTCAGGATGCAAAACAACACACAGCGAAGCATTCTTAAAACAAGATACTAACTGAATTGTAGAAATTAGCTTCTAAACCGTAATAAAAGGAATCTGAATTTTATTCCAGAAAAGAGGGAGATATTAAAAAGAAAAGAGAGTTACTTTACGATATACCGGGGAATATCGGCCGGCAATCGTGTTAGGGTTTGATAATTAACCTGGCTACTTAGGTCAGAAAATGAGGCCACACTGATGTTCATTCTTTTTTGTTTTCCGATAATGACCACCTCATCCCCTTTTTCAATGTTAGGGATATCTGATACATTGACGGTCATGGTGTTCATGGTAACCGTGCCGATAACCGGTACGCGCTTCCCCCGGATCAATACCCGTCCCATGTTGGAAAGCGAGCGGCTGAAACCATTGGAGTAGCCGACCGGGATGATGGCAATTTTCATTTTCTTGTTGGCAAGAAAAGACGATCCGTAACCAATAAACTGGCCCGCTTCCACATTTTTTACTACCATAACCCTGGTTTTCCATGTAATAAGTCTTTTTAGGGGGTTGGTATTTTGGGGCTCCTTTTTGAATCGGAACATTTGGGTTTCAGTGCTGGGCCAGAATCCATACTGGGCAATCCCGATACGCACCATATCCATAATGGTGGTGGGATAGGTCAGAACTGCTGCTGAGCAGGCTGTATGCTTGCGGGCAGGAATAAGATTGTGGCGGTTAAAGTACCTGTTGTATTTTCTGTACAGAGAGATTTGCTCACGTATCCTTACATAGTTGGCAATACTTTCAGCACCGGCATAATGTGTGCAAAGACCTTCAAAATAAAAGTGTTCCTGGTTCTTTTTTAGAAATTGTACCAGTTCAGGGATTTCGTCACTGTCAAACCCTGTTCGGTGAAACCCGGTTTCCACTTCAATATGCAAATGGGCTTTTTTCTTTAGTTTGCTGGCAATTTCAATGGTTTTATGCAGCCTTCCCATATCAAAGACAAAGAACTCCACATCATTTTTGATAGCCCATTCAATTTCTTCATCGTCCAGAAGCCCCATTATCATAAGGGTAGAGTGTGCAGATTTGATGCTGTTTGCCTGAAGGGCTTCTGATGCTGAAAAAACACTAAAATGTGATATTCCTGAAATTTCTGCCAGGGGAACTATATTTTCTATACCATGGCCATAAGCGTTTCCTTTGATAACAGATGATATCACGGTGTCCGGGCCTACCAGTTTTTTCAGNTATCGAATGTTTTTTTTGTAAGCCGACTTGCTGATTTCAATGTGTGAAGTATGAAACATAGGTTGTATGGGTTATTGGGGACTTTCTATGATTTCTTAAGGAGTTTTTCTAAACTGTGATAAAAAACAGATACAGCATGGGGTATAACTTCATCGGGAAAATCATAATCGTTATTATGCAAACCCGGACTATCTTCTCCACTACCTATACCAAAAAGTGCTGCCGGGAAGTTGGAAGTAAAATGTCCAAAGTCTTCTGACCATCGAAAGGGCTCCTGAATTTCAATGATTTTTTCACCCAGCTCTTCGCTTGTCTGCCGTATGATATCCGTTACACTTTGGTCATTGATGGTAGCCGGAAACTCTTCGGTGTAAGAAATATCGATTTTCATTTTATGATCTTCAGCGAGAATTTTGATGTGTTTCTCTGCTTCTTTTACCAGGGTTTCCATGTCATCGTTGTAATAGGTGCGCAGGGTTGCCATCAAAACACCCTTGCCCGGATTGGTGCCGAAGGCAACTTCACCCAGGGTGGCATGGATAATGGTTATCAGGGCAAAGTCATTCAATTTGGAAGATTTTTTTTTCGGAATTTCAGGCAGTTGCAGCATGGCATGTGCCATCATTGGTGCCGGGGTGTTACCCTGCTCGGGGTGTGCTGCATGAGATGATGCTCCGTTGATTTTGACGATCATTCCTTTGGAGGCTGCGGCAAAAGGCCCTTCCTTCAGGACGACTCCTGCTTTCTCAAAGCCCGGAAGGTTGTGCAATGCCAGGGCATAATCGGGTTTTATCATTTTGAAGGCTTCGTCAGCAATTACTTTAGCTGCCCCCTGACCAGTCTCCTCTTCAGGCTGAAAAAGTAATACTACCCTGCCTGTAGAGAAAGGTTTGTTTTTAATGGCCAATGACAAGCCAGCCAATATGGTGCTGTGACCATCATGTCCGCATTTGTGGGATACCCCTTCAGTTTGTGATTTATGAGTAAAGGTATTTACCTCATCTATGGGTAGTGCATCCATATCTGCCCTCACCAGGATGGTAGGTCCTGACTTATCAAAAACATATATGGCAGCTACACCAAACCCACCCAGCCCTGTGATGATTTTATCGGGCTGGGTTTGCTTTAGAAAGCTTTCCAGCTTGAGAGATGTGTTTTTTTCTTTGCCCGATAGCTCAGGGTACTGGTGCATCCATTTTCTTAAGGTGTGTAATTCTTTCAGTTGATCGTGATTGAGCAATTCCATAGAGTTGGTTTTGGTGCGCCAAATTAGTAAAATCGGCTGGAATAGAAAAATATTCCTGGTTAAGAAAAATTGAGCAGATTGGAATAACTCTGAGAGGAAATTTGTCAGGGGTTTTGTTTGAGTTGAACTTTTACTTTTTCGGTGATATTTAGTGCCGTAGTAATGGTACTGAGATCGTCAAAAAGCTCCCCCGTTGCACCTGCCCAGTGACTGTGACCGATGGGGTGCATGATGTATTCATTTTGTGGGTCAGAGGTATCGATTGTTACTTTGTAAACCAGGGCAGGTTGGCTTGAGGTCATATAATGCTCATCTCCGGGAAACTTATTGTTATGCCAGTGCTGGTTCCAGTCCCAGGATTGGTTAATTTCCATGTAAATATTGAAAACCTTAGGTGTTGTAGCTTTTAGGGTGGTTTGTATTACAAAGTCGGCTTTGGGGGTAGGTCCGGTAACGGCATCAGGCATGGGCTCATCCTGGGTTGGGATAAAATAACCATCGGGCGCCTCTACTCCTCTTTGGTGACCCCAATAGGGAAGAGCGGCTGGTCTTCGCAAGGGGCCGGGTTGCCAGCGGCCACTGGAGGCATCTCCATGTCGAAAGTATCCTTTGGCAATGGATTGGGCCACATACAGGCTTTGCAAATAATTCCCTGCTGTGTCCTCCGTCCAGAAAGCCATCAGGGGATGATTATGTTCTTCACCCTTTGTAAAGCTAATGATAAGCTGTTTGCCTGCACTGTCTGTATGAGTTTGGAGTACTTCGGCAGGTGTTGGTTGTTTACTGCGCTGCCACCAGCGCTGCTGTTGATCATTAACCGGAGTGAAAGTCAAAAGAAGCGGTAATAAAACTGTCAAAGTTGCGGTGGATGTTGTTTGAGGTATCATATGGCGCTTTTTTTTAAAATTCAAACATAATGCCCACTGTGGGCAGCACAGTACCTGTGGTGTTACGGATTTCTTTCAGTGTGTATTCCCCGTCCTCTGCCGGCAAATAATTTCCATCTTCATCGGATTCCCTGAGCAGATTGGGGGGGAGTTCGGACTGAAAGTTATAAACGTTTTGGATGTCCAGGTAAAACATCAGGGAAAAATTGTTGAAAAAGTACTGCTTGTCAATTCTGAGGTCCAGCTGATGGAAGGAGCTGAGACGGTTTTCGTTAAACCGTTTATAGTCGAGATAACCTTGCCTTTGTGCATCCCAGGCATCCACGTTTCGCGATGTTTCAAAGTCAAAAGGGGTGTATGGGGCCCCTCCCGAAAATCTCCACTTTGCACCAATATCCCAGTTACGGGGAAGCTTTTGGGTGGCCGTGAGGTTTACAATATGGCGGTTATCCCATGATGAGGGAATGTAATCTCCCGATAAGTCCTGAAATTCGCTTCTGACAAAGGTATACGAAAGAATGATATTCAGCCCCCTGAATCTTTGTTCACGGTACAGCAACTCAGCTCCATATGCCCGGCCATCGCTGGTAGAAGTTACCTCTTCATCACCAAATATTCCAAAGTCTGCCGATTTGCTACCAAGGGGCACACTATCCTGGACCGAAAAAGGATAGTTGTTGTAATTTTTATAAAATCCTTCCAGGGTGATTTTGGTTTGGCGGGTTGGCAAATACTCAAAACCCGCTACATAATGGTCAACACTGATGTACTTTAAATCATTTTCCTTGTTTCTTAAAACACCCTGGTTATCTCTGAATCCAAGGGTAGTGTATGATGGTAGCTGGAAAAAACGCCCGGTACTTGCATTAAGGGTAAAGTTGCCCCTTAGCTGGTAAGAGCCTGAGAGACGTGGACTGAACTGGTTTAAAGGGTTGGCCATTTGGCTGGAATAGTTATTTCCATCGCTTCGCAAACCCAACGAAAGAGAAGCTCTGTCATTCATGAAATTGCGGGTGATCTGGCCAAAAAGGCTGTATTTATAAATTTCCAGGAATGAATCATATTCAATGGTGAATGGTTGGTTTTGCTGAAAAACTTCCTGGTAAGTGTCGTTGAGATATTTGGCATATTCTCCGCCGGCGCCCAAAAGTAAGCGCCATGGCCCCATCTGTGTTGTTCTTTCATACCGTACCTTGTTTTCAATCTCATCGGATTCATAATCAAAGGTACGAGCTCTTGATTCATTATTGTCAGGGTATTTGTAAGAAAAATTACGCAGCATGTTACGACTTAACACCACCCTGTCAAAACCATTGTCTCTGAATCTGCGGTAAACCGCTCCAATTGTATAGTTCCATTGTTCATTGACGGGCAAATAATCCAGGATAAACTTTTGTTCTTCGGTACCATCTTCCTGCAAGTCGGTATTGAGGCGAAATTGGTCAAGGGCGCCGATACCAATAAAGGTTAAGTCTGAATTATCAGATAACCGTGTATCGGTTTTAAACTGAAAATCATTGTATGTGGGCAGGAAGGGCAGGCCAATGGCACTAAAAAGAAATTGCAGATAGGACCTCCTGGCGGAAAAAACCATGGTGGTATGTTCTGCAAGGGGCCCGTCCAGTGTGAGGGCAAGGTCGCTGGCTCCGATGGCCCCTCTGAAATTCCACCTTTCACGATCGCCCCTCACCTGCCTGAATTCAAAAACAGAGCTTAATGCATTTCCCCTGTTGGCCGGAAAAGCAGAAGAGTACATCTCTATTTCTCGAATAAAGTCTACGTTGATGATTCCTACAGGTCCCCCGCTGGCTCCCTGTGTGGCAAAATGGTTAAGATTTGGTATCTCAACACCATCAAGGAAGAAACGGTTTTCGTTGGGTCCGCCTCCACGAATGATAACATCATTGCGGAAGGCAGGGGTAAAGGCCACTCCCGGTAATGATTGTATGACCCGTGATATATCCCTGTTGCTGCCAGGGCTGCGCTCTATTTCTGATATGCCCAGTCTGCGAAGTGAAACCGGACTTTCCTCCCGGCGCTGAAAAGGAGAGGCTTCGACAACAACTTCATCAAGCTCAATATCTACCTCTCTGAGCTCAATGTCAATGTTGGCCGTACGTGCATTGGTCACCATAAACTCCTCGGTGATTTTCCTTTCAAAGCCCACTGCTGATACCTCGAGCCGCACAAAACCAGGCTCCAACCCTGTGAAGAGAAAATTTCCATCCAGATCGGTGGTACTGCCTATGTTGGTTTCGTAAATAACAAGGTTGACAAAGGGGAGGGGTTCATTATTCTTTTCGTTGATAACCCGTCCGCTTATGGTTCCACTTTGAGCAAATAAATTCCCCAGTATAAGCATTGACAGTGAAACTGCTGTCAATAAATACATCCCCAAAATTCGATTTTTCACCATATTCATCGTTTTTCAATAGCATGATTATATCCATAGAAAAACACCAAAACACTTTTTTTGTTTATCATGTAACGAAAAAGATTAAACAATTCATATTGTTTCTTCAGACCATAATTTGAACTTTTTTTGACAAGACGGTAAATGTTTACAGCTTTTGTCCGAAATTTGCCCTGTTGTCAAAGTCATTATTCATAACCCTAACAAAACATCAACGTATGGCTACCCTCACATTAACCACACCTGCATTGCTTTTTTCGGCAATTTCCCTTATTCTTCTTGCTTATACAAACCGGTTTCTTACCCTGGCTCAGCTTGTAAGAAGTCTGCATGCCCAGTACAAGTCCGATCCCAGTCATGTTTTGTACGGACAAATAGCCAATTTGCGACGCAGGATTGTTCTTATTAAAAGTATGCAAATTTATGGAGTAGGCAGCCTCCTGTTATGTGTGTTGAGCATGTTTTTGATTTATGTGGGAAGAAACCTGGCAGCAGAAGTTATTTTTGGGCTGGGACTGGTAATGTTGATTGTATCCCTGGCCATAAGTATCTGGGAAATCAATATCAGTGTGAAAGCCCTCAATTTGCATATCAGTGATCTGGAGAGTGGAAAAGAAAAGTGACTTCTACTGTTTTTCGGAAGTTTTTCGTTAAAAGTCCCCAGGTTTTAACTTTTCATGTAATTTTGGTAAAACTATTTTAACAAATACGGTTAATATTATACTGTAAGATTTTGGAGAAATTGAAAGCAGATGTATCACTTAACTTAAAAGAATTATGAAAACTCATGTAGAAAAACGTTTTTTGGTGGGTATCCTCCTGTTGATTGCAGGAGTGGTGTTGATGCTGAAATATTATGATATTGTACCCATGGAAGTTCCTCCGTGGGTATTTACCTGGAAATCTATCCTGGTGCTTCTGGGCCTTGTATTTTTGGTTACAGATAGAAACAAAACCACCGGACTGGTTTTGTTTCTGATTGGCGGTGTTTTCCTTGCAGCTGATATCTTTTCAATTTCCGTGCGCGATGTTTTACGTTTTACCATACCCCTGGTATTGATTGTAGCCGGGCTGGCCATGCTGATGAAAAGAAAAAGTTTTTCTGCCCGGCAAATCAATGTGCCGGAAGATGAAAATGTAAACGACTACATAAATGATGTAAGTATATTTGGCGGAGCTGAAAAGAAAATCCATTCTAAAAATTTTAAAGGGGGTAAACTTACAGCCATTTTTGGTGGGGCTGAGTTTGATTTGCGCACTTGCGAACTGGCAAGTGGGATTAATGCTATTGACATGGTATGCATCTTTGGTGGGACAACCCTTCGAGTTCCTGAAGACTGGGTTGTGGTAAATGACGTTACAGCCATTTTTGGTGGGTTCTCCGATGAACGCACATTGAATGAAGATACCACCTCAAAAAATCCTGAAAAAGTGCTTTACCTCAAGGGTCTTGTATTATTTGGTGGTGGTGAGATAAAATAACCTTGTCTTGTTGTTAAAGATAAAGTAGTAGGTGCTTTGTTGCAAATGTGTTGCAATACAGGGCCTGGAGTGTTTTTGTAACTACCGTATTTTACTGAATCGCAATCGAAAAACTATTGTTATTTTTACCCCCCAAAAAAAAGTACTACAAAATGCAGAAAAAATATCCATTGCTGATTTTCACCACTTTGTTTTTACTTATGTTGATTACAGGTTGTGCTGCCAGGAGGATGGCGAAGCAAGCTGTTGAGTATGAAAGGGCGGGAATGTTTAAAGAAGCGGCTGAGTTATACTACGAAGCTTCCCAGAGAAAACCTCGCAATATCGACTATAAAACGGGGCTGAAAAGAACCGGTCAGGTCCATGTGGATGAAGTTGTGACCGGAATGACCACCGCATCTAGTCGTGGAGATTACCGTAAAGTTGTTTATGACTACCTGGCCATGCAAGAATTTACTTCCAAGCTTAACCGGGCAGGTGTTCAGATCGACATCAACCATTCGGCCACTTCTATGTATGATGATGCCAGGGTGAGATACCTGGATCAACGGTATGATGAGGGGTTGCAGTTTATAAGTCAAGAAAGCTATGACCGGGCAAAAGGAGTCTTTTCAGAAATTTTTGATATCGATCCTGATTTCAGGGATACGAGAACTTACCTAAACACAGCTACACTAGAGCCACTATACCAGCGTGGTGCAGAGTTTTTCAACCAGCGTGAGTTCATGGCTGCCTATGGTGAGTGGGAAAAGGTAGCTTTATCAGACCCGGGATATAAAGATGTGAGGAGCAGGATGGATCAGGCACTCAGCGAGAGGTATAAAGAAGGTACTATGCTTTTGCTCAATGAAGAGTTCTCAGCTGCTGCTTTAGCCCTGGCCGATGTGTTTAGGGTTAACCCCGATTATGATGATGTACGGGAGCTTTTCACCGAAGCACGTAATGAGCCCCTCTATCGGCAGGCATTGAATGAATTGGATGCAGGTAATTGCCGGCAGGCATATTGGATTTTGGGAGATGTTTTAGAGGATACCGGGGGTAACTACAAAGATGCACGGAACCTGCGAAGCCAATCGCTCGAATGTGCCCGGTATGCCATAGCAGTACACAGGGGCATTATGCCCAACCATCCTTCTGATGGAGAGGAGTTTGAAAATGTGATGATTCAGCAAATTCTTGAGTTGGAGGATCCTTTTCTGATTATTCATCGCCTACCCCTTATTAGCAGCAGGATCCATCGGAGCTTTCTCAGGGCTTCCGGTTCACTAAACCGGACACACCTCCGGGAGTTGCGTCAGCGCAATGATATTGATGCGGTATTGGTTTTAAACTTTGCTCGTTATAGCAAAATGGAAGGTGAACTGGAAAGGATTCGCAAAACTGGGTTTGAGCGCAAAACCATCACAACGGAGGATGGCGAACTCAAGCAACAAGATCGCCAGGTGAGTTATAATGAATATCAAAAGGAAAACCAGGTGACTCTCACCATGAACATTCAGCTTGTTTCAACCCGGAATGGCGAAATTCTTATTTCGAGAAGGTTTAGGTCCACCATGCAGGATGAAATGCATTATGCTGACTATAACGGAGAAGCAAAAAAACTCTATCCGGCCCGACGAACCGACCGGCAATATGTGATTGATGAAAGAAACTACAAGTCTTTGCAAACCCTGTTGGCTGCCGGCAATACCATTGAAAGCCCTGAAAAACTCAGGGACAGACTTTTTTTGGAATTATCTGACGAAATTGTCTTTGCACTTGCAAACTTCAATCCTGAGAAATGAAAAAACTGCTTTTGCTATCCTTCTGGACTCTTTTGCTGCTGGGCTGTTCTTCTTCAAGGCAGATTAGTCATGCCGAGCTAGTGGAAAATGCCCCTGACTGGGTTAAACAGACCCCCAACCACACTGGATACTACCATGGAGTGGGAATGGCTGTAAAAACAAACCAGGGTGATTTTCGTGAAAGGGCCAGGCAGAATGCGTTGTCAGAGCTGGCTGCCGGAATTTCTGTCCAAATATCTTCAACATCGGTACTCAATCAGTTTGATATTGACAACATATCCACGGAATATTTTCGTGACAACATACGCATGTCAGCCCAACAGGATTTGGAGGGGTATGAACTTGTGGAAAACTGGGAAAATGACCACCAATATTGGGTATATTATCGTTTATCGCGCTCACGGTTTGAGCAAATAAGACAAGAGCGTCAGCAAAGCGCTGTTAATCAGAGTATGTCAAAGTATGAGCAGGCTCGTCAGTTTGCCAGTCAGGGGCAGTTGGCCCAGGCATTGGGGTTTTATGTTCAGGCTTTTGAAGATGTTCGTGATTTTTTGGGTGAAGACCTAAATGCCAACATGGATGGTGAGAAAAAAAACTATACAACGTCTCTCATGACAGATTATATACAGCTACTCCAAAGCCTGGAAGTTGTTTATCCCCACAACAAACTGGCCATTAAGCCCGGAGCCAGGCCGGGTTTGGCTCCTGTTGAAGTCAGGGTTTTAGATTCTGATAACAGGGCTGTATCAGGCATACCCGTTGATACCAGGTTTTCCTGGAGAACCGGACACAGAATTGAAAACACCACAAGTGCCAACGGGAGTTTTTATCTCAACATTTATGGTTTAAGACCGGGCTCTCGCAATGAAGAGGTTGTAAGCCAAATCAGAGTTCAGCGCATTGTTGAAGAAAATACCAATGATATCGTTATTCGCCGCATGCTCACAAGCATGGCTCAGGATCTCTTTGTGTTACCGGTGGAAGTTATTACTCCCGCCATTTATCTTTCTATAGAATCCGAAGAGGATCTGGATTTTTCTGGATTGAAACAGGATGTAACAAGCTTGCTCAGGCAGGACGGGTTTAATGTAATCCGGCAGCAGGATTATGCTGATTTATTAATGCAGTTCCAGGTAGAGGTATTAAACAAGAGACAGCATTCTAATCGTTTTCTTGTTAATTTACTGGCAGATATATCCGTGGTTGACACTAATGGTAAAACCCTATACAGCAGAACGGCCGATAACATTTCCGGGCTTGGGCAAACATACGAGGCTTCGCTTATCAATGCTTATCAATCACTTGCGGGAAAAATGACCATCTCCATTTATCCGCAAATTATCAATACATTGTTTTTTAGTGATTTATGAATTTTTGGTGATTGCTTTTTATTACTTTGGTCTAATCATTATACTTAGGGCTGGATTTTGTCGTTATCAAATCACTTTGGCAGTAAAAAATGGTAACTATTTAGCTGGCCATTATTATTGAATTCAGAAAAGTATTATCTTTGCAAATTGTTTTCACTGCATTGTCAATAAAAACCCTAAAAACAAGCAACTATACATGCGAAATCCGGATTTCAGGCAGAAAATTCTGTTCATTTTAGTTCTTTTTCTTCTTTTTACCTCCTGTAGTAAATATCAGCGTTTGCTCAAAAGCGATGATGTCATGCTGAAAAAGGATAAAGCAATTGAGTATTACGAGGAGGGTGATTACCATCGCAGTATTGGGTTGCTGACAGATGTGATTCCTTCTTTCAGGGGTACAGCTCATGCTGAAGAATTGAATTATTATTATGCCATGGCTCATTACAAACAGGGCGACTATATTTTGGCAGCCCATTATTTTAAAACTTTTACTGAGGCCTTTCCCCGTAGTGAACACAACGAATATTTTCGATTTAAGAGTGCCTATTGCAAATACTTGCTATCACCCAGGCCCAGCTTGGATCAAACAGAAACCCGGCAAGCCATCCGTGAACTTCAGGCATTTATCAATCGTTATCCCCAGAGTGAAAGGGTGGAAGAGGCCAATGAATTGATTGATGAGTTGAGAGAGAAGCTGGAAATCAAAGCTTTTGATTCGGCCAAACTTTATTTTAATATAAGGGATTACATGGCTGCAGTAACCGCTTTTAATAATCTGATAAGAGATTTTCCCGATACTGAATTAAGGGAGGAAGCATTATTTTATATCATCCGCTCACATTTTCTGTATGCAGAAAACAGTATTGAACAAAGGCAGCTGGAAAGATATGAAAATGTGTTGTCGGCCCACAGAAGGTTGGTCAACCGGTTTCCCGAAAGTGAGTATCTTGATAATGCAAACCAAATGCTGGAAAAAGCCAGCAGAGAAATTCGGAGACTGGAAGAAATTGCGGACGGTAACTCCTGACCCCCGGTCAACTAATTATTGTAGAACTTTGAAATTGATTAAACGGATAGATAGCTATGGATTACAAAAAAGTAAAAACCCAGGGAAATACAGTAACCAGGGACATCAGACAATTTGACAAAGATACTGGTAATATTTATCAATCTGTTGTTATAACCGCCAAGAGAGCCAACCAGGTAGGGCTTGAAATGAAGGAAGAGCTCAATAACAAACTTTCTGAGTTTGCTACTTCAACAGATAACCTGGAAGAGGTATTCGAAAATCGTGAGCAGATAGAAATTGCCCGTTACTATGAGCAACTTCCCAAGCCATCGCTTATCGCTATCAGTGAGTTTTTGGAAGGCAAGATATATTACAGAGTGCCTGAAGATAAAAACGATTAAGTTTTCTAAGTTCTTCTTGTTTGTTTTAGCGAGCAATTGAATGAACCAAACTTGCTTTGCATGCTCCAGGGAAAAAAAATCATTTTAGGGTTAAGTGGCGGTATCGCAGCTTACAAAAGCCTCACCCTCATTCGTCTATTTATTAAGGCAGGGGCTGAGGTACGCATTGTAGCTACCGAAAGTGCCATGTGGTTTGTAACACGTGTTACCCTGGAGTCGCTTTCGCACAACAAAGTCTATGATAAAGTTTTTGGTTCCGAAAATGACTACACCACAGAACATATCAGCCTGACAGACTGGGCCGATGTTATGGTGGTGGCACCCGCCACAGCCAACATCATTGGTAAGTATGCCAATGGCATTGCCGATGATGCACTTTCCACATCCCTTATGGCTTTTGATAAAAAGGTTTTTTTTGCACCGGCCATGAATTGCAAAATGTTTGAGAACTTTGCTTTCCAGAGAAATCTTCAATATATCCAGGAAAACGGAGCGGCCATCATCGAGCCAGCTGAAGGCTACCTGGCTTGTGGATATGAAGGCAAAGGGAGGATGGAAGAGCCGGAAAGTATCTTTCGGGCTGTAGAACAGTATTTTGACGCGGATTCGGAGCTCAAAGACAAACAAATATTGATAACTGCCGGACCCACCCAGGAAGCCATTGACCCGGTTCGATATATTGGGAATCACTCCACCGGCAAAATGGGATTTGCACTGGCTGAAGAGTTGGCAAAAAGAGGTGCCAGGGTTGACCTAATCGCTGGCCCTGTTCATCTTGCCGTTTCCCACCCCAACATTCACAGGGTGGATGTCGTTACAGCAGAGCAAATGTATGAAGCTGCTTTACAACGCTTTCCTTCGGCCCACGCAGCAATCTTGACAGCTGCAGTGGCGGATTACAGACCCGAAACCCACCATTCGCATAAAATAAAACGCACCAGGGAGCCGCTGAGCCTTAAGATGGTGCCCAATCCCGATATCCTTGCCAGCCTGGGTAAAATGAAAAAAGAGAACCAGGTTATTGCAGGTTTTGCCCTTGAAACCACAGATGAATTGGATAATGCCCGCAAAAAGCTACAAGCAAAAAATCTGGAATTTATCGTATTAAACTCACTTAACGATCAAGGAGCTGGCTTTGGTACCGACACGAATAAAGTCACCATTGTAGACAATAAAAATCAAATTGAAAGGTTTGAACTTAAAAGCAAAAAAGCTGTTGCATCCGATATCGCAGACAAACTAAGCGATTTTCTTAGATAAAGACCCTCATTTGATAACAATCATGCAACTCCATTTGGTATATTCTTTCAAACGATAAGCGGATGAAAAATACGATTTCAATCTTCATCATTGTATTATTGAGTTTAGGCACGGTCCACAGCCAGGAACTTCAATGTAATGTGCAGATTTCTTCCCCTGGGATGTCGGAAACCGACCGGGAAATATTGCGCACTCTGCAATCATCCATTCATGAGTTTATGAACCAACAAAACTGGACAGATTACCAGTTTGAACCCGAAGAGCGGATTGAGGCCAGCATTTTGATTACGGTCAATGAGAAGGTAGGGAGTGATGAATACCGGGGCACCATCCAGGTGCAGTCGCGCCGCCCCATTTTTCAGACTTCATACAGCAGCCCTGTAATTAATCACAATGATCGCGATTTCACCTTTCGGTATGTTGAAAATCAGCCACTTGAATATGCAGACAATACCTTTTCCAGTAATCTGACGGCTGTATTGGCTTTTTATGCCTACGTTATTATTGGTTTTGATTTTGATACCTTTTCACCTATGGGAGGCACTCCTTATTTTGAAAAGGCCCAGGAAATTGTAAACCTCGCACAAAACGCCCCGGAAAGAGGATGGAAATCCTTTGAAGGCCAAAGAAACAGGTACTGGCTGATGGAAAATATTTTCAACTCGCAATACTCTAATGTACGCCAGGCACTGTATCACTATCACAGGCTGGGGTTTGACCGAATGACCGAAAGTATGGATAATGCCAGGGGGGAAGTGGTGAATGCCATCGAAATGCTTCAAAGAGTGCATCGTCAAAGACCCGGGAGTTTTCTTATGTCAATTATCATGACTACCAAGGGTGATGAACTGGTTAACCTTTTTTCCGAAGCACCCTCCATGGAACAAAACCAGGTGGTGCAAATCCTTTCCGAGATAGACCCATCCAACAGCGCCCGATACCGTAGGATTACCCAGGGGGACAGCTGATTTTCCCAGTATAAAGATTTGTTTAAAACCCTGTTTTAACTTTGCTTTAATTTCCTCTTATCCGTATGGCAAAGTTTGTTATCTTTGTGACTTCGCTAAAAATCAGCCTTGGTTCGCATGTTAAAAAGTCTTTTGATTGAAAACTATGCCCTGATTGAAAAACTGGACATCAGCTTCGATGAGGGACTTACTATCGTTACCGGTGAAACAGGTGCCGGTAAATCTATCTTGTTGGGTGCTCTCAACCTTATACTTGGGCAAAGGGCTGACACCAAAGTGTTGTTCAGTAAAGAAAAAAAATGCATTATTGAAGGAGCCTTTTTCGTTCACAACCTCCCTCTAAAAGCTCTTTTTGAAGAGAATGAACTGGATTATGATAAAACAGCCATCTTCAGAAGGGAAATAACACCCCAGGGAAAATCTAGAGCTTTTATCAATGACACACCCGTTAACCTCAATGTGATGAAGCTTTTTGCTGAAAAGCTCATAGATATTCACTCTCAGCATGAAAGTCTAATATTCAACCGTTCAGCCTTCAGGTATCATGTAACAGATGCATGGGCAGGTACAGTTAACGATGTGAATGAGTTTCGAACCTCTTTTCAGCAATTGAATAGCAACAGGAAAAAACTGGAAAGTCTCCTGGAGCAAGAGAAACAAACTCGCGCAGATCTGGACTATTTTCGGTTTCAGTACGATGAACTGTATAAGGCTAATTTGCAACCTGGCGAATTAGATGAGTTGGAGAGTGAGCTGGAAGTGCTCAATAATGTGGAAGAGATAAAGTTCAATCTGGAAAAGGCGGATTTTATGCTCCAGGAAAGCCCCGAAAACACCCTGGGCAAGCTTGGCGAACTGCAAAGCTTGTTTTCACCCCTTGAAAGATATGATAAGCAATATGCTGAACTCCTGCAGCGTATAACCTCTATTAATATCGAGTTGAAGGACATTGCTTCCGAAATAGCCTCGGTGAAAGAAAATGTGTCGGGTGACCCAGCACGAAGTAACCAGCTTCAGCAGCGCTACGACTTACTCCAGAAACTTATACATAAACACAACGCTACCAGTGTGGATGAGTTGATGGAGATCCGCGATAGCTTCTTACAGAGGATAGAAAGTTTTGAATCTCTGGAAACGGATATCCAGCAACTGGAGGAAAAGTGTTCCATGCAAGAGGATAAGCTCCAAGGTTTTGCCCAAAAAATATCTGCCGCCAGAAAAAAAGCTATACCAGCTCTCGAAAAAGAGATAAATGCTTTATTAAAAGAACTTGGAATGCCTAATGGTCGGTTCCTGGTAAAAACAGACCCTTCAACTGATTTACATGCCAATGGTTTGGATGAGTTGTACTTTTTGTTTTCCGCTAATATGGGTAGCGAACCCCAGGATATTTCGAAGGTAGCTTCCGGAGGGGAGATGTCCAGGCTAATGCTGGCTGTAAAATCAGTGATATCCATGAAAAACCTGCTCCCTACTATTATTTTTGATGAGATTGATACAGGAGTGTCTGGAGAGATTGGTTTTAAAATGGGGCATATCCTTGAAAAAATAGCGCACAACATGCAGGTTGTTTGTGTAACTCACCTTCCCCAGGTTGCGGCAAGGGGGCACAAACATTTTATTGTTTACAAGACCATTCGCAAAAATGCCGCCCATACATTGGTTCAACAGGTAAATGAAAAGGAAAGGGTAGAAGAAATTGCTAAAATGTTGGGAGGGGAAACTCCCAGCAGCAGTGTTATGCAAACGGCAGAAGAATTAATTACAAACAAAAGTGTTCACAAATCCTAAAATAAAATGACTCATAATCTTTTAAAAGGAAAAAAAGGCATCATTTTCGGCGCATTGGATGAGAATTCAATTGCCTGGAAAGTAGCTGAACGTGCCAAAGAAGAAGGTGCAGATTTTGTACTGACAAATGCTCCCATTGCATTGCGCAAAGGGGATATTTTTCGATTGGGTGAAAAGACGGGCAGTGAAGTGATATCTGCTGATGTAACCCAGGTAGATGATCTCGAGAATCTTTTCCAGGAGAGCTCAAAAATTTTGGATGGTAAAATAGACTTTATTCTGCATTCGGTGGGAATGTCGCCCAATGTGCGAAAGGGATTGCATTATACCGATCTGGATTACAATTATATGATGAAGACCCTTGATGTTTCTGCGGTATCACTGCACAAAGTTTTGCAGACGGCCATCAAGCTTGATGCCATCAACAAATGGGGTAGTGTGGTTGCACTTAGCTACATAGCTGCCCAGCGAACCTTTTCCTCCTATAGTGATATGGCCCAGGCCAAAGCCATGCTGGAGTCTATAGCCAGGAGCTTTGGTTATCATTATGGCAGAAGGCGCAAAGTCCGTATCAACACAGTTTCCCAATCTCCCACAGTTACCACTGCAGGTAAAGGAGTAGGGGGGTTTGATGCCTTTTATAATTACGCCCATTGCATGTCTCCTTTGGGCAATGCCAGCTCAGCCCAGTGTGCTGATTATTGTATTACCCTGTTTTCAGATCTTACCCGTATGGTTACCATGCAAAACCTGTTTCATGATGGAGGATACTCCAACATGGGTATCAGCGACAAGTTAATTGATGATTGCTTTGTATGCCAGGGTGATTGCCATGAAAGAGATAACGAATAGATACCGCAAAATAAATGATGGTAAATGGCAGAACAACATACGCGTGTTGTAATTGCAGAGTGTCAAAATTTATTATTTTTGCAAACTTTAAATTCCATATTAAACCTATCGTAAATGAGTTTTAAAATTGTTGTTTTAGCCAAACAAGTGCCCGATACCCGCAATGTGGGTAAAGATGCCATGAAGGCAGACGGTACAGTAAACCGTGGTGCGCTCCCGGCCATTTTTAACCCCGAGGATTTACAAGCCCTGGAACAGGCCCTGATGGTTAAGGATCAGGTTGAAGATGCTGAGATTATTATACTTACTATGGGGCCACCCCGCGCCGTGGAAATTATCCGTGAAGCCCTCTACAGAGGAGCAACTTCAGGCTACCTGATTACGGACCGCAAATTCGCAGGTTCAGATACCTTAGCTACCTCTTACACCCTTGCCCTGGCTGTTAAGAAAATTCAGCCTCACCTGGTTATTGCAGGTCGTCAGGCCATTGACGGGGACACCGCACAGGTAGGTCCTCAAATAGCCCAAAAGTTGGGTATTCCGCAGGTTACTTATACCGAGCAAATACTGGATGTTAACCTTGACGAACTTAAAATCAGGAGACGCCTTGAGCGGGGAGTGGAAGTGGTTAAATGCAAAACGCCATTGTTAATTACAGTGCATAGCTCTGCAGCTGAATGTCGCCCCAGAAACGCCAAACTGCTTATGAAGTATAAACATGCACGTTCGGTATCAGAGCTCCAGGAAGAAAGCAAAGATTATACCGAGATGATGACCAACAAGCCTTATCTTCGTTTAGAGGAGTGGAGTGTTGCTGACCTGGGTGCTGATGAAGAAGCGCTGGGCTTATCAGGTTCTCCCACCAAGGTGAAAAAGATTGAAAATGTTGTGCTGGCCAAAAAAGAATCGGTCAACCTCACCACCGAGGATAAAGATATTGATTACCTGATGAAGGAACTTATCGACAGCCATGTAATTGGTTAATTAAATCATTGAAAAACGAAAATATTTTTAAAAGTGAATAATATTGTTGTTTATTGCGAAATTGAAGATGGCCAGGTGGCAGAAGTGAGCCTTGAGTTGCTCACCAAAGGCCGTAAATTAGCCAATGAAATTGACCGGAAGCTGGAGGCTGTTGTTATCGGACACAACCTGAATGGAATAGAAGAGCAGGTATTTCCTTACGGGGTAGATGTGTTGCATGTTGCTGACAACTCCCGCTTGTACCCTTTTCTTACCCTTCCCCATACAGAAATTCTGGTTAATCTTTTTCAAAAAGAGAAACCCGATGTAGCCCTGTTCGGGGCAACTTCCGTGGGACGTGACCTTGCTCCCAGGATAGCCTCTTCACTGAAGTGCGGTCTTACAGCCGATTGTACAAGCCTCATCTTTGGCGATCACACCGAAAATAAAACCAAAAAGGAGTACAAGAATCTGCTTTACCAAATCAGGCCCGCCTTTGGAGGTAACATCATTGCTACAATTATCAACCCTGAAACAAGGCCGCAAATGGCTACCGTTAGAGAAGGAGTGATGAAAAAGGAGGTGTTTAACACCTCACACAAGGGGGAGATCAAGCATATCAAGGTGGATACCATTCTCAGGGACGAGCATATGGCCGTTGAAATTCTTGAACGCCACATTGAAAAGCAAAAGGTAAACATCAAAAACTCCCAGATTATTATTTCCGGTGGGTATGGTGTAGGCTCCAAAGAAAACTTTGACTTGTTGTTTGAGCTGGCTGAACTGCTGGGTGGAGAAGTTGGTGCATCACGTGCTGCTGTGGATGCAGGCTTTGTAGATCATGCCCGGCAAGTGGGGCAAACAGGGGTAACCGTCCGGCCCAAGCTTTATATTGCTTGTGGTATTTCCGGCGCGGTACAGCATACTGCTGGTATGAACGAATCTTCTAAAATTATTTCCATCAATAACGACCCCAAAGCTCCCATTAACCAAATAGCGGACTTTAACATTACGGGAAATGTGGAAGACATCATTCCCAAAATGATCAAGTTTTATAAAAAGAACATCAAGTAGTTATAAACGATGGTTGCTGAATAGCTTAACATACCGGTTGGCGGTTGAAGGCCGGACATGCTCTTTCAACCCCTGGAAAACAAAATTTGTAACAGTTGTGCTGCAGATTCACATACCGGTGAGCAAAATAATCAGCAATCGCACCAACAAAAACAAAAATGGAAAATTTTTATAAAGATAATCCCGGTCTAAAATTCCATCTCCAGCACCCCTTGATGGAAAAAATTATCAGGCTGAAGGAAAACAACTTTGCTGATAAGGATAAATATGATTATGCTTTTCAGGATTTTGAAGATGCCCTTGACTCTTACGACAAAGTGCTGGAAATTGTGGGTGAAATTTGTGCCGAAACCATTGGACCCAATGCCGAAGCCGTTGACCAGGAAGGGCCAAAGCTCATTAATAATGAGGTGGTATACGCTCCCGGCACAAAAGAAAACCATGAAACCCTAACCAAAGCCGGTTTGATTGGTATGTCATTACCTCGTGAATATGGCGGACTGAACTTTGCCATGGTTCCTTATGTGATGGCTGCTGAGCTTGTATCAAGAGCTGATGCCGGTTTTGCTAATATTTGGGGACTACAGGACTGTGCCGAGACTCTGCACGAATTTGCCAGCGATGAATTAAAAAAG